>MAAC01009421.1_pt1 | contig 28241 bp, 29 predicted proteins | sample 1115981 | NCBI WGS metagenome assembly MAAC01 (sample SAMN04961126, study PRJNA320927) | seawater metagenome | isolation source: sample BD02T64 sea water enriched with oil for 64 days | place: USA:Gulf of Mexico | collected 2013-07-27
ATGATGTTATCCGTTTGGTTAATGAACTCCCGAAGGGCCAGTTTAAAACTGACTTAGATCATGGCACTGATGATCTACAAACCTGCACAGACCATAAATTCTATGGCCTTATGTGCCCCTTTGCTCCATAGAAGTTTCTAATCAGGAGGCTAGATTAACAATGCCACTACAGTTTTCATATTACCCATCCTGCTCGACAATTAACCACGAATAAAACATTATATATCACTTATACTGGCTAAAAATCATTCTAAAATAAAAATGTACAGTTAAGCTTTCGGTAATCTTCCTTCGAGTAAATCTTTTTGTGTATCAAAATATGCTCTAATAAATTTTTTAAAAACTTGCACCCTCACCACATCTTTCATATCAATATGATTTAATAACCAAATCTCTCTGCCTTGGCTTAAATTCGTTGAAGGCACTCGAACCAAATCATCATCAGCATCACCAAAACAACAAGGGAGAATTGCCATGCCAAACCCAGCCTTAACAGCGGCAAATTTAGCAATTAAATGATCGACAGAATGACAAGAATCTACTTTAGAAATATCACTTTGACATAACCAATGTGGCATTTTTTCTTCTTCATTATCAACAAGCCAGTTAACATTTTTATTTAACATTTTTCTAGCAACATAAACAGCCTCAACATAAGTCACTAATTTTCGCCCAACTAAATACGGCGGCGGTGTTTCTCCAACTTTAATTATCCTAATAGCAATATCGGTCTCTCTTTTAGAAAGGTTAGTTGGATTAGCAGACACCGCCAGATCAAGTTTAATACTAGGATATGCTTGCGTGAAATCTGACATTGCAGGCATCAACATATTGGTTGCTAATGGTACTGGCAGTGCAATCTTTAAAGCGCCTGTTAATTCATCTTTTTGACTGAATAGGTTTCGGTCTATCGCAAAAACTTGCTGTTCAATTATTCTGGCATTTTCTAGAATTTTAGCGCCACTTTCAGTGATTTTATATCCGGACGGTAGTTTTTCAAAGAGTTTGGTATTTATCGTGCTTTCAAATGCACTCATTCGCCTAGAGACTGTTGATTGATTAACATTCAACTCTTTGGCAGCACCACGAACAGAGCCTTTTCTAGCAACAGCCAAAAATATTTTAAGATCATCCCAATCCATTTATTAATACACCTTCGCCAACAAACCTAATGCAGTATTGCAACGGTATTATATTATTTTTAAATTGGATCGTAAATATTTAGCCCTAATAAGGTAAATATTTACGGCGAAGATCATGAGAACAATTACGTGATTCAAGAGCATGTGTTGCATTAACGCATAACCCTAATGCGATTTTCATGAGTTCTCTGGTATAGGTAAGGCATTTAAGCTTCATTTAATCCTTACCTGAAACCCTAGAAATAGTTCATGAGTGCTACATTTAAAAAACTAACCAATGCTTTATTATACTTTGTCATGATTACTAGTAGTTTTTTTAGTCATTCGAGCATATTAAATGGCGAGGGCTGCGATGCGTTAACAATCAAATCGATTAATGTAATAATGAACGAAGCTAAACCTCAGTATGTTAAAAATCCTTTTAATCACCAGCGATGTATTCCAATATCTTTTAAAGATAATGATATTCCAACTTTAAATCGCTCTCACTTTGGAAATTCACAAGCATTATTTGACGTTTATCAAAATTTTGTCCAGAGTCATGAAACCCAAATCACCCAAGTAAGAACATCTAATCACAACATTATTAATTTCTTAAAAGTAAATATAAAATCGACAGAATTTCAACGTTTTATGATTAATGTTAATAAAACTAAGATTCTAAAAAAAAATATAAAAACTGGATTTTTTTTCATGAGTTAATGCATTTATCTCAAAGGGCAGAAAGTAAAAATGTTTATGTAAAAGTAAAAGAGGCAATTGCAGATATAGCTGCGGTGTTAATGCTAAGCATCACTGATAAAGTCCCAATGCAAGACACCCTTATTTTGATCAAAGAAATAACAAAGGTAAGGGCAGCGGATTATAATACAGGAGGTTACCATCATTTCAATAAACGTTCTTTTAGGAATGCGTCAAAAAATTTATCGCTAATTAAAAACATTTATTTTACCAATGAACTTAGTGATCCTAAATATTTATCTAACTTAATAATCAAAGTAGAAGCAATTGCTTTTGACGCTCAAGATCTGTCTTTAGATAAATTTAAAGAAAAATATTTATCTAAAGAGAAAAATTTTATTCTGAAACTTTAAGGCAAGACACGTTAATATTATTTTACGCAATAACTTAAAATAGCTAAAAAATTAACACCGCCAAATCCTTCTAATTTTAAAAGTACATAAACGACTCAAGAAGTTAGTGTTTCTGTTAACAGACAGATTTATCCATGACCTTAAACAGCATCAAACTGATTGATGGTAAATAAAACTAAACCAGAAATCATAGCGACCAATGGCATATTTATAATAGTAATGATCTTGCCTTTCAATTATACCTAACCGTACCATCTGTTGCATTGTTGCAGTAAAACGTTGGTTTACTCTACTTCTTTTTATATTGCAGATGTCTAATGGCAATTGCTTCCCTGCCTTGTATCTTACTTTATTAGTGCTCTGTGTTGATATATGTCCAAGTGATCCTCTCTAATCAAAATTTATGTGTATGCAAAATTGCAACACGCTATTGCAGGAGAACAGAGTTCTTTATTTTTAAGTATTAAGTAATATAACTATAAATTATTCCATCATCATTTATAAAGAGACACTTCAATATGAGAAAGCAAGCACTTACATTCAAAAAAGGCACTGTAATTGAGGTATCTTTTGCTTCTATAAAAGAAGGTATGCAAGCACAACTATTTGGCGAGTATTTCCCGAAAGTAATGCCAATTCTGGGAGAACTTGGAGGCCAATCTCTAGGTTCATTCAGAGTCACTGACTCAAAAACATCACTAGACAATCCACAGATGTGTGCATTATTTCAATGGGGAAGCGTGGACGACTATAAAAAGCTTCATGCAGATCCTCGTTTTATCGAAATAAAGCATATTAGAGATGATGCATTAAGTTTTTTTCTTAATGGTTTATTTTTTACGGTGGAAAAAGATGTTGAGGTGGAGTTCAACGAAGACGAATCTTACCTACTGTCGGCGTTACTAGAAAATACTACTTCATTGAATAAAGAACCTTTAGTTAATTTAAGTAAAGCGGTAGTCAACTCAGATAAACCTTTCCAACCAACGAGTGTTCGGATTGATTCGCTTGATAATGAAACAGCCGAACAACTTAATAACCCAGAAACCAATGCTAATTTATTTAAACTGATAATGAATTTTCCAGCTTAGGGGTTAATAAAATGCAATATCGAAGAATGATGTCATCGAATAATTTTCGATAATGTGTCAATAGGCATTCGACTTAGTGCAAGAAAAATTCTTACACTAATGAAATTTAAATAAGAGAAAGGTTAAGTTAAATGAAATTTAATAAAACAGTAATTGCGGCAATAATGCTTGCATTGGGATCAACAGTTGTAATACCTAGTGTATCATTTGCTAAAGACGCTATGACACATCAAGCGGTTAAACAGGCAAAAATTAGCTTTAGTAAAGATAAAGTATATGAATTTACCTATGCATCAATTACTCCAGGAATGGAAGCTCAGATCTTTGGCGATTATTTTCCAAAAGCATTACCACTAGCAGGAAAGTACGGTGGGAAATCTGTTGGTATGCTTGCAGTGCCAGGTGTAAAGGACGGTAATAAGCAAGCCCAAATTGTTGCTATTTTCGAATGGCCTTCTGTTGACGCTTGGTTACAACTTCATCAAAACAAAGAATTTTTAAAAATAGTCCCTATTAGGGATGCAGCGTTGGCTTTTGCTAACCCTGCTAATTTTTATACAGTAAATGAAGACTATGTGGCAACATTTACTGAAGGAAAAATGTATGAGTTGGCAAATTACACTTTAAAGCAAGACAATGATGGTTGGTCTAGCAAAAAATCTGTTTTTGACAAATTTGTTAAAGCTGAAAAGCGTGTCGCTTCGCATCAAGGATCACAACAAGAGTTGATGTTTACTCCTGTTCCTTTATCGGATCATGTTCAAGGCGAAATAAAAATTGCCTGTGGTGGTCATAATGGTTATGCAACAGATGATAATGGATTAACTCCTCACATGACGCTTTTGCGTGAATGGAAGAGTTTTAATGAATACGATTCATTCCAGCAAACTTCTTCTCTTAAGAAAGCGAAGAAACTAAAAAATGAATCAGTTGCACATGAGTACACGCTTAAAACTGTATTTGGCTTCCCTGCTAGTTAATTAGTTTATATTGGACTCGCCTTGCGATAACAATCGTTTTACTAGATTGTTATCGCTTTTTTTGTAAAGGTAAAAAATGAATACAATTCTCACCTTTCTTCTTATCTTCAGCCTGAGTAAAGTCGCTTTTGCTATCGATGTTAATGAACCGGCACCTGATTTCACCATAAAAACATTGGACGGAAAAAATTACACACTGTCTACGTCTATAGGTAAAAAACCCGTGTATTTAGTTTTTTGGGCAACATGGTGTACCATTTGCCGGGCCGAAATTCCCCATATTAAAGAATTATATAAACAACATGGCAATGAGATAAACATTGTTGCTATTAATGTTGGCCAAGATGACTCTCTTGAAAAGATAATAAAATATCAACAAGAGCACCAATTGCCATACACACTTGCTTTTGATGAAGGTTCAAAAATATCAAGACAATATGACGTTGTAGGAACGCCATGGCAGGTCATTATTGATATCAATGGCGTTGTTAGGTATCGCAGCCATAAAACCCCAAAAAATTTGGGTGAACATATTGCAGCATTATCAAGGTCTAATAAGAATGATAGTGTTACAGATAACACAGGGATGTAACTAACATGAAAAATATGAATGTAACGTTTTATCTATTTATCTATTTATCTATTTATCTCTCTCTATATTATTGAGCGCATGTGGCTCAACTGATGAGCCTCAATTTGTTGATACTGGTGTTAAGGCTACATTAACTGAAACGATAGATGCTTATCTTGAAACAAACCTCAAAGCTGATCAGCCTGGTGTGAGTCTTTTGGTTAGAAAAAACGGGGAATTAATATATAAAAATGCTAAAGGTTTGGCGAACAAACAAATAAGCAGGCCAATCACTGGCCAAACAGGGTTTCGGTTGGCCTCTATCAGTAAGCCATTTGTTGCTCTAGCTATAATGCAGTTGTATGAGCAGGAAAAAATATTACTAGAAGACTCTATATTAACCTATCTACCTGAACTTCCACCTTCATGGCAGAGTATTACAATTCATCACCTATTAACCCATAGGTCAGGGATTCCTGATTTTATCAACGACCTACATCTTGAGGAAACAGTCGAGGACATTAATAATCAAAACGTGGTTGATTATTTCATAAATAACGGTGCTCTTGAATTTATTCCAGATAGCCAAGCTGATTACAGCAATAGCGGGTACTTATTATTAGCCGAGATTATCGAACGACTCAGTGGCGAACGTTTCGAGGACTATATGTTATACAATTTATTTTTGCCAAATGACATGTCGAATAGTTACATCGCTGATGAATTTTCGCTCTCTCTACTCAATGATGCCCTTAACTATGAAAACAGCAGCAAACTTTGGGGGTTAAATATCAATACTAATGGAAGTGACGGACAAATATCTTCCATTGATGATATGGATAAATTTGTTCAAGCACTATTAAATGACTCTATTGTTTCAGCTGAAACGTTGAATTTAATGAGACAGGTATATTCAAACCTTCAACAAGGCGCTTACGGCTACGGTTGGTTTCGAGGTGCTAGATTTGAAGACTCCTTTACTGCAGGCGGATCAATGGATGGTTTTAATTCAATACTGATTATCGAACCCGCCATCGAATTACACTATATCGGTCTTAGTAATGGCGGACAGCTTACAGGAAATCATCTAAATAATATTTATGCGCTAATTAATAGGTTCTATCATCAAAACTGATTACATTTTTTGGTATTAAGAATTGGTTTAATCGTATAAGGACAAAAGTTTGAAATTAGGTTACATGTTTATTTTGTGTGCACATCACTGTACTCGACATTGCAACATTTAGAAAACGGCGAAATCTCCTCAACTTGGTTATATTTATCAAAGGTAACAACTAAAAAATGAAATGTTACATATTAACTTTACCACTATTTTTATCTGCCTGTAGCGCTATTCAAACAAATAATGATGCACTTGAAGCTGTATTTTCAGTCGCTGTTGCCATCGTTAAAAGTGATGGCACATCTTCAAGATGTGCTCAAGGTCATGTTCAAGATAGAGTTAATTGCCATGAAATAAAACGGGCACAAGTGGAATCCATTAATAATTCTAGAAAAAAAGCAGTAGTAAATAAATATCAAGCGGTTCATGCTAGACAAATACCATTGCCAACATTTTAGCCAACTAGCTTTCCCTTTACAGGATTAAGTATATATGAAGAATCGGTCAACTTTTGTGATAAAAACAATATTCATTGTTTTAATTTCAACCTCTTTTTTGGGTTGCAGTAGTAAAGAACTATATGAATCTGTTCAACCAAAATATGATGAAAATGAATGCAGGCAACTACCGCCCCATCAATATGAAGAATGTATAAAAACCGAAAAAAAATCATATAAAGAGTATCAAATAGAGAGAAAAGATATTATTGATGAAAAAAATGATATCTGACAAACGAAATACAAGAACACAATACAGTTGGCTTTGCTTGCGTCGTCATTTACTTTAGCCAGCTATTTTGTCTATTTACAGCTTAACAACAGGAATTAAAATGATCCATTTAGTATGCGGACCAATAGGGGCAGGTAAAACCACCTACGCTCAAGAAATAGCAGAAGTACATAACGCCATACGTTTTTCTGAAGATGAGTGGCTAAGCAAGCTTTTTGTACCTGATGCCCCAAAAGGGTTACTCAATGAACCCATGCAAATTGTTGGTGCTTGGGCAAACGAAAAATATCAACGTTGCAGAGGACAAATTTGGCTTATCTCCCAACAACTGTTAAGTCAAAATATTAATATAGTGTTAGATGGTGCTGCCGCAAACAAACAGCAACGGGACCTTATCCGTAAAAAAGCAATTGATCATAACGTAGATTTCCAACTTCATTATGTGACTTCTGACTCTGAGACGAGAAAAGAACGCGTAATCGAGAGAAATAAAGTGCAGGGAGATACTTACTCCTTGGAAGTTACTCCTGATATGTTTTCGCATACAGAGAACTTTTTTGAACCTCCTCAAGGAGAAGAACTAAACGGAGTAATAATAGTTAAAACATAGGGTATTAGTATAATGAAGAACTTAGTGACTACAACTGGCGAATGCTTCTGCGGTACAGTTAAATATAATTTTAATGGGATATTACGGGATGCTCGTTCATGCCATTGCTCTAGATGTCGTAAAGCGTTCAGTGCTCAAGCCTCTGCTTATGCTCTAGTTGATGCGGATAAATTCGAATGGCTTTCAGGTGAAAAATGGCTTACCTCTTATGTGGGTAAACACGGTTTTGGTCTTCAATTTTGTAGTAAATGCGGCTCAACTCTTTGTGGTGTTTTTAATGGCTCTGTTCATGGCGTTGGGTCAATACGCGCTAAAACTTGCCCTTTTGCAACCATGCTTCCTTCAACTAAATTGGCAAAAACGAGTCTTCCAGATATTTCAAATTTCAAATCAACATTTTTAACCGCAGAAACAGCTGCAGGAAATTCGTATGCGGTAGTAATGTTAACGCTATCGGCTCTAAACAGTTGCACTGCTATGGGGAAATCTGTTTTAACTTCTTTTGTGGACTCTGAACAAGCTTGTAGACATAAAAGTAAAGCAATCAGTAGTATTCTATTCACGAAGTCTCCAAAATATTTATGTGCTAGGCGGTATCCTCATAAGTTTTTATAAGTAACAAATTTATGAGGATACCGCCTACTCCTTAATTTGACAGTGCTTTTTCTGCTTCAGAACTTTCACCTTCGGCTGCATTGTTTTCTAGGTTTTTGTCAGTCGGTAATTCATCGTTCATCGATTGTTTGAAGCCCTTAATTGCACTACCTAAGTCGCCACCCAGATTGCGTAGACGTTTAGTGCCAAACAACATGATGACAATAGCGAGGATGATAACCAACTGCCAAACACTAATTCCGCCAATACCCATAACTTACTCCGCTCTTTCGTTTTATTAATGCTGTTTCTTTGATCTACTGTTTTTTCTTTAAGTGCACTAAATTTCAAAAAGGCCTTGGTCGCATGAGAGACTAAGGCCGTTTGTATTTTTTGCTTAATGACACCAACATCACCTGGCTTACCGATTTCGAGAACACCCGCTTCAATTAGTGTATCTACCTCTAAATCACTGTAGCCAAGATACTCTTTTGCAAGCTCACGGGCGACCCAACTCACCGATAGTTTCTAGACAATTACTTCATCATTGCAGCTTTGAAATTAGGAATCATTGCGATAATCACAATCAGCAGTAACATGGCAGGACTCATAAAGGCCACATTCATATCTTCCGGCGCAATTTCACCAATAAACAATGCCAGCAACATCACATGATAAGTCAGACCGAATAGACCGAAAGTAACACCAGTAACTTTTGAACTTAAGTTGCCCTTTAGCATTGGCATCGCCACGAGTAAAGCAAACACCGCGTACAACCAAAAACCTAAGAAATCAAAAGTTGTATACAGTGAAAAAGGAATAGTGACATTCATAATAAGCAGCAATGTGTTTGCCATTTCAGCACCTACTCCGCCAGTACTAACAGACTCGGCCAATGCAGGTAGTGTCCACACTGCTGAAAATTTTGGAATGATGAATGCCATGACCGACATCAACACCACCATCGCCGCGAGTATGGCTCGTAGAGGGTTGCTAGTAGCTATACGCCAAGCAATAGCCATAAAAATTCCTGATAAACTCAGCATTGCAAAAATTTGATTAACCCAAGCTGCAATAAAGTCACCTTTATTAGCAGCCAACCAAGCAACTCGATCTGCGTGCTCCGTTGCATAACCACCGGGGGCATCTAAAGGCAGAAAGAAGGTGACAATAGTGGTGACAACCGCAAGGATGGTCGACCAATAACCTAGTCTGTTAATTTGATAGTCAAGTGACGTTATAGTGCTCATTATTTTTCTCCGTATCTCGTATTTTCTTGTATTAGATTTTATTAAAAAATTCACCATAAAGCTCAGGCTTAATTAGGCCTCAAGCTATTTTTATCTATGGTTTTTGAAGGAATTGTAAATTTTATATGTCATGCGACATACAAAGCATGTCATACGACATGCTCACCGTCAAGAAATAAAAATCACAATACACGCAGCACGTAAATATTATTTAACAGGTCGCGCTAGTTAGCAGCACTGCTTTGGACTTCATAGATGTGTTAATCGCCATGAACAAGCACTGACCATTTAAGTTTATGTTAATCAGCTAACTAAGGCCTACCTGCAGCATTTCTTATTTTCGTACTCTCTCATTGTTTTTCTTTTAGTGATTGACATGTCACTTGACATTTGACAACATGTCGATTGACACGTTGGTACATACAAATGCTACTGGCAACATAAACAACTTACATAAAACATAATTGACTAGGGGGAAGTATGCAGAACTCTATCGCACAGATTATCACTGATGCGGCGCAGCGTTATACCAACAAAACGGCTTTAATTATCGGGGATCAACAGTTCAGTTATGCTGAACTCGATGCCCTATCTAACCAAGTTGCCAATAGCCTAGTAGCAATTGGTGTATCTCCCGGCGATCGCGTAACGCTTTATGGCGCCAATGCCTGGGAGTGGGTAGTCAGCTATTACGGTGTTTTAAAGACCGGCGCAGTGGTAAATCCAATTAATGTCATGCTCACCCCAGAAGAGGTCGCGTTTGTGGTTGAAGATTGTGGCGCCAAAGCTATCATTGCCTCTAAAGAAAAAGGCTTGCCGTTAGTTGGTCTAGAGACCAGAACATCTATTGAAAAATTAATTTTGTACGGCGAGGATATCCCTGTTGGAGCCACCTCCTTTGAACACCTTATAGAGGAAGCCCCTGAAGATTTTATTAGCCCATTGATCGATCCAGACTCAATGTCGACCATCTGTTATACATCAGGCACCACAGGGAAACCTAAAGGCGCCATGCTGTCACATAAGGCTGTCATCACCAACTGTACAATGACGGCTTTGATGCATGGGCGCTGTGAGCAAGATGTTGTCGTCACAGCGTTACCCTGCCCCCATGTATACGGCAATGTCGTGATGAATGGTTGCTTTCAAAATGGCGGTATGCTGGTGCTGCATTCGGTCTTTGAATTGGAGCAAGTTCTGAACTCGATTGAAAAGCATAGCGCAACTGTTTTCGATGGCGTGCCAACCATGTACATGTATATGCTAGAAAGTCCTACGATCGACAAGCGTGATTTGTCATCATTACGGCTGTGCGCCGTTGGCGGGCAGACTATGCCGCCAGCCAAGATGAAGCAGGTGGAAGACAAGTTTCAATGTCCACTAGTTGAGTTATGGGGGATGACAGAATTAGCTGGACTAGGCACCACCTTCGCACACAATGGTGACTATCGACACGGCTCAATTGGCGTATCACTGCCTTACACTCAGGCCAAAATTATAAATACAAAGGACGCAGCTATTGAAATGCCTACTGGCGAGGCAGGCGAACTCCTTATTAAAGGCCCTATTGTAATGCAAGGCTACTTCGGCAACGAAGCAGGCACACGTGAAGTGTTGAGTGAAGACGGTTGGTTGCGCACTGGTGACGTTGCGTGCATCGATGCCAGCGGTTTTATCACTATTGTTGATCGCATCAAGGACATGATCCTAACGGGTGGTTACAACATTTATCCAGCAGAGATAGAAAACGTTATTGCCTCTCATCCAGATGTAGCTTTAGTCGCTGTTGGCGCAATTCCAGATGAATTGAAAGGCGAACTAGCCAAAGCCTACATTATTTTAAAACAGGGTGCTAATCCATCAGCAGAAAGCATCGTGAACTTTTGCCGCGAACATTTAGCCGCCTACAAAGTTCCTCGTGATATCCAGTTTATTGATGACCTCCCTAAAACATCAAGTGGAAAAATCATGCGCCGAGAACTCATTAAATTACATACCTTACAACAAAAATAATACATAACTAATTGAACAACAGGAAAAATATAATGATTAAATTTGATAAAGATTACGTGATGACCATCAATGGCGCAGCTGCAACAAGCCCTGATACTCAGCCTGTTTTTAATCCAGCAAATAAAGACGTTATTGCACAGGTACCAGACTGCTCAGAATCTCAATTTGAAACAACCGTCACCGCAGCAAGGCAAGCATTTGTACCGTGGAGTAAAAGGCCAATAGAGGAGCGACAGCAATTGGTTGCCAAACTAGGCGACCTGCTGGAAGAGCATGCCGAAGAGTTTATGGCGCTGTTAACCAAGGAGCAGGGTAAACCTCGTTCAGGAACCGAATGGGAAATATTCGGCTCAGCCATTTGGTTAAAAGAAATTGCCAAGCAAACACTCCCTGATGAAATTATTGAAGAAAGCGACGAACGTAAAGTGGTCACACGCTACACCCCATTGGGTGTAGTAGGTGCTATTGTGCCGTGGAACTTCCCGATGCTATTGTCAATGTGGAAAATTGCTCCAGCGCTGGTATCGGGTTGTACTGTGGTATTGAAACCCTCACCTTACACCCCCTTATGCAATCTCAAATTTGTCGAGCTTGCCCAACAAGTACTACCACCAGGTGTGCTGAACTGTGTATCAGGCGGCAATGACTTGGGTCGCTGGATGACAGCACATCCTGACATCAACAAAATAGCCTTTACTGGCTCGACAGAAACCGGCCGCCATGTTTACCGCAGTGCGGGCGAAACCATCAAGCGTGTCACGCTGGAATTAGGCGGTAATGACCCTGCGATTGTCATGCCCGACGTCGACGCCAAAGCAGTGGCTCCACAATTGTTCTGGGCAGCTTTTCAAAATAACGCTCAGTTCTGTAACGCAACTAAGCGTTTATATATTCATGAGTCCGTTTATGATGAAGTGCGTGATGCCTTGGTCGAGTTTATTAACAACGAAGTCAAAGTGGGAGACGGAGCCGATGATGGCACAACCCTTGGCCCTATTCAAAATTCCATGCAGTACGAGAAGGTGCAAGACTATTTTGCTGACTGCCAAAACAAGGGCTACTCTTTCGCCGTTGGCGGTGCAATTGACACCAACGCCTCGGGTTGGTTTGTACCAGTAACGCTGGTGGATAATCCCCCAGAAAATTCACGCATCGTTCAAGAAGAGCCCTTTGGGCCAATTTTACCATTACTAAAATGGTCCGATGAAGACGATGTTATCGCTCGCGCCAACGATACTATTTACGGTCTGGGTGCATCGGTATGGGGTAAAGACCTCGATGCTGTACAACGCATCGGCGCACAACTTGAAGCGGGTACGGTTTGGCTTAACGAAGTACACCAATATTCACCCTACCAAGCTTTTGGTGGCCACAAGCAATCAGGCCTAGGCTGTGAAAATTCACTGCACGGCTTGATGGAATATACCAATTGGAAAACTACCACCTTAAATAAAGTAAAGGCCAATTAACCATGAAGAAAAGCATATCTCGCAGAGATTTTCTTAACGGTGCTGCCATTGCACTAGCAGGTATGGCCACGCTTCCTGTTAGAAATGTATTGGCATTTGGGCAAGGTGAAAAATTGCCTACTATTACTGCTCTATCTCCAGATTATTATCCGCCAGCCCTCACCGGCATACGCGGTAGCCACAAAGGCTCTTTTGAAGTGGCCCATCAACTGGCATGGGCAGGACAAAAACCCGACCATTACCAGCCACTCGATGAAGAGTATGACCTAGTCATCGTCGGTGGCGGCATTAGCGGTCTTGCTGCGGCTTACTTTTTTCGCCAACAACACGGTAATGATAAAAAGATTTTAATTTTAGATAACCACGATGACTTTGGCGGCCACGCTAAACGCAACGAGTTTCAAGTCGGTGATCGCACCCTGTTAGGTTATGGCGGCAGCTTCGCACTTCAGACTAACGTTTTCAGTGACACAGTAGACCGTCTGATGGAAGAGTTGGATGTCGATTATGACAAACTCAACGCGGCACGCGATCCGGGTTATATGCTGTCGGAATTAAACACAGACGCAGAGTCTATGTACTTTCTCAATAAAAAACATTTCGGCCAGAATAAAAACATACAAGGGAGCTGGTGGCAGGTTTGGGAGGGCGATGAAGAAGCCCTCAAACAGTTAGATGCTTTAGGTCTCACCGATGAACAACATCAACGCTTGCGAGACCTGATCACAGGTGAAAAAGATCTGCTTACTGATCTCTCTGTATTAGAAACCAAAGACTATATCGCCACGACCTCTTACGAGGAATTTCTGACGACCAAAGCAGGTCTCACGCCAGAAACGATCAGACTGTTCGAGCCCTTTATTCAAATGGCTATGGGTGTGAGCATTGAGTCGACCTCCGTCGAAATGGCCTGCTTGCTCGGCTACCCCGGCGCAAACAGCGTGGGTTACGTTGGCAAGTTAGCCAACAAGCTATTAAATTATGCTAAAGATGATATGCAGTTTCCTGCATTCCCTGATGGCAACGCCTCGATTGCCCGACTTCTGGTCCGTAAGTTGATTCCAGAAGTCGCCCCCGGTAACAGCATGGAAGATATTATTGATGCCCGCTTTGACTATAGCCAACTCGACCGCAACGACTCACCTGTGCGTATTCGTTTAAACAGCACAGCAGTGAATGTCAAAAATATCGATGGCGGTGTTGAAGTGGCTTACGTACAAAATGGCAAACCGTACACACTAAAAGGTAAGCACAGCATCTTGGCCTGCTACAACGGCCTTATCCCGCACCTGTGCCCAGAGCTACCGACAGCACAAAAAGAAAACCTGAAGTACGGTGTAAAGATACCGCTTGTATTCACCAATGTGCTACTACGCAGTGGCGCAGCGGTGAATGCTTCGGGGCCCGTTCAATACCATTGCCCTGGCAGTTACTTCTGCGTGGTTACCAAGGCAACACCGGTTAATCTTGGCAGTTACCGCGATAACAGCAAAGGCGATAACCCTATGGTGCTGTGGATGTGCCATCTACCATCGCCCCGCAATAACGGCAAGCAGACTGCTCGCGATCTTTATCGCTTAGGTCGTCACAGCCTTTATCGCACGTCATTTGCTACCTACGAAAAAGAAGTAAAAGACCAGTTGACAGAAATGTTTGCTGCCAACGGTTTTGAAGCCGAACGCGATATTGAATCGATTACCGTCAACCGCTGGTCACACGGTTACGCCTACGAATACAACAGCCTGTATGATCCTGATTGGGAAGAAGGACAAGCCCCTCATGAATTGGGCCGGGCACCTATAGGCCGTATCAGCATCGCCAATTCTGATTCCGAAGCTGACGCCTACCTACATTCTGCGATTGATGCCGCGGAGCGAGCGGTTGGCGAGCTGAAACAAGTTTAATAAAACAAATATATAAACGCTTTTTTAACAAAGGAAATAACATTATGAAAAAACTCATCTCGACACTTGCATTATTGCTAGCAGTAGCCAGTGTCCAAACTCAAGCAGCTCCTGAAGTCCTACCGCTGTATCCCAAAGCGATGATGAAGGAAGCACTCGACTCCATTCCCCCCTTCCCCAAAGAAGAGCTGCTTAGTGGCAAGCAGGAAAACTGGACAAAAATCATCCATCACGGCGAAGTCGTTGTCGCTCTTTATGAATCAACACCAGCCCTCATTGCTGTGAATAAGCCATTCCCCTATGACGAGTTTGTCCATGTACTCGAAGGCGAAGTAATACTGACCCATATCGATGGCAAAAGCCAAACCTTCAAAGCAGGTGACAGCTTTTTAGTACCCAAAGGCTTTTTAGGTACTTGGGATATGACCAAGCATTTTCGTGAAATGGTTGTTGTTGAAACCAAAGCCATGATGGCAGCTGAAGGTTAAGTTTTTATAAAACGGCTATAAGATGGCGCAACTTTCTGAGCGGAAAGTCGTGCCTAGCGTTGATAACAAAGGTAATTACATTATGAATAAACATGCTCCCGAAACCCTACCACTGTATCCAGAAGCGATGAATATGGAAGCACTTGACTCTATTCCGCCCTTCCCCAAAGAAGAACTTATTAGTGGTGAGCAGGAAAACTGGACAAAAATCATACATCACGGTGAAGTCGTTGTCGCTCTTTATGAATCAACACCAGCCCGCATTGCTGTGAACAAGCCATTCCCCTATGACGAGTTTATAAATGTACTCGAAGGCGAATTAATACTGACCCACATCGATGGTAAAAAACAAACCTTCAAGGCAGGCGACAGTGTGTTGCTACCCAAAGGCTGGATGGGCACCTGGGATATGACGAAACATTTTCGTGAAATGATTGTTGTTGAAACCAAAGCGATGGAAGCGGCTGAAGGTTAAGGATTTAAAAACACTATTACTGACTCTAGCTGCTGAGTGGAAGAGGGTTGTGAGCCTATTAAAATCACCTATCGGTTAGCCACCCTCCACGGCATCAACGTCACATACAGCAGATGCAATCAGTCGGACATAGGCATCGAAAACAGAAGGGAAAACCTTCAATAATTGCGAACATTAATAGCTATATGTTCAAAAAACGAGCTTGTAATATTCACAAGAGGAATGGGTACACCAAAGGGTAAACCATTCCCCTAAATAAAACTGGGGCAAAGTATCTATGAAGAAAAAAATAACCCGTAGGGATTTTTTAAACGGCGCGGCGATTGCGATAGTTGCCGGCGCCACCCTATCCCCAAGAAGCATTTTGGCAATGGGTAAAGACGGCTCTGCATCTGATACCATGTTGACAGGGCCTGCTGGGCTAGGTAAAGATTACTACCCGCCAAAGTTAACCGGTATTCGCGGTAGCCACAAAGGCGCTTTTGAAGTGGCTCATCAACTCGCATGGGCGGGTCAAAAACCCGATCATTACCAGCCACTTGATGAAGAGTATGACCTGATCGTTGTAGGTGGCGGCATTAGCGGCCTCGCTGCGGCTTACTTTTATCGTCAGCAAAATGGCATTGATAAAAAGATTTTAATTTTAGATAACCATGATGATTTTGGTGGCCACGCCAAGCGCAACGAGTTCGAATTCGGTGATCGCACCCTGTTAGGCAAAGGCGGTAGTGTCAACCTCGAAACCTTATCGTTTAGCGATACAGTACACCGTGTCATGGAAGAGCTAGGGGTTGATTTAGAGAAACTTCAGGAATCAATTGAACCAGATTACTTGTTATCAGACTTTAACGCCGAGTCCGGCTACTTTCTCAATAAAAAGCAGTTTGGCCAAAACAAAATTATACAGGGTAACTGGGCAAAAGCCTGGCAAGGAGATGAACAATCTCTCAAGCTACTCAACTCATTAGATTTGCCCCCTGAGCAACTTCAACGTTTGCGCGACCTGATTACTGGCGAAAAAGATCTGCTCAATGATCTCTCTATATCAGAAACCATGGACTATGTGGCCGTAACCTCTTATGAAGAGTTTCTTGTAAACCGAGCAGGGCTTACGAAGGAAACAGTGACGCTATTCGAGCCCTTTCACAAAATTTTTATGGGAGTTTCCAACGAATCAACCAACGTCCAAAATGCCTTAATGCTCGGCTACCCTGGTGCCAATAGCGTGGGTTACGCTGGCAAGCTAGCTAACAAAGCGCTCAATTACCTCAAAGACGGTATGGTGTTTCCACTATTTCCCGATGGAAATGCATCGATTGCCCGACTGATGGTGCGCAAAATGATACCCGCCGTCGCTCCCGGTAACACTATGGAAGATATTGTTGATGCCCATTTCGATTATAGCCAACTCGATAGTAGCGAATCACCAGTGCGTATCAGGTTAAACAGCACCGCGGTTAATGTTAAAAATGCGGATGGCGGCGTTGAAGTGGCCTACGTACAAAATGGCAAACCGTACACACTCAAAGGCAAGAATAGCATCTTGGCTTGCTACAACGGACTTATCCCGCACTTGTGCCCTGAGCTGCCAGAGAATCAAAAAGAAAATCTCAAGTATGGCGTGAAAACACCGCTAGTGATGACCAATGTGCTATTGCGCAGCGGTGCGCCAGTTCACGCAGTGGGTCCCGCACAGTATCACTGCCCCGGCAGCTACTACTCCGTTGTCACCAAAGCACCTCCAGTAAGCCTTGGCGGTTACCAAGACAACAGTAAAGGCGACAACCCGCTAGTATTATGGATGTGTCATGCGCCTGCGCCACGTAATAACGGCGAGCAGACTGCCCGAGACTTATACCGTCTGGGGCGCCACAGCCTTTATCGCACGTCATTTGCCACCTACGAACAAGAAGTGAAAGAACAGCTGACAGCGATGTTTGGCAGCAATGGTTTTAATGCCGTGCGCGATATCGAAGCAATTACAGTTAACCGTTGGTCCCACGGTTACTCCTACGCATACAACCCTATTTACGACCCTGAATGGGAGGAAGGTCAAGCCCCACATGAGTTGGGCCGAGCGCCAATAGGTAGTATTAGTATAGCCAATGCTGACTCAGAAGGCGCTCCCTATCTTCATGCAGCCATAGACGCTGCCGAGCGTGCTGTTAGCGAATTAAAGAAAGCTTAACGGTACTGTAACAATACAACTCAATGGTTAAAGGAATTTTCTCATGAAAAAAGTTTTATCAACAACTGCGTTAATGCTCGTACCTAAAGGTTGGACAGGCACTTGGGATGTACGGAGCACTATCGCGAAATGATTGTTGTTGAAACCAAGGCTTGGAGTGAGTTGAAGGTTAAAATTTTATAAAAAATATACGCGAAGTAATTTTTTGAATATCTGGGGCATTTTAAGGGTAGTGTTGTGTGACCAATATTAATGACTTATTGGTCACACAACGCCTCTTGATTTGAGGGGTAATTTCAGCCGCTAGCCCACAATACAAAAGCAATTGAATAATACACACGCATTACCCAAAATATATAAAAGCCCAATACAGGCTAGCTAGTAAGCCTGCAACTCATCACTTTCATAAATACTCACGGCTTCAGTGCAAGGTGCATTATTCGTAATGGTATAAATTGCTCGCGCCAGTTTATCAATATCGATAGGCTGATATTTTTTCAGCCCTAAATAAAATACCGGAGTCATGAGTAACGATAGCCAGTTGGCCACTTCTTCTTTCAACCTAAATTCATCTCGGTGCCCTTTTAACAATGAGGGGCGAAATATTCGCAAATTTGAAAACTGCTCTTCGATTAGCGAAACTTCAACCTCGCCTTTGATTCGGCTATAGAAACTGCTTGAGTTTACATTGGCACCGATAGCACTGACCAAACTAAAACTTTTCACGCCCGTTTTCTTAGCAAACTTTGCTGCCGCCACAACACCGTTGTAATCGACTTGGCGAAAGGCCTCTTTACTGCCTGCGGCTTTAATAGTTGTGCCAAGGCAGCAATAACTATCCCCACCAGCCATATCATTAAGCACAGGTAAGTTATTCAACTCGCTAAACTCACAAATAATCCAGTTTAATTTTTTATGAGTGACCGGCGCTGCTCGCCTGGCAATAACCGTGACTTGTTGGTAGTGGTTACCATTAAGGCACAAATCAAGCAGTTGCCGACCTACCGCACCAGTGGCGCCAAAAATAAGGGCTTGTTTAGCCATTTAAAGAATCCTGCGAATAATAATAGATATAGTGATATGTTTTTGAGTAAAAAGTAAATTACCCTGCTCTTCAACTAAAAGTATCGTCTGAAATTGACGTGGTGATTATTGATAGTAACGATACTCGTACTGGGGTCGGTGAACTTGGTTTACTCCCTATTGCGGCAGCAGTTGCCAATGACATATTTGATTCAATAGGAAAACGCTTAAATAGCTTATCTTTAAAATTAGAACGTTAGGCTAATAAAAATAGATTAAATTCAAGCTTTCTCCCCGTATTTAGCCTTAACAAAGCCAAGCAGTGTTTCAATCACGGCACCTTTATCAGCACTCCAACGCTTACCTTCACTTAGAAAAAGGATCGACCCTTCCATCATTGACATAATACAAATGGCTTCAGCACGTGGAGACTCCCCCCCTGCAGCTTCAATCTTCTTTTCCAGAACCTGCAAGTATTGATCATAAAAATCTTCAACTAAATCCGCCACCAGTGGCTCAACTTGCCCCATCGCCCAGAGCTGAGGCGCAAGCTTATCAAGCTGCAAGGCGCCCTCTGCTGGGTCCATTCCAATCATCTCTACAAGCCCTTTAATGCTTACCGAATCCAAATCGGTACCCATCGCTTTGAAGACCTTTTGATACTCATCAGCTAAATAGCTAACCAATGCCCGCAACATATCGTCCTTGGTTTTAAAGTGATACTGTAAGGCGCCTAGCTTTATTCCGTCAGCTCGAGCCAAGGCACGCATTGTAAGAGCACCATAACCCTGTTCTACAATAATATTGATTGCTGCTTGTAGTATTTGTTGCTTACGCTCACTCATTCAACTTCATTTCCAGTAATTGCTATATCAGACAATATTCTACAACACTTATAGATAGATGCATATTTTACCAAGACATGATTGAACGTTCTATTTAAACATTTAGGTAAAAAAGGCAGTCCATTGCCTCTAAAGCCAACAAAAAAAGATAATCCATCATCTCAGAGGTCTATCTGTATCTCTTCAAACTTTCATTGAAGCATTAAAAGCTATACATGAATTCTACACCTGCGGTACGAGGCATAGTAGCTCCAACTTTGGTATGAAAACCGAGCGACAATTCAAGGTTAGAGGCTGCGAAGCTTTCTTCATCAAATATATTTTCTACGTAAAAAGTGAGACTCCAATCTTGCTCACTTTCCCAACCGGTACGTAAGTTAACAAAACCAGCACTATCGACATTTTGGGTGCTATTGTTACTCAAGGCGCTGTAAAATTCAGATTGCCATGAGAAGTCTAAACTAGTGACAATTTCACCACCGTCAAGTGGATAGTAAGTGTTAATACCACCAGAGATATTCCATTCTGGGTTATAAGCTAGGCTATTGCCATTACATGAGTTTCCAAAAATATCGCTGCATGTTTCCAGTGGAATGTCGTTCGATTCGGTCTCACTCCAAGCCACACCAAGGAATACATCCCAGTAATCACTAAATGATGTAACTAAATCAAGTTCAACGCCGAAACCGTCAACTTGGCCTACGTTATCAATCGCAAGCTTACCAAGTTCGGCTTTCACCATTTGCAAGTCTTGATAGTCATAATAGTAAGCACTGATGCCATAGCCTATTTGTCCATCTATTAAGCTTCCTTTAGTACCAATTTCATAAGAAATTACAGACTCTTTATCAAAGTCTTCTAGCGTAGAGTCAGGGGTCGGCTGTCCGGATATCGGATCCAAGTTCGTTACAGTATCCGTACCAAAACCACCAGATTTATAGCCTTCAGATACAGATGCAAATATCATTACACCCTCATCAGGAAAATAACGTAAAGTGGCACGTGGTGACAAATCGTCCCAATCTTGTTTTGCTGTTATAGGCGCTAATGTTTGTATTCCCCAGATAATCCCACCTCCATTAATATCTGTTTCTATTTCTTTTTCATCATAGGTGTAGCGTATGCCAAGACTAAAATCCATTTTATCTGTCAGTTGATAGGTCATGTCGCCATAAATTGCCCAACCCGAATAATCACCCTCTGAATAACTTGACTCATATATATCAGAAAGCCCAGGGCCAAAAAACTCGTCCAAATTTCCAGTTTGATTACTTGACAAAACAGAAATATCTTCTTGATAAACGCTGGCGCCAATATACCACTTCAAGTCTTTACTAGCTTGAACATTCAAACGCAATTCTTGGCTGAGGTATTCTCCCTCTTGATCTTGTACATAGCCGGCAACACTAATAGGTGTACCATCCCAGTCTTCTTGATAGAGCCAGTCATGTTTGTTAAAGCCAGTAATAGACGTTAGTGTCATATTGTCAGCAATATTTATATTAGCGGTTAACGTTACAGAGCTAACTTCAGCGTTATCTTTGCCAGGCCAGTCAAGATTGGCTGTTCGATTATCACCATTATGAAGATTGCCATCAATATCCTGCCCCATGTACACAGAGCCATATTGCTTGCGGTCTTCGTATTCACCACTTAAGGTTATATCACCCCAATCAGCCTCATTTTTAATTGACAAGCGTATGGCGTTACGATCGTGCGCTCCGATATCTTTATTGTTATACAGGTTTTCAACAAATCCATCTTCTTCTGAGTGAATGCCAGCAATCCGCATCGCCCAACCATCGGCTAAAGGTTGGTTAAACGCAAACTCTGCTTGCTGACGTCCTCGCTCACCTGCGCCCAGTCGAAAATAACCTTCGGTATAATCCATTACAGGTTTAGCAGTAATAGTATGAATAGCGCCCGACGCAGCATTACGGCCAAAAAGTAGTCCCTGCGGACCTTTTAACACTTCTACACGCTCTACATCAAAAAAGCTGGCGACCGCAGCACCGTTACGACCAAAGTAAACGCCATCTTTATAAATACCTAACGAGCTGTCACCACCTATACCAAATCCATTGGTTGAAATTCCACGTACTGATAGTGAGTCAATAAAGCTATCGGTAGACTCACCTGATAAACCAGGCGTAAAACGCACTATTTGTTTAATATCATTTATTTTAGCTTTTTGGATAAAATCGCCAGTAAAGGCAGACAGCGCAATAGGTACTTCACTCAAGGGCTCTGATGTCTTTTGAGCAGTAACGATAATCTTCTCAATTCTAGAGGCTTTTTCTGGAGCCTCTTCCTCTCGAACATCTTCTTCTTGAACCGCTTCGTTGGCCATTAACACCATCGGTGACGCAGCGATAGCGATTGCCAACAGTGATTTGGCATACTTAGTTTTATTCATAACTTTCCCTTAATTATTAACTTAATTTTTTTGTTATTAGACATGCTGTCTATCAGGGGGCTTCCTGTTAAAACTCTATCGTTGGCTACTGCTTTGTAATTAGATAATTCACTACAATGAAGGGGAATAACCCCAAAGTCCACTGAGTAATCGACAGCCCCCCTTGAGCATGTCACATGACACGCTACCATATGTCATATGACATGTAAAGAAGTGTATGTCACGTGACATACAAAAGTAATATATGATCAACAAAAGCCTCATGGACGCTGCCATCGATGCCGGGTGGCAACGTTAGAAGAGCAAATAGCCCCTTAGGCATTGTGCTACCGATCAAAATAGGTGTTATTCCTATCAGTATTGTTTATCAACACCAAACATGTCACTTGACATACCTATTTACACACTATAGCATGTCAGGTGACATTTAGCGACTGTTCCAGTATGCTCAGACAATCAAAGGTAGTTGACATGCATAAAGATATAACACGATGGGATTTTCTCAATGCGATTGCAATTGCTGCTGGGGTGCGGGCGATAAATAGACAATTGAACTGTGTTTAAGGTAACCCTTAAAAAATCCCAAACGATTGGTAAAACCAAGACATTCAAAAGTCCGGAGAAAATGGGTCTATCCAACAATCTTCCATACGCATAAAAAGTTAATGAATTATGAAAAAAACAATAAAAAACTTATTCATCACATACTTATTTAGCACGTGCTTAATTAGCATATCGTCTTGTGCAATGTCAGAACCATCGCAACCCGAGCAGGTAAATATGATGACACCACGAACACAAGCGCAAAATGAAATTTATTTAAAACATCTTAAATACGAATACCGCAATCGAGGACGAGCTTTTATTGGCATGGAAACAATGGCTAAGTATTCAGCAGGTTCAGACCGAGAGGCGTTCTTTCAGGCTTATTATGAGCTGGAAGTTATTAACCAAAAAATTCTTGAAAACATGAGTAAACCATTGGGGGGCGGCTATCAAGCTAATTGGTTTATGCGCAGCGGACTCAACATGTTTAGCTATGTCGGTTGGCGCTTTGTTAGCCCGCAACAGTTGATCGATATAATTATCCCCTATATTCCCAAACTACAAGAAATGGAATCTCTAGCCAACCCCGAGCATAAACTTTTCTTCGCTTACATTGTCGCTCAGGAACAAGCTCAGCTGGATGCCAGCCGTGCAGCGAAACAAGAAAGCTGGGATAGTGGCGCTAAGATACTAAGGGAGTTTATTGAAAAACAAGCCAAAGTCTTTAATGCGTCTTTGTAACGGTTAATCCGTAAATAAGTAACAGCCGATATTAATATAAAATTTTTGAGGAATAGTGATAGTTATGACAGAAAACATGTTACCTGCACTGCAGACAAAATAGATAGTATTTCAGGAGCTTTCAAAAACAACCATTTAACATGCCAAACTTTTGAGTAATGAATAAATAGCGAAACCAATGTTAGCGCTCAAATGTTGCGGCGCCCCTACAAGAGAAAAGAGAGTTAGATATGACGACAACTAAGCAAGATTTTCCATTTACCCAATCCTATTGGATGTTGAACCAATCGTTTGAAACATCCTCAGCATTATCAGGCTCTCACAAAACCGATGTTGTCATCGTGGGTGGTGGTTACGCCGGTTTATCGACAGCCTTTACACTGATAGAAGCCCAACCTGATTTAAACGTTACGTTGATCGAAGCACAGCACATTGGTTTTGGGGCCAGTGGTCGTAATGGCGGTCATATTCTCAATGTTCCTCCTCATGCTTGGTGGATGGGTAACCTGAATAATAAACAGGTGATCGACAATGCTCACCTGTATCGCAATATTGCCGAAGACCAAAAGAACAAAATGCTAGCAGCATTGACAGCGCAAAACATCGATATTGAGCCCTATCCAGAGTTTGTGGGCGCTGTCGCTCGGACTCGAATTGAAGAAGCAGCTGCTGAAGTGCTATATAAGGCGGCCGTTGCAGTCGGCGTGGAGGCAGAATTTACCAGAGGCAAGGAAGCCTTAGCGCGAACCTATGACTTTCCAGGCAATAATGTTCGAGCCACCTTCCATACGATGACCACTTGCATGCAACCCTTTAAGTTAGCTCAGGGACTGCGATCATTGTTGCTGAAAAGAGGCGTGACCATTTTTGAAAACTCACCGGTTACCGATATACAAAGTACTCAAGGTGGCGTGACGGTCACCACCAGCAATGGCACCATAGAAGCACAAAAAGCTGTGCTTTCAACCAACGCTTATTCAGCCAGACAAAAACTTACCTTAAACGCGCCATACCCTAAAGCAGGTATGTTACACACTTATATGATGGCAACAGAAAAACTACCAAAAGATGTCTTGAAAAAAATTGCGCCGGCCGATGAAGGTATTGGTGACGCGTCACCGACTTTCTACTATGGCCGTGTTCATGACGACCGTTTGTTATTTGGTGGTACTGATCGAAAAACAGAAAATACCGAACAGGACGATCGCCATCTTCAATCGTATCAAAATCTTCATACCGAAATGCTGCGTCGTTTTCCTTATCTAGCAGATACCAATCTCTATGCCGCTTGGGGTGGCGCTATTCAACAAACAACCTTTGAAACCCCAGTGACTAAACGTGCCGATGAGGATTCCAATATTATTTTAAACACCGCCTTTGGTGGTAATGGTGGTGTTAATCAGTCCATTCTTTCAGGCAGGCTAACCACCGCACTTGTGTTAGAAAAAACAGATGACACCGACGCCTACCACCTTATGTCGGAATTAGAAAGAACCCAAATGCCGTTGAGTATTTTGCCGCGTTTTGCCCTTGGCTTTACAGGAACATTTATAAAGAACCTTTTTTAATACTAATTTTAAGCGAGAAAAAATTTATGAACTATTCAAATAAGCTGTTGATAGACGGCAATCTAATCATCGGTGAAGGTAACCCAGAGACCATCATCAACCCGGCTAATGGCCAAGTTATTGCTGAAATACCCGAAGCCAGCCTTGAGCAATTGAATGAAGCCGTTGCTGCGGCTGACCGCGCTTTTGAAAATTGGGGCGAAACAACACCAGCCTACCGAAGTGGCCTGTTGCATAAATTGGCCGATGCCATTGAAGCACGCGCTGAAGATTTCTCGCGCATTGAAAGCGACAACTGCGGTAAACCCTATGCTTTAGTGTTAGAAGACGAAATTGCAGGTACGGTTGATTGCTTCCGTTTTTATGCAGGCGCGATCCGCACCATGACAGGCCCGCTTGCAGGTGAATATCTTGATAACATGACCAGCATGATCCGTCGCGACCCAGTGGGTGTGGTGGCCTCAATTGCCCCGTGGAATTATCCACTAATGATGGCCGCTTGGAAGCTTGCACCTGCGCTTGCTGCGGGTAACACGGTGGTTATGAAGCCTGCCGAATTAACCCCATTAACAGCCTTGCTGCTGGCTGAGTTGTTAGCGGATATTTTCCCCGCGGGTGTGGTGAACATTGTTTGTGGTCGAGGTGATAGTATTGGCCAGAGCTTGGTCGAGCACGATGCCGTAAAAATGGTATCGGTTACCGGTGACATTTCAACAGGTCAAAAAATTCTGTCTACCGCATCAAAAACGGTTAAACGGACCCATTTGGAATTGGGCGGCAAAGCACCGGTTATCGTGTTTGATGACGCTGATATCGATAAGGCAGTGGATGCAGTGCGTAGTTTTGGTTTCTATAACGCCGGCCAAGACTGTACCGCGGCCTGCCGTATTTATGCCCATGCATCAATCCACGATGCATTTGTTGAAAAACTCGCAGCAGCCGTGGCCACTATAAAATTTGGCAGCCAAGATGAAGAGGACGTTGAGATTGGACCGCTGATAAGCGCACGTCAACAAGGGCATGTAGCCAGCTTTGTCGAGCGAGCATTATCGACAGGGCATATGGAAGCCATAACCGGTGGTCAAATGGGTGATGGGGATGGATTCTTCTATCAACCAACCGTTATTGCCGGTGCGAAACATGATGACGAAATTGTTTGTCGTGAAGTGTTTGGACCGGTTGTATCGGTAACCAAATTCGATGATGACAATCAGGTGATTGAATGGGCTAACGATTCTAAATACGGCCTGGCATCGTCTATATGGACAAAAGATATTAGTCGAGCTATGAAAGTATCCAAAAGACTTCAATATGGCGCCACCTGGATTAATACCCACTTTATGCTGACCAGTGAAATGCCTCATGGCGGTATGAAAATGTCCGGCTATGGTAAGGATCTTTCTAGTTATGCGTTGGAAGACTACACCGTGCCACGTCATATCATGATTGCTCACGATTAATCTTTGCAATTAAACCCTTAGGAAGCAAGGAGTCTTGCTTCCTCTATCTGTTTTATTTAATAGTTAAATAGAGCAATCTCTTATGCCCTGCGTGCAGAGCCGTAAGAGCTTGCTCTATTTGTTGGAGAGATATAGTGACTGAACTTGTAGCCACAATAACAATAGAAGAACAGCCAGAAAAATTATCACTTTCAAAGAAAATCGGATACGGATCTATTGAGTTTTCAAACTCTGCGCTCTTTACCTGCTTTACCATCTTCGGCATGTTTTTCTTTACCGATGTTGTTGGATTGGAGCCAGCCATCGCCGGAACCATCGTTGCACTGGGCTCGGTATGGGATGCATTGGCAGGACCATTTTTTGGCATAGTTTCAGATAGCAGTAAGAACCGTTTTGGCCGAAGGCGCCCGTTTATTTTGGCCGCCGCAATTCCATTTGGCCTAATTACCTGGCTGATGTTCACCGATTGGGGGTTTGGCGAAATCGGTACCATCGTCTACTTCGTTATTATGGTGATGCTACTGTTTACGATCATTGCCGCGCTAGATGTTCCCTATACCGCACTCGGCGCTGAAATGACACGAGACTACGACGAGCGAACCTCACTGAATACTTGGCGAGCGGTATTTATGCAAATTGGCGGCTTAGTGGGTGGGGTCATCCCGATATCTTTGGCCGCTTATCTCGGCGGTTTGTTTGGTGATACCGCGAAGGGTTGGTCATACATGGGCCTCATTATAGGGGCGTTAACAACCATCGTTATTCTCTATGGCTGGCGAATGACCCGCGGCGGAGAATTATTCCCGGATGAGAACCGTGTCCGCTTTAAAGACATACTAACCGGCCCATTAACGAATAAACCGTTTCTCTATGTCATCGGCTTTTACGCGATGGGTGTAATGACCTTGGCTTTGGTCTCAACGCTTCTAGTGTATTACTTACAAGACTACATGTTGTTCGATGTAGAGGGCGTTTCTATTGCGATGGCGATTTTTATCTTACCTGCCTTATTGTGGATTCCGATCATAGATTATGTCTCGAAAACCTTATCCAAACGCATGGCATGGCTGATCTTTTCTATCGTCTTCATGGTCGCAAATGTTTGCCTCTACCTATTCGTAGAGCCAGGTCGTGAATTAGCGCTCTATGTTGTTTTCTTCTTCTTAGCGACAATGTCGATGGTGCCCTATCAGATTGGCTGGTCGATCATACCGGACTGTGTTGAGATCGATGAATATAAAACTGGGAAGCGACGAGAGGGACTTTACTACGGCACCATTAACGTCATCTCAAAAGGCGGCAGCGCGTTGGCCATCTTCCTTGCCGGAATAATGCTGCAAATTGTTGGCTATAACACAGAGGTGGCGACCCAGTCTTTTGAGACTGTGGAAGCCATTCGGTTAATTTTTGTCGTCGGTCCCGCTTTGATGGTGCTGGTCGGTTTCGTGTTTCTCATCTTGTTTCCTATTACTAAGGTGAAGCATGAGGCCATTCTCAGGGCTATCAAAGCTAAGAACAACGGTAAAGAGGTCGATGAAAGTAGTTTTGCTGACTGTATTAAATGATTAGGTGGTGAATACTTAGGCACCTCTGAAAAATTCGGGATATGCTCAGGCATTCAGAATTAATCAGAGGCGCCCTAAGTCAGCAGTGTAATCCTCCCTTAAATTAGAGGCACTACTGTTTGAAGTGGCTGGCCACCCGTAGAGCTTCGGCTATTGAGACACGACTAAGGGGCTGCGAAGAGCAAAAAAAGGAAGGTTAAGACACAAACCAGTCGCTCAACCTATGGCGCTTAGTGCCTGATGAATCCCCACAACTTATTAATAAAGATCATAGAGATAGTAATAATTAGATGTATTCATGAAAATCGGCGATCATTGGGTCGACTAAAACTAAACAAAAGACAACCTTCATGAAT
>MAAC01016234.1_pt1 | contig 28239 bp, 27 predicted proteins | sample 1115981 | NCBI WGS metagenome assembly MAAC01 (sample SAMN04961126, study PRJNA320927) | seawater metagenome | isolation source: sample BD02T64 sea water enriched with oil for 64 days | place: USA:Gulf of Mexico | collected 2013-07-27
GTGGTGGTCTTATCTGATTATGACAAAGGCACACTGGCGTCGGTGCAGCAGCTTATTTCAGTCGCTAAATTGGCGGGTAAAAAAGTACTGGTCGACCCGAAAGGAATGGATTTTAAGAAGTATCAGGGAGCGACACTGATCACGCCAAATTGGAGCGAGTTTCAAGCAGTTGTGGGTGAGTGCCATAGTGATGACGATGTTGTTAGCCGTGGCTCCGCTTTATTAGAAGAACTGCAACTAGAGGCGCTTTTAGTGACCCGTGGTGAAAAAGGCATGACCTTGCTTCAGCCAGAACAGGAACCCATTCACTTACCAACTCAGGCACAAGAAGTGTTTGATGTGACCGGTGCGGGTGATACCGTCATTTCAACCTTAGCAGCATGTTTGGCGGCCGGTTCAAGTTTTACTGAAGCGACGGTATTGGCGAATCAAGCCGCCGGTTTAGTTGTGGCAAAACTGGGCACAGCAACGATAACGCAGCAAGAGTTGAAAGCCACTTTGCATACGCTAGAGGAGATGCCGCGTGGGTTTGTTAGCGCCGATGATTTGGCGACGGCGATTAGCACGGCGCGGGTTAATGGCGAAAAAATTGTCTTAACAAATGGTTGCTTTGATATTTTGCACCCAGGCCACGTACGCTATTTGCAGCAAGCAAAAAACCTCGGCGACAGGCTTGTTATTCTTGTGAACGATGACGCGTCCGTGAGTAGGCTTAAAGGCCCCGAGCGGCCGATCAATAATTTAGAAACACGGGCAGAAATGCTATCGGCACTGGCCTGTGTGGATTGGGTTTGCGCCTTTGCAGAAGACTCGCCGCGCGAGCATATTTGTCGAATCCTGCCAGATATATTGGTGAAAGGTGGCGACTATAAATGCATTGAAGACATTGAAGGGCATGATTGCGTTGCGAAGGCGGGCGGTTCAACCTACGTGCTTGACTATGTGGATGGCTGTTCAACAACCAATTTGATTAAAAATATACGCGATAGTAGCGATAAAAGGTAAACGAAAATGATAATCGTAACAGGCGGTGCGGGTTTTATTGGCAGCAATATTGTGCAAGGTTTAAATGACAGAGGAATCGACAATATTTTGGTGGTCGATGACCTTGAGGACGGAACGAAATTTAAAAACATCGTTGATGGGCGTATTGCCGATTATATGGATAAGGACGATTTTTTAGATAGCGTGCTGGGTGGAGATTTTGATGATGTAACGATCGAGGCCATTTTTCATGAAGGGGCTTGTTCTTCCACGACCGAGTGGGATGGCCAGTTTATGATGGAAAATAATTATGAGTATTCGAAAACTATTTTCCACTTTTGCCAAGAAAAGAAAGTACCCTTTATTTACGCATCAAGCGCATCAGTGTATGGCGGGGGAAGCGTTTTTAAGGAAGATTTGGCGAACGAAGAGCCGCTGAATGTTTACGGCTATTCAAAATTCCTGTTTGATCAATATGTGCGCGCGCAAGAAGCAAAAAACCATCAAGAGGTAAAGAGCCAAGTGGTCGGGCTGCGTTATTTTAATGTCTATGGGCCGCGTGAACAGCACAAAGGTAGCATGGCGAGTGTGGCATTTCACTTGAACAACCAGCTGCTCGATGCTGGTGAAATAAAGCTCTTTGCGGGTTGTGATGGCTATGGTGATGGTGAGCAAGTGCGCGACTTTGTTTATGTGGGTGACGTGGTTGACGTGAATTTATGGTTTTTAGATAACCCAAGAGTGTCCGGCATATTTAACTGTGGCACGGGTAAAAGCCAGCCCTTTAATGACGTGGCGAACGGTGTTCTTGATTATCACCAAAAGGGGCATTTAAGCTATATTCCATTTCCAGAGCATTTAGTTGGGCATTACCAGAGTTTTACAGAAGCAGACTTAACGGCACTTCGCGCTGCGGGCTGTGACCATGCCTTTAAAACCGTGGACGAAGGTGTGAAGTGTTATATGGAATGGTTAAACGCTAGTTAGTCCGATGCGACTGGCGTACTCGGCCTTACTGTATTTCTTATCGCCATTTTTTATTCTGCGATTGCTGATGCGTGGGCGCAAAGCGCCAGCGTATTTAAGTCGTTGGGGTGAGCGTTTTGGTTGGTATGGAAAAGCTCAGCCGAAAGGCGTCATTTGGTTCCATACGGTTTCAGTCGGTGAGGCAGAAGCAGCCTTCCCACTAATTGATGCGATTGCGAAAAGGTTTCCAGAAAAGCCCATTTTGGTGACCACAACAACACCGACCGGTTCTGCGCGGGTGAAGGCATTTTTAGGTCATCGCGTACACCATGTCTATTTACCCTACGATATGCCAGATGCGATGCGGCGTTTTTATCGCTGCTTTAAACCGTTAATAGCTATTATCTTAGAAACGGAAATTTGGCCGAATATGCTCCATCAGGCCAAGCGAAATGGCGTGCCGACAATTATTGTTAACGCGCGGCTTTCTGAGAAATCAGCAAAAGGATACGCTCGTTTGGGCTCGTTTATGACGCAAACATTGGCCGATATTACGCACGTTTGTGCGCAAACCGGCGCCTCGTCGGAACGCTTTACCCGCTTGGGGCTAGATACAAACAGCATTACAGTGCCGGGCAATATTAAGTTTGATATAGAGATGCCTGCTCATTTGCTTGAGCACGCAGAAGTGATTCGACGAGACTGGTTTCAACAGCGACCGAGTTGGATTGCTGCGAGTACACACGAGGGCGAGGATGAAAAAGTATTAGAGGCTTTTTCTCAGGTAAAAAAGCAACTGCCTAATACGCTATTGGTGTTAGTGCCTAGACATCCCGAACGCTTTAATACGGTTGCAAAGTTATGTGAAAAAAGGGGCTGGACGATAACGCGCCGAAGTGAGCAAAAATCTGCGCGAGTGAATAGCGATGTGTTTTTGCTGGATACGTTAGGGGAATTGAAGTTGTATTATGCAACGGTCGACGTTGCCTTTATTGGTGGTAGTTTGGTGCCCACGGGTGGGCATAATATGCTTGAAGCCGCGGCGCTATCGGTGCCCGTTATTTTTGGCCCATTCGTGCATAATTTCACAGAAATCAGTGAGCGATTGCTATCAATGCAAGCGGCATTTCAAGTAGACGATGCAGCGGCGTTGGCGTCAAGGGTGATTGGTTTGCTAGAGCACTCAGAGAAACGAGACCAGATGGGAAGTGCGGGCCGCGAGTTCGTAGAACAAAATAAAGGCGCGGTGAATAAAGTGGCAGAGCGCATTATAAGTACTCTAGATGGCGCACGATAATAGCCGCCTAAAAGTGCTCGCTTCGGGTGTTTTTTGTTTAATACTAACAATGAGTATAGCCCGTTTTTCCTACACCCCAATGATACCGGCGATGTTCGAGCAAGTCGGGCTAACAAAGGTGTTGGCAGGCTGGTTGGCGACAATCAATTATGCCGGTTATATGCTAGGCGCTTTAACAGCGACACTGGTCGGCAACTTGCTCATCAAGGATCGAATCTATCGAACGGGATTAATTCTCGCCATTATAACAACGCTAATGATGGGCTTATCTGATAACCCTTGGCTGTGGGCTGTTTCACGTTTTGTTGCGGGGTTTAGCTCCGCTGCAGGCTTATTGATCGGTGCGGGCCTCATGTTGAACTGGTTGATCAGGCACCATCATCGAAGTGAAATGGGTGTTCACTTTAGTGGCATAGGCTTAGGCATTGTTTTGGTGGCGCTACTGCTTGAATGGACGAATCAATTAAGCTGGTCGGAACAGTGGATGTTGCTCGCGGTTGTTGGTGCTGGGCTTGCCATTCCGGCATGGCGCTGGCTACCTCCGCCTGACCCAAGCGGTGTAACGAAGGCGGGACAGGTGCTTGATGATAAGCCACCGAGTAAGCTCTTTCTAAGGTTAATGTTGGTGGTGTATTTTTGTGCGGGATTTGGTTTTGTTATCAGCGCCACCTATATTGTTGCCATCGTCGAGAGCCAGCCAGCATTGCAAGGGCAAGGCGAAATGACGTTTCTTATCTTAGGCCTTTGCGCTACCCCTGCCTGTATTATCTGGGACTTAGTGTCTAGAAAAACGGGGATCTTAAACGCACTATTACTGGCATATTTAATCCATTCGCTAGGGATTGTGCTGCCTGCCTTAAGTGATACGTTGTTGTTCGCCCTGCTTAGCGCGGGCTTATACGGCTTTACCTTTGTTGGAATCGTTAGCATTGTTTTAACGATGGCCGGTAGATTTTACCCGACGAAGCCGGCTAAGCTGATGGGCATGCTAACAATGAGTTATGGGGTGCCACAAATTATTGCACCGACGATAGCGGGCTACTTAGCGGGTTCCACCGGTAATTATGATGCGTCTTTGTATATGGCGAGTGGTTTTGTGTTACTGGGTTTTTTTGTTATTTTAGCCATTAAAAAATGGGCAGCTGAAGATATTAGCTTGCTCGATAGCAAATAAGCAGCGTGATTAATGCTGCTAGGTTTAAAAACGAGCGAGGTTTAGACTGCTGGTTTTGGCCTGAAGAGGTGGTTAAGTGAATCGATGAGTACTAATGTTGAAGCCATTGATTGACTGTTTCAAGGTCGCTTGCAGACAGTGATCCGGCGGTATTTTTCAGCGTTAGAATACTAAGAATGTAATTTCTTTTTGCGGCGATTAGTTGAAACTTTGCCCGCGATAAATTGCTCTGAGCATCAAGCACGTCCACGATAGTGCGGGTGCCAACCTCCAAGCCTACCTCGTTAGCGTCTAGCGAACTCTTATTTGAAATAATGGCTTGCTCTAAGGCGTGAATTCTCTGCAAGTTTGTTGTTACGCCTCTAAATGCGTCGCGTGTTTCTCTTAACGTTGTGCGCTGTAATGACTGTAAAACATCGATTGATTGCTTATGTTTAAAGGCCGCTTGTCTTGTTAAAGACAGTGTTTTGCCGCCAGCAAATAACGCCATATTTAATTCTAGCCCGAGCCTGTCTGATTCGTTTCTAAACCCTGTGCCAAAGCTTCCGCCGCCAGTTTCGCTGTATCGGTGAGAGGCGACTATATCAATGGTAGGGTAGTGTGCAGAGCGGTTAATGTTAATTTCTTTTTTAGCAATGTCGACATCATATCTTGCCATTTCAAGGGAGAGGTTGTTTTCAGCGGCAGATGTTTCCCAAGTATTAATGTTATTTGGTTCAGGTGTCGACAAGGGAAAAGAGGCTGCCAAGGGGGCGAGCGTTAATTCGTCCGTTTGAATGATTTCGCGTAACGCCTCTTTTGCTGAATACAGGAGGTCTTGTGCGGCAATTTGGGTTGCAACCGATAAGTCGTATCGAGCTTGGGCATCGTGGACATCGGTGATAGCGATAAGGCCGACGTCAAAACGTACTGTTGCCTGCTCAAGCTGGCGTGTAAAGGCGTTAACGTCATCGTTTGCTAAGTTTAAGTTTACTTCAGCCCGTAGCGTGTCTAAGTAACGCTCGGTTAACCGGAGAATAAGTGCTTGTTCGGCGTGCTGGTACGCCACCTCGGCTTTAGAAACGCGTTCATTAGCCTGTTTGTAACGAGTAAAGTGAGCCCAATTGAATAACGGCTGCTTCAGCGAGACAGAAAAGCTTTCATCACGAAACTGGCTGGTACTTTTACCGCCACCGGAAAAACTGCTTTCACTTTCTTGGCGCACGTCATTCGATATGGCTGATAGATTAATACTTGGCAGTAAATCAGCTAATGCTTGCGGGTTTGCTTCTTTTGATGCGAGTAACTGGTTATAGGCGGCATGAAGGTCTGCATCGTTTTCTAGCGCTAGTTTGTAAGCGCTGACTAAATCGACAGGTTGAGCGAAATTTAGTAGTGGGTATAGACAAAGAATGGCACTTAGTAATAATTTTTTAGATGGATTCATGGCTGCTTGAAGGCTTAATTTTATGCAATGACTTTAGCATGTAGCTGACAAATAGGTGAGCTTAAAGCTTACATTTGTTCGTTTTTAGTGTGAATGTAACGGGGCCGTCATTGCATAAAGAAACCTGCATATCCGCGCCAAACTCACCACAGGATACCTTGTCATATTGTTGCTTTGCGTACTGCACGGCGAATTCAAATAAAGGCTTAGATATACTCGGTGCTGCGGCTGGGGTGAAGCTTGGGCGAGCGCCCTTTTTGGTGTCGGCGGCTAAGGTGAACTGTGGAATGAGTAATAAGCCGCCGCCTACCTGTCGAATGTTCAAGTTCATTTTGTCATCGGAGTCGGCAAATATTCGATAATTTAATATCCGATCAATTAACTGTTTTACCTCTGTTTCGCCGTCGCCTTTTTCGATCGCCAGCAAGGCCATGATGCCTTGTTTAATCTCCCCAATAATAATGTTGTCGACAGTAACGTTAGCGTGCGAGACGCGTTGAATAACGGTTAACACGGCGGTTGTTCTGCTAATTGCTGAAACAAGTCTTTGTAACTATCGGTGATAACGGATAATGAAAAAGCAGCATTTGCAGGGCTTGGGTTGGGCGTTACGTAAACGGGGCAACTATTAATGCTCCAGCTTTGCAAACCCCATTGACTCGGTCGGCTTTTATCGGCGCTGTATTGCAGGTATTTTTGGCAGGTTAATTTACCGTGAAACCAAACCATGCGAGGTCGTATGCTGTCGATAAGGTTCTGCAAGCGTGCGCTACCAGCGCGATAGTCGGCGGCTTTTAGGTCTTTGCAACCTGCTGTCGGACGTTTAACAAGGTCGCTGAAACCAATGCGATATTGGCTGTGTAAACGATGGCAACTCTCAAGGCTGGGTTTTAATTCGCTGTCAAAAAAGCCACAGTCATTAAGTGCCGTCCAAAAGCGATTGCGAGGGTTAGCAAAGTAAAACCCAGCGTCCACCGACGGAAGGGAGGGATTCAAGCCAATGGATAAAACGTCTAAATGCTCACTTAATATGTCGGGGAGAGTCTCCACTTAGTAAGTTGGCATCTCATTATCAACGCTGGCAGCCCACGCATGAACGCCGCCGCTGAGGTTAGTAATATCTTTAAAGCCATTTTGCATTAAGAATTGTGCGACTTGTTGGCTTCGCATACCGTGATGGCAGATGGTGATAATAGGGGTGTCTTCAGGCAGTTCCTCTAAGCGGCTTGGAATGCTTTGCATGGGGATCAAATGGCTATTGTTAATATGACAATATTCAAATTCGTGGGGTTCTCTTACGTCCAAGAGAAAAGGGGGTGTTTTCGAGTCCTCAAGAAGCGCATTTAATTCAGCTGCTGAAATATTTTTCATTTAGAAAAGCCTGGTTGTTATTCAGAATTAATTATAACAGTGTGTGATAAGATGCCGACTATTCAATAGTCAATTACGCGCATCAACACGAGGTTATTATGAGTGCAATCCCAGAAGAGTTTCAGAAGAAAACCGAAGCCATGCAAGCGGCCGCTATTGAGCCATTGCCCAACTCTGAAAAGGTTTACATCAAAGGCTCTCGCGACGATATAAACGTACCGATGCGCAGAATCTCCTTGTCCGATACCCCTACAAGCTTTGGCGCAGAAAAGAACCCAGACGTGTACGTCTATGATTGTTCGGGTGCTTATACCGACCCTGATGCGGTCATTGATTTACGTAAAGGCTTGGCCAACGTGCGGACGCCATGGATTTTAGACAGGAATGATACCGAGCTATTAGACGGGCCAACATCTAGCTTTGGGCAACAGCGGCAAAATGCACTTGAGTTGGCCAGTTTAAGGTTTGAACATATTCAATCGCCAAGACGAGCAAAAGCGGGCGAAAATGTTAGTCAAATGCACTACGCGAAAAAAGGCATCATCACGCCTGAAATGGAATATATCGCGATACGTGAAAACATGAAGCGATCTGAGATTAATGCGCAGCAGCACCCCGGTGAATCATTCGGTGCCAGCATTCCAGAAGAAATTACCGCAGAATTTGTGCGTGAAGAAATTGCCCGTGGCAGAGCGATTATTCCTGCAAATATCAACCATCCAGAAGTTGAGCCAATGATTATTGGGCGTAACTTCTTAGTTAAAATTAACGGTAATTTAGGTAATTCAGCCGTTACTTCGTCAATTGAAGAAGAAGTAGACAAAATGGTTTGGGGTATCCGTTGGGGTGCCGATACCATTATGGATTTATCGACGGGTAAAAATATTCACGAAACACGTGAGTGGATTTTACGGAATTCACCGGTACCCATTGGTACGGTGCCAATTTATCAAGCACTAGAAAAAGTAAACGGCAAGGCTGAAGACTTAACGTGGGAAATTTTCCGCGATACCTTGATTGAACAAGCAGAGCAAGGTGTGGATTACTTTACGATTCATGCCGGTGTTCTTTTGCGTTATGTACCGATGACCGCTAAGCGTGTGACGGGCATTGTTTCTCGTGGCGGTTCAATTATGGCGAAGTGGTGTTTAGCGCACCATAAAGAAAACTTTCTCTACACACACTTTGAAGATATTTGCGAGATTATGAAGGCCTACGATGTATCCTTCTCGTTGGGTGATGGTTTGCGTCCGGGTTCACTAGCCGATGCGAATGACGAAGCGCAATTTGGCGAATTAGAAACGCTTGGTGAATTGACCAAAATTGCTTGGAAGCACGATGTGCAAACCATGATCGAAGGCCCTGGCCACGTGCCGATGCAAATGATTAAAGAGAACATGGATAAACAGCTTGAGTGCTGTGACGAAGCGCCGTTCTATACGCTTGGCCCGCTGACCACAGATATTGCACCGGGTTACGACCACATCACCTCCGGTATCGGTGCGGCGATGATTGGCTGGTATGGTTGCGCGATGCTTTGTTACGTGACCCCAAAAGAACACTTGGGTTTACCGAATAAGGAAGACGTACGGGTTGGCATCATTACGTATAAAATCGCAGCGCATGCCGCGGATTTAGCCAAAGGTCATCCGGGTGCGCAAATTCGTGATAATGCATTGTCAAAAGCACGTTTTGAGTTTCGACTCAGCTAAAGTGGCTCACTTTTGTTCAATGTGTGGGCCACATTTTTGTTCAATGAAAATTAGCCAAGATGTGCGAGATTATGCAGCTAAAGAAGGCATGAATGAACAGGACGTTGTTACTAAAGGCCTGTCAGAAAAAGCCGACGAGTTTAAAAACAAAGGTGCGCAAATATACAAGAAAGTTTAGTTAAACGAGCTATTAGGTATTGAGCGAAGCAATAAGGCCCTCGTTGACCCACGATGTCAAATAAGCGATTGCTTGTGAGGGTACTTCTTCTTCGCTGAAATCATTTAATAATTGTTCACACATGTCAGCAAAAGTCCGCCCAGCGAGGACGAGTTCCAAGGCACTAGCCTCAGCAGTTTTTACAGGCCGATAACGGCTAATTAATGTGCTGTCTCGCCATAGCAGCCAGACGTCGGGCGTGCTGAGATGTTCAGTTTTAGGTGGTGGCATATCATTCGCCAGTGCTTTCCAAACAGCAAAGCTATTGAGCTTAAACGTTAGGGCTTGTACCGAGGGGTGAAACGTAAAGCTGAGTGTTTCCCATGCCTCCGGGGGCAAAGATGTTAAGGTATCGATAGAGACTAGCTCGCTGTCTTGCGCATCAAAGCTGTCGGCAAAAGCGGCTTCTATACCGGCGATTTCTGTCAGTATCGGGTGTTGCCGGTAAGGCTCTTCGTCGTGCAGTAAGTTTGCCATTTGCGTGCCGTAATAGCGTAAATTTGTCTGTTGTGACGGGTAATGTTCAATGTAACGTTCAAGTAACTGCTCAAATTGTTCGCCCCCTAAATAATCGTGCAGTTTTTCATAATCGGTCGTTATGGCTTCTTTTAACCGTTCTTTATAGGCGTAAGCATAAATATCTAGGCGCTTTTTGGCAGATAAATTGGCTGTTGATTGGATGTGCTTGGCGATGTCGGTTGTCTTGCCTAATAAATGCCCCATAAAAGCCTGTTGTAAATTGCGCAATTCGGACATTAGGTCACACCCTTTAAAATAGCTCGTTGGTTAAGAAGTAATTCACGGGAGTTTAAGGTTTTCGTGGCTATTTTTTCAGCGATACGAAGCTCCTCTCTTAATTCACTGAAGGCGGGGATATTATCGTCGCGTTCTATCATCGTGCTAACGGCTCCAAAGCGCTTAAGCGCGTATTCGTAGAGCTGCCAAACGGGATCGCATACCTCGTGGTCGTGAGTGTCGATAAGCATGCCTTCCTGAGTGCTGTGGCCGGCTAGGTGAAATTGCATAACACGTTCCTTATCAATGCCGTTGATATAGTCTTGAGGGTTGAAATGGTGGTTATGTGCGCTAACAAAAATATTATTAATATCGAGCAAAATATAACAGCCAGAGCGCTTGGCGATTTCATTCAAGAACTGCCATTCGCTCATCACCGATTCGTTATAGGTCACATAACTCGATAGGTTTTCAATAAGCATGGGTCGGCCAATAAAGTCTTGGACTTGGCTAATGCGGCTGGCAAGGTGCTCAATAGTTGTTTCGTTATAAGGGAGAGGCAGCAAGTCGTGGCTGTTTGTATGGGCAAATTGCGTCCAGCACAAATGATCGGAGTACCAACAGGGCTCAACGCGTTCAATAAGTTTTTTTAAATCGCTTAAATAGCCTTTATTGAGTGGATCGGTGCTACCAATCGACATCGAGACGCCGTGCATCACCATCGGGTAATCGGCGCGAATTTTGTCTAAATTTGCAAGCGGCTTGCCACCCGGCACCATGTAGTTTTCTGAAAGAATCTCGAACCAGTCTACCTGAGGCTTATGGTCTATCACGTGTTGATAATGCTCCGTGCGTAAGCCTAAACCAAACCCTAAAAAGGGGCGATTAGCATTGGCGATCATCGTTTTACCAGTTAGTTAGGTTGAGAAAGATAAAACCATGGCATCACTGTATGAGGCGACGCCATGGCTTAATGGGATGAGTTTTATTCGCCGACAGTGCCGCCAATGTCGTCACAGGCTTTTTCTGACATTTTCACATAGCCGGTGCCTTTGCAGGATGCTTTGCCCATGCAAGCGTTTTTAGCGGTTTTGCAATCGTTGTGACCACCGCATTTATTAACACCATAGCAGTGAACTGTTTTAGACGCACTTTTGCTGGAATCGGGACTCGCCATGGCCGTTGTTGTAGCCATCATTCCGGCTGCTGCCATTGCTAAAGCGATACCTGCTGTTTTGTATGTATTCATTGTAGAGCTCCTTGCTGAATTAAAGACGTTAAGAAAAAAGGACTTTCATTTGAGTCCTTGTCTTTAAGACCTAGGGCAATAACTAAATCTTACATAAAGATTTTTATACAACAGTTTATTAGCGGCTTATTGAAAATCTCAGCCGCTGATTTAGATTGAGTATTCTCTTCGAAACGAATCCACACCATCTGTGACTAAGGAGGGTGGTTTTCTGGTGATATACCTGAGTTTTAACGATGGCCGTCGGTGGTCGGCTTCAATAGAATAGTTAGGGTGCCAACTAGAATCCCTTCTTATGTATTGATGAGCTAGTAGTTGTTTGTGGTGAATTTTCTTAGAGCGGCTGTGTTTGATAAACCACTTTGCAGCGCTGTCAGGCTTTATATTCAATAGTCCGTGGTATTCGGTGCCGCCGTGCTGATCTTGAATTTGCATAATTTTGCAGCTGTATAGTTCCGGCGACTGGGTAAAGGGTATGCGAGTTTTTTTCGAGAGAAGTGAAAGGGCTGTCCTTTCAAGTTGAGTTTGTGTGGTTAGATCGGATAACCGAGATAGAAAAACATCCATAGCGACGACTCCCCTCGTATTGTGTGAAATATCAATATAGAGCTACATAAAAAAGTATAGACCAAGTTTTGTTTAAATCAATATTTTGTTTTCTAATATTTTATGGGCAAATTCGTGTTAACTACTTTCATTAGAGAAGAGGGTAAACGTATTTTACGGATAATGATTTGTTTCATGTGCCTTAACGGCCCTTCTCAAGTCGTGTTTTAACGGGGGCACGCTGTTGAGCGTACCTTATTATGTAAGCTCGCCAATATTAAGCTCCATGCAAACAAGGAATAGTTTGCTGTATATACGTTACTATGACGTATGTTTGAAATAGACCCTTTATTTAAACCGATTCTTGTGGGTTCGATCTTTGGCGTATTGTGGTCACTAGAGGCGCTATACCCAATGTTTCATTTTAGGAATAAGCGGCTAAAACACGATATGACCAACTTCACTCTGGGCATAATAAATGCTCTGTTAGCGGGGTTTATTTTTGGAAACTTAGTTTTTGTAATCACGGTGTGGGCAAGCGAAAATCAACTGGGCTTACTAAGCGTGTTAGCAATAAACCCGTGGATAGAAATGATTATTGGTTTAGTGCTATTTGATTGCTGGCAATATTGGTGGCATAGAATTAACCACGTTATCCCCTTTCTTTGGCGTTTCCACGCGGTTCATCATTCCGATGCGGCAATGGATGCGAGTTCTGCCGTTCGATTTCATACCGTAGAAATCATCTATTCCAGCGCGATTCGATTATTGATATTGCCGCTAATAGGTTTAAGCATTGAGCATTTGCTGGTGTATGAGTTGATATTGTTACCGGTTATTTTATTTCACCACAGCAATATCATGGTTCCGGCAAGGTTGGATAAATTGCTGCGATTTTTTATTGTCACGCCACGAATTCACTGGCTGCATCACTCGCATATTAAAAGAGAAACGGATTCTAACTATTCGAGTTTGTTGTCTGTATGGGACCGTATTTTTGGGAGCTTTCGTTTAAGGGATGACCCGCAAAACATAAGGTTTGGTTTAGGCGATAAGTTTGACGAAACACCTTGGGATAACTTTGTGGGGCTTTTAAAGCAGCCATTTAATACGGGCTTGTATAAAAGCAACCAGCCAAAGTAATTTAGCGAAGCTCGAGGTTTGTTTTACAATGAAGGGCTTCACTTTCTGTGAAGGCGTCAAAAGGATAGTAAGGGATTATGAATGGCTAGAGCTAGGCAGTTTGACGGGGAAAAAGCGCTGGAACAAGCGCTAACCCTTTTTCGTAAGCAAGGCTATCATGCAAGCTCGTTGGCGGACTTAATGAAGGCGATGGGGTTAAGCCGTAGCAGTTTTTATGCAACATTTGGCAGTAAGCACGAGCTTTTTTTAGCGACATTAGCCTCTTTCGATAAGACGGCTGCAATATACAACGTTATTGAGCCTGACTCAGGTTTGCCTTCGAAAGCTTTGCTCGCGCAAGTGTTTGCTCGAGCGATAGCCAGTGTTATTGGAGGGCAAGGCGGCTGTCTGTTTGGTAACTGTGCAGTGGAGTTTTCAAGCGCCGACCAGCCAGTATTAGATCATGTAACGAACGGCATGCAACAATTGCAAGAGATGTTTGTAGAAGTGATAGAGATTGGGCAGCGAAAGGGTGATGTGCCTAAGGATACGAGTGCTCAAGCAATAGCGAGTAATTTAGTGGCAACTTACTACGGTATCCAAACCATGGCCAAGGCGGGGCTAAGCCTCGATGCCTTAAAACAGGTTATTTCTCAGGCACTGCTGCAATTAGACTAAGAAAAAAACCAAAGGAACGATCGTTCCGTAAGAATCGTATCGACCATGCACGAGTTAAGCATTGCCAAGTACGTCGAATTAAAAGCTAGCGGCGGCGAGAGACGATGGCGAGCCAAGGTTGTTGCTCTATTGGTTTGCCTTTCGGCCGATAGTAATGCTCAAGCAATTCAAACCCTGCCTGTTCTAAAAATACTTTAGTGGAATCAAGCTCAAGGTAATGGCCATAACGCTGACCTTGCCAGCCCTCGGTACTACCGCGTGGGTTGGAGGTAAATAAGATGCCGCCGACGCGTAAGCAAGCGTGTAGTTTGCGCAATACATTTAAAAGCTCACTGCTGGGAACGTGAAACAGCGATGCATTGGCAAATACGCCATCAAAACTGGCATCGGGCAAATCCATATTGACGAACGTTTGATTGAGAGTCGGGCAGCCGCTGTGTTCAGTGGCCATTCGGCAAAAGGTGGCAGAGCCGTCCAAGCCGATTGGCTTGTGCCCTAATGATTTAAAGCGCAGCAAGTCTCGACCAGGTCCGCAGCCTACATCGAGGATATCGAGAGCTTTGTTTGTTGGCAGTGCGGCCAAAAAAGCATCAATATTTTGTGAAACATCGTGGTCTTTTGTACCCGCCCAAAATGCCTCGGCATTATTCTCATAATGCTCAATTGTCGTCCCTTCTTTGTGAGTAATGTCATTCATATGGTGCATCTAATGGTGTTTGCTTATGGATGTCAACTGAAGGCGGCGCAAGAGGCAGCATTTGCTTTAAATGCAGTGTGCCCGAAGGGTGAAACTTATGCGTCGTCGGTATAAACTACTCGGATGGATATTACACATATATTAGACGGTTTAAATGATGCTCAGCGTGATGCTGTTAGTGGGCCAGAAAAGGCAGCGCTAATTTTAGCGGGGGCGGGCAGTGGTAAAACGCGGGTACTGGTGCATCGTATTGCGTGGTTGATGCAAGTTGAAGGCGTTTCGCCTTTTGGGATCTTGGCGGTCACCTTTACCAATAAGGCCGCGGGCGAAATGCGCGAGCGGGTTCAATCAATGTTGAAAACGCCCGTTGGTGGCATGTGGATTGGTACATTCCATGGTATTGCCCATCGTTTATTGAGAATGCACGCGCAAGAGCTGGGGTTGCCCGATGCATTTCAGGTGCTCGATTCTGATGATCAGTTCCGCATGATTAAGCGCTTGCTCAAGTCAATGAGTGTCGACGACTCGCGCTGGCCGCCGCGTCAGGTGCAGTGGTTTATTAATGCACAAAAAGATGAAGGCCGTCGGGCGGCGCATATTGCCCCGTCGAGCGATCATTTTGAACAAAAAATGCTAGAGATTTATGCTGAATATGAAGCGCAATGCAAACGATCTGGTTTGGTCGATTTTGCAGAATTATTACTGCGCGCACATGAGTTATTACGTGATAACGACGAGGTACGGCAGCACTATCAAGAACGTTTTAAACACGTACTGGTGGATGAATTTCAAGACACCAACACCATTCAATATGCTTGGTTACGCCTGCTGACGCAAGAGTCAGAAAACCTCTATGTGGTAGGAGACGATGATCAGTCTATTTACGGCTGGCGCGGTGCGAAAATTGAAAATATCCACCGCTTTCAGAAAGACTATGCTGAGCATAAAGTTGTTCGATTAGAGCAAAACTACCGCTCAACCAGTACTATTCTGAAGGCAGCTAACGCGCTTATTGTTAACAACGAAGGCCGAATGGGCAAAGAGCTGTGGACGGATGGCGAAGACGGCGAGTTGATTTCTTTGTACGCGGGTTATAACGATCAAGATGAGGCGCGTTTTGTTGTCGATAGAATTAAAGACTGGGTCAGCAACGGCCATACGCGAGCAGAATCGGCTATTTTATATCGCTCTAACGCACAATCGCGGTTATTTGAAGAATACTTAATGGCAGCCGGTATACCGTATCGGGTATACGGTGGGCATCGTTTCTTCGAGCGAATGGAAATCAAAAATGCGCTGGCGTATATGCAGTTGGCAACACACCATGAAAATGACGCGGCATTTGAACGCATTGTGAATACGCCAACACGTGGCTTAGGTACGCGGACGTTAGATATTATTCGTGAACAAGCACGCGCACAAAGTATCAGCCTATGGCAGGCGGCTAGCAAATTGTGTGAAGGGACAGAGCTTAGTGGTCGTGCACTCAATGCGCTAACTGGTTTTTTAAGCCTTATCCGCCAGCTTGTTGTGGAAATGCAGACAATGAGCCTGCATGAAAAAGTTGAGCAAGTGATTAGCCGCTCCGGCTTGATTGAACACCATAAAAAAGAGAAGGGCGAAAAAGGTGAAGCTCGCGTAGAAAACTTAGAAGAACTCAGTAATGCCGCTAGGCAATTCTCTTACGAGGCTGATGGTGACGTTGAGTTGAGCGAGCTGGACTCATTTTTAGCACATGCGGCGTTAGAAGCGGGCGATGCTCAAGGTGATAAGTTTGAGGACTGTGTGCAGTTGATGACCTTGCATTCAGCGAAAGGCTTAGAATTTCCGTTGGTCTTTATGACAGGCATGGAAGAAGGTCTATTTCCGAGTCAGCGTTCAGTAGATGATGTTACTAAATTAGAAGAAGAACGCCGCCTAGCGTATGTGGGCATCACGCGTGCGATGGAGCAGTTGTACCTAACATACGCTGAGTCGCGTCGCTTACACGGGCAAGAAAATTATCCGATGCCATCACGTTTTATTCGTGAGGTTCCCTCAGATTTGATGCAAGAAGTGCGTTTAGGTGCGCGCGTGTCAAGACCCGTCGCACCGAGTTATAAAGCCAGTAAAACTGAGCAATCAGACGGCGGTTATAAAATGGGACAACGTGTGATGCACGCTAAATTCGGGGAAGGGGTCGTGCTCAACCACGAGGGCAGTGGTGCGCAAGCGCGCTTGCAAGTCAACTTTTCATCAGAAGGCAGTAAATGGTTGATGTTGGCGTACGCCAAGCTTGAAAAACTATAGTGGGAGGTATGCGCCAGGCTGGGTAGCAGAAAAGTGGCTTGGGTTAATCTTGGTTTTCACATCAGCGTCGTTATTAGCTGAAAATCATCAAGCTCTCAGATGTTCAGTAAGCCACAATAAGTACCCGAGAATGTCAGGTCAGCGATTGCTGCAACAACACATGTCAACATGTGAAAGTTCAAGCGATAAAATAACAATAACCTGAGTTTTATTGTTAGCAATGAGGATGTTTTGTTGCTTAACGCTAGAGGCAACTAATTGTTACGAAAGCAGTGCATGACGTAACTAAAATAAATCAATCGGTTTATAAATACTTAGGCATATTTGATGAATTAGCACTGAGAGATGCCAGCATAATGATTAAGCAGGTGGAGTTTGAGTGGAATATCTGATTTAGGTCAAAATATTATAGATAAACACCAGTTTGTTAGTAGGTTTATGGCGTAAAAGAGCAGAGTTATTTGTCTATATTAATAGGTTAATAAGATTAATAATTGTGCGGAGGAAGTCATGCTTACATATGAAGATTGTGCTGATTTAAGTGACCTAACAGGTGAAGAAATAGATGCTATAGCTGAACATGAGAACATCCCTAGAATTATAGCTGTGGAGTTAGGGCACTATTTGCTTGAAGCTGATGATGGCGTTCCAGCCATTAAGAAAATTATTCTGGATGACCTTAATAATGCGCAAGCGAAAGGGGATGCTGTGCAAACGGCTAAACTTAAACTTGTCCTTCAACACTTTGTTGTCACGCACCCGCAAAACAAGGCGGGTGCGTAATATGGGGTGATGTTTATATGCTGGTTAGTTACACCTAAAATGGCATAGGGTAACGTCTTCGAACAGCTTGAATTCCTTCAAGAACATCTTGCGATAAGGTTAAATTAATTGAGTCGATATTGCTTTTTAGTTGCTGCATAGTCGTTGCGCCAATCAAATTGGAGGTCACGAAGGGCTGCTGATTAACAAAAGCCAGTGCCATTTGGCACACATCAAGGTTATGTTCTTTAGCTAAGGCCATATAGGCTTCAATAGTGGCATCAGTTTGTGGGTTTGCACGGTGTTCTTTGCGGCTATCAATAGCGAGTCGGGTACCTTTTGGCATGGCACCGTTTAGGTATTTTCCGCTGATTAGGCCGCGTGTTAACGGTGACCAAGCAAGTAAACCACAGTCTTCGTGTAACGCAATTTCGCTAAGGTCGGGTTCAAAATGGCGAGCCATTAAAGAATATTCGTTTTGAATAGTGGCCATGCGTGGCAGGTTGTGTTTTTCAGACAACTCGAGCCACTTGCTGGTTCCCCAGGCAGTTTCATTTGAGAGACCAACGTGACGAATTTTTCCAGCGCTAATGAGCTCTGCCAGTGTTTCAAGTACTTCAATAAAATTAGCTTCAACAGCTTGCTTATCAAAGTCTGGTGCGTAGTCCCAAATTTGTCCAAAGTGGTAAGAGCCACGGTTTGGCCAATGTAATTGGTACAGGTCAATATAATCGGTTTTTAAACGCGTTAAGCTGTCTTCAACGGCCAACAAAATATTTTTACGGTCGATGACGTTTTCGCCATTTCTAACCCAGGCCATGCCAGGGCCTGCAATTTTTGATGCAAGAATAACTTTGTCGCGGTTTTTACGAGACTCGAACCAATTGCCGATAATCGTTTCTGTTTTACCATAGGTCTCCGCGTTCGGCGGCACAGCGTACATTTCGGCGGTATCAAAAAAGTTAATGCCGTGGTCGAGGGCGTAGTCCATTTGCTCGAAGCCTTCATCTTGCGTATTTTGGCGACCCCATGTCATGGTGCCTAGGCCAATTAGGCTAACGTTAAGATCACTTCTACCCAGTTGCTTATATTTCATGTCAATTCCTTTTAGTGTTGGTTCATTTTATCAACCCATGCCATTCCAATGGCGGATAGAACGAAAGTGATGTGGAGAATAACGAACCACATCAATTTATCGTTTGCGATGTGTTCAGCATTCATAAATTTTTGTAATAAGTGAATGGACGAAATTGCCACGATAGAGGCAGCAACTTTTTGCTTTAGTGAGCCGGAGTCCAGCTTACCCAACCACGAGAGTTTTTCTTCGCCTTCGTCTATATCAATTCGGGACACGAAGTTTTCATAGCCGCTGAGCATCACCATAATGATGAGCCCGCCGACCAACGACATATCCACTAGCGAGAGGATGACAAGCACCATGTCAGACTCGGTGGTGGATAATATAATCGGAAAGAAATGGAGTGCTTCTTGGAAAAACTTGATGGAGAGTAAAATAAGCGCGAGGCTTAATCCTAAGTATATCGGTGCGAGTAGCCACCTAGCGGCGTAGAGTGCTTTTTCAATACGGTTTTCAATGGATGGCATATCAGCGTCTTTCGGGTGATTTTAATGAGCCAGTATACATGGCCTAATGTCTATTGTTTAACACTTCTCACTATCGTGTAGAGCCGGTAATATAAGAGTTTTTGAAATGACAATAATGTAAAAAGGGGCTTAAATGTCAGAATCTAAAAGCGTTTCAATTATGCACTTTTCAGATGTGCTATGTATATGGGCTTATTTAACGCAAATACGTATGGACACATTGAAATCGAAATTTGGCGATAGCATTAATTTGCAATATCATTTTGTTCAGGTTTTCGGTTCGGTGAAATCCAAAATGGAGCAAAACTGGAACCATAGAGGCGGCATCGAGGCCTATAACAAATTGGTTTGCGGCGAGGCATCTAAATTTGATCACATTGAAGTGCATGAGGATATATGGCTTAAAAATACACCCACTAGTTCGGCATCATGCCACCTGTTTCTTAAAGCGGTTCAGCTGGTCGAAATGAAGGGAGGGCTGCCGCTATTAGAAACTGGCGGTTCTATTGTTGAGACAGTGATCTGGACTATGCGACAAGATTTTTTCAAAAATTTGATTGATATATCAACACAATCAGCACAGATGGATATTGCAGCAAGGCTGGGCTTGCCAATAGATAAAATTCAAGCAGAAATAGATACTGGCGCAGCGTTTGCCGCGTTGGATAACGATGTGCAATTGAGAGAAAAGTACCGTGTGATGGGTAGCCCAACCCTTGTGTTTAACGAAGGCCGTCAAATGATTTATGGTAACGTGGGATATCGTGTTATTGAAGCGAATGTCTTAGAGTTGCTCAGTAAACCAAAAGCAGCAGCGAGCTGGTGCTAGATACTTGTAGGAGAGTGAAGAAATGAAACGTCGTGATGTACTGAAATCGTTAGGTACGGGTGTATTAGCTGCCACAACGCTAGCGGTGGGTGGGGAAGCGTTTGCCGCTAAGCCAGAATTTAAATGGAAAATGGTCACTACATGGCCAAAAAACTTTCCGGTACTTGGCACCAATGCAAATTACGTAGCAAAAACGATCGAGCAAATGAGCGGTGGGCGGATTCGTATCAAAGTATATGGCGCAAACGAATTAGTCCCGGCTTTTGAAGCATTCGACGCGGTGTCGCGCGGGACGGCACAAATGGGCCACGGTGCAGCGTATTATTGGAAAGGCAAAAGTGAGGCGACGCAGTTCTTCGCGGCGATTCCCTTTGGTATGACCGCACAAGAAGTGAATGGCTGGTTGTATCATGGCGGTGGCATGGCGCTATGGGACGAACTCTACGACCGATTTAATTTGATACCCACCGCAATTGGGAATTCAGGCGTGCAAATGGCGGGTTGGTTTCGCAAAGATATTAATTCTGTCGATGACCTTAAAGGGTTAAAAATGCGCATTCCTGGCTTGGGTGGCGAGGTGCTAAAACGCGCCGGTGGCACCCCCGTTAGTTTGCCCGGGGGAGAAATATTCACCTCGCTGCAATCAGGCGCTATTGATGCAACCGAGTGGGTTGGCCCCTACAATGATTTGGCATTTGGTTTGTATAAGGCGGCTAAAAATTACTATTACCCAGGCTGGCACGAACCCGGTTCTATTTTAGAAACATTTATCAATAAGGATGCTTTTGCTAGCTTGCCAGCAGACTTACAAGCGATTGTTAAACACGCCTGCAAGGCCGCTAATATGGACATGGTTTCTGAATTTACTGCGAAAAACAATCAAGCGCTTAATACCTTGGTGAGCAAACACGGCGTACTACTAAAACCATTGCCTGATGATGTGTTGAAAAAGTTACACGCATTGTCCAATAAAGTTGTTCAAGAAATTGCAGAAAAAGAAGCGTTCTCAAGCAAAGTGTATGCATCGTATTCCAGCTACCAACAACAAGTTATGCCGTGGTCGGAAGTGTCTGAATACGCGTTTATGCGGGCGCGGGGGCTGTCAATTTAAGGTTTATAAAAAGGCGCGCAAGATCTTTGCGCGCCGTCCTTGAGCGATTTTTTATGTCCAATTAATTTAATTGGAATACGTGATAAACCTGTCTTTGAATAAAAAGCCTTGCACATAATCAACCCCTAATGTGGAGGCGAACGCCAAGTCTTCTTTGTTTTCTATGCCCTCTAAAATCACTTCTTTATCTGAGAACCGAGCGTGCTCAATGAGTAACTCAACAAGTTTTATGAATTGCTTATCATTTTTACGTTGAACCACGCATTTATCGAGTTTTATATAATCAACAAACTGAATAACCTCAAGTGAAAGCATCGATAGTGGAGCAAAAACATCATCAATAGCGCTTTTAATATTATTAGATAGCATCACTTTAATCATTTCTAGGCTCATTTTCGCATCGTTAATATGCGAGTTCTCGATAAGCTCAACCGTAATATCGTTTTTTAAATGGCTGTTAAATAATTGCAGAAATGGATTGTCATCGGTCGCAATGCCGCTGGCAAAATAGGAGTCTTGATCAAGGTTAATAAAAATCCTTTCATTATTGGGAGCCGATGAAAGTTGAATGCATTTTTGTTGGTATTCAACTTGAAATAGGCTCAACGGGCTGTCATGTAGTGCCGCATAAACGGTATCTGGCGCGATGGCTTGCTTTGATTCATCATAGAACCTTGATAAGGCCTCGTATGCATAAGTCTCATTATTTGATACGCCTATAATAGGTTGGTACTCGACCCCGTATCTTTGGCTGTCGATTAAATCAATTAATGTACTTGGGTGTATTTCCTTCATTTATATTTTATTTCCCTTTAGATGTGTTTGAAAAAACAATATCGAGATAAGCGGACTTTCCCAGCGGGAAAACTCCGGTTTTTACCTTTTGTTACGTTAATAATTGGCGTCGACTAAAACAGTAGGCTCATTGATATGAACTAAAAATCATATGAATGTAATTTTGTATAAATAGCACCTAATTTAGTCCGTTCTGACGAAAATAAGGAGAAACCTGTTACGTCAAAATGAGCACTAAAGTCATGGTGATTATTGAGATAAGACCCAACGAGAGCTTTGTTAGTCTTTTTTATTCTTGCGACAGTTATATGAGGATTATACTGACGATTTTCCAATGTCACCCCAACCTCTTGTAAATATTGACCGACTGATACATGTAGATTGAGAAGTCCTTCACACTTATGGACACCCGCCCATAAAATATGTGGGGCTCTAGTTTGATGAAAAGCACCAACACCCCTTATTTTTTGCGAATAAGGTTTAGCTTTAACGTTTAAAAGGCTGGCCTGTATCAAATCAGACTGAACATTATTCACCATGCCAATATAGTGCAAAGTTATATGCAGAGTAGCCGGTTTATTGATACCAAGGTTTTTTGGACGAAGGTCTAATATAGACGCTTGGATGGACTCTGGGATTTCAAGCGCTGTAAATAAAATAGGCATTTACTTTAAAGCCCCTTTGGCAAAGCCGTTTCAATTATCAACAATAGTTCTAAAGGTTAAATTGACTCTTGGTTCAGCAACTTTTTTTGTTGTGGGCAAGCAATGCGCCCAATTGCTTTGAGTTTCGTTTTTCATTACAAGCAAACTGGCTTGCTGTAAAACAACCGACACTTTTTCCTTGGTTTTTTTATGTTTTAAAACGAATTTCCGCTCAGCACCAAAACTCAGAGAGGCAATCGCCCCGTTCTTTTTTAGCTCCTTTTCAGCGTCGCTATGCCAGCCCATACCTTCGTTACCATCTTGATACAAATTTAACAAACAGGCGTTAAAGGTATCGCCGGTCGTCTCTTCAACCAAGGCTTTTAATGCTAATAATTCCTTGCTCCAAGGTAATGCGCTTTTGGTGGTGTTTGAATACGTATACTCAACAGGGTTGTCGGCATACCAAGCAACTTTCCGCTTAGTGACAATACGTTTTCCAAAGATAACGACTTCATCGTTTTTCCAAGCAATATCGTTTAACAAGTAGGTTAAATAGTTATCTGCCTTGGAGTGGGGTAACAGTGTGCCGTAATAATTGACCATGCCACCTTCAGATAGCAGGGTTATTGGCTCGTCCAATTGACTAAATAAATCCATTAAATGTTCTTTTTAGACGCTTTCCAACCAATAATGGCTGACTTTCTAGTTTTGCTGCACATGACGAGAGTTTTCCCCTTTCTTGGCAGCTATAAGAAACATAAGTTCGCATTATATGTTGGTTGAGTCATGCTATGAACATAGCACAAGCATTCAATTTGAACGACCACTTATGGCCAAAACGGATATTCAGCAAAGACTGAAACAGCCACTAGTAGAGTCATCACCACGGGCTAGGTTAAACACTGTGTTTGAGTCGGTACTCAAGTGATCTCGGCGTGCAAAATATAAAGTCAGTCTCTTACTTACAGTCTGAATCTGCGCTATCGGTATCACCGTCATTATCGTTGTCTATCCCATCGTTGCACTTCTTCTTGCCTTTTTCTGCCTCTACGGTCCCACCGGGATCGCTAGGGTCACTTCCCCCGCCGGCGGTTCCTGAGGTTTCCCCCCGATTCTTAATGCGGAATGTTGTGCTTACGGTTCCGGTACCGCTGTTATTATCGGTTACCTCAAGCGTTACCGTATAGTTTCCCTGACTTGGGTATGTATGCGTCGGGCTCGATCCAGATGAGGTGCCTGTTGTATCCCCAAAGTCCCAGCCCCATGTCGCTATACTATCTCCAGCGTCAGGATCTGAACTGAGGTCGCTAAAGACGCACTCCTTTCCGTCACAAGAATAACTAAATGAGGCGATGGGATCTGCATTGGATGCCGCAATACTCACCGTTACATCCTGAGTGATGGCTCCCATGTCTCCGTCATTGTCTGTCACTGTGAGTGTGACCGAATAGGTCCCTGAAGTGGCATAGGAGTGAGATGGATTCTGCGCGTTCGAAGAGGCCCCATCACCAAAATCCCAATCCCATTCGCTAACAGAACCATCTGAGTCGGTGCTGGTATCAGAGAAATCGACACTCAGCTCTGTTACCGATAGCACAATAAATCCGGCGGTTGGTGCAGCGTTACCGCTGGCGGACAGGACAGCAACAGCGGCATCTGCTTGAATTAATCCGTAGCCTGATTCATAGTCAAATCCAGAGGAGCCCATATCAATCGCCGTTGATCGCAACGCCGTGTAGATATCAGTTGGTGAGGCGGCGGGTATGGAGTCGAGCATCAAAGCAGCAACCCCCGCAGCATGTGGAGCAGCGGCAGAGGTGCCTGAAAAGTCCGGTTGGCCATTTTCATCTCGGTCACTGTTCGGATAGAAGAAGGTCGTATTAACACCGTCTGGCGCGACAATCCCTGGTTTCACGCGTATGTCTGGCGTAGGCAAGAAGTTGCCATTCCCGTCGAGCAGAATTGGCACGCCGCCAGCCGATGAAAAGCTTTCAATGAGCGGCGGAGTGACGCCAAACTCTGGCGTGTCCTTGTAATAGGCCGCACCTACCGCTTCAGCCCCAGCCGCATTGGCATGGCCATAAATCGTTCCACTATCGGTGGGGTACTCGAGCGTTGCATTGCCGAAAACAACATGTTTCATCAGGCCCACTGCTGGGCCATCCCAATGCGCGATGATGAGTTGGACATAAGGTTGTATAGGATATAAAAGCCCGTCATTACAAAATTGAATGGCTTCAACCGGTTCACCTATAGGGATGTTTTCGTGTGCATCGTAGGTAATAATTTCGGTGCTAGCGGCATTAACCAGCCAGACATCAAGATCGTTCTGTGTACCGGTACCCAGTGCTGCAGAACCAAAGGGTGAATCCCATTGCAGAACCAGAATGAAGCACTGTCCCGCTGGGATGTCGATGCGTTGTTGCGTATCCGTGCTTCCAGGGGATGGGTCAAAATCATGCATTTCTCCTGCCCAAAAATCCATGCCGAGAATATTAATGTAGAGGATCTCTCCGCTTCCGTCATAGTCATGCTGATAGCTATCACGAGCCATATTGCCTGCCGCAGAAAAATAAACGACGCCGTCAGCAGCAACGTTATCCACGGCCTTGGCGATAGCACCGTCTTGGAACATGGGCTCGCCCAGATAAAATACGTCATCGACGATGACATCAGCGCCGGCATCCGCAAGATCTTCTATGCCGCTGGCAAAAGTCGCAATGCCGCCAAAGGCCGTATGGAAGGCAAGATCTGCGCCGGGGGCGACATCATGGATGATTTGCATCATGGCGCGGCCTTCATCGGTGCACGGCTGCGATTCAATTCCATTAGTACACTCTGCGCTGTCATCAAGGATTATGCTTCCTGTAGGTAGGTCGCCACTAGCTATATCGTCGGTGGCCGTAATCCCCGATGTCTGCTGGTCATAGCTATCGGATAGAACGCCTACCAGAATGCCGGTGCCATCAATACCGCCGGATCGTGCGATATCAGAACGCTGGGCAATATCTCCTTCGCTGGTCACATCACCCGTATTGCTCATTGGAATGGAAGCAGATATAAATTGCAGGCTCTTCAATGCGGCTGCTTTGTCGGTAACTGCTAGTGGTAGGCGACCTGAAACAATACGCCCATAGCGAGCCCCTTTTTGCAGGCCCAGCCTGTTTAGGTCCCTTAAGAGGAGGTCGCCATCACTGGCTGCAACGGCATCGATGAGGATTTTTCCGCGTCTAATTTGGAGGAACGGATTGTTGGATTTAAATAACGTTACGTTTGCGCTCTTTTTGTGGGCGCTGTATTCTGAGTGAGCCCTTAAAAGCATCGGGCCCGCTTTTGCCATTGGCCCGCCCTTATTCAATCCGATTTGGCCTGGGTGCTGGTCAGGTAGCGATAGCGTAAGACCGCTTGTTGTCTGAGACGCGAGCGCTAGAACCACCAAAAAAAGTATTTGGGTGCAAGCCCAGCTAAAACTAGTCTGCCTTGATTGCTTCATTTCTGTGCCCCAGCTGTGGTTACCGCCGTTAAACACCGACGCTTAACCCGTGCAAGAATACCGCTAACTAATGAAACTTAGTCCTAGAAACCTAACATAAAAGCATGGTTAGTACAAGAGTGGTTAGAGAGGGTGTCGGAGGGCTCGCGGTTCTAAGCTGTTAGCATTTCTGAACAGCGGAAAACTCCTCTAGTGAGGAGTAGCGAGCTAACTGGGAGTTTTTGTTAGGTCAGTTTTATCTGACCAGACAGCAAATTCATTACCACTTGGCTCTGTAAAGTGAAATCGGCGGCCGCCCGGAAATGGGAAAATTGGTTTTATAATATGACCATCAGCACGTATTATATTCTCAAGAGTTAGTTCAAGGTTGTTGCTATAAAACACAATTAGCGCAGCACCATTATTTGTCGAAGATGATAGCTCAGACTTAAAGAAGCCACCATCAATGCCTTGGTTTGAAAAGGCTGTATATTCTGCTCCAAAATCTTGAAATGACCATCCAAAGACTTGGGTAAAGAACTCTTTTGTAGCTTGTAAGTTTTTTGCCGGGAATTCAACGTAACTTATTTTTTCATGTTTATTCATATTGTTTTCCGTTAGGTGAGTAGTGCCTACATGGGGCGGGCGGCCACTAAAGCATCCGGCTTGAGCTTTTTATTAGGCAATTATTTCTCTAAATAGGTTTTCATCGGCTCCCAATACCACTGGTACCAACCTTGAACGAGGTCTTCTTTGTGTTCTTCCGGAAAGCCCGTATGATCAAAAACAAGCATAGATTCTGATTTATTTATTTCTACAAGATCAAACCTAACAATGGAATAAACGCCTTCTTCCCAGTCGGCTACTTTCCACGCCTGCACTAATCTTTTATTTGGAACGACCTCAATAGTCATTCCCGTAATCATGCCGCCAAAGCAGGAAAACTGACCTCCAGCGTTAGCATCTATTTCTGTAGGCGCGCCTGTTAGCTCTGCAAAATCGTTGACTTTAGTAAGCGCATCGAAAATACGCTTTGCGCTACATTTAAAATTTACTTCCTGATGTATCGGCATACCATAACGCCTCGTTGCATTTTAATGCGGGCCATTTTCTCAATTTGCGCCCTTGCCCTACGCCAAACTCAAGCATTGATGAAGCCATGCGCATGTTTTTGTTAAGTGCTTTTATTCTGCCAGTTTAGATAGCGATTGAACCGTCTAAATTTCTATCTAGCGCGGGATGACACCCTACTTATTGCTACTCATGAATAAGCAGCCAGCTAAGGTTTGAACGCCTTAACATCGCCGGGCTGCCTTAACATTTTGTTTACTTCGTCAAGGTGCAGCTCTTCTGCGACGATCATTTCTCTAGCATATTCTTCCAAAAGCACCGACTCACGGCCATCTGTGAGTTTCAATAATTGATAATAGGCTTCCAGTGCAGTCTTTTCATGCTCTAAACTTTCCCGAAGAATGCCGCCAATATCATGCTGTTGAGTTTCAAGTAACTTGCCAATGCCGAGAGATGGGTGACCACCCAATAGGGTCACTAATTCCCCGGCCTTATGCGCATGGGTTAGCCCTTCTTCGGCGTTACCTTTCATCCAATTAACGATAGGAATCCTGCCATAGCCATAGACCATTAGGGAGTAATGTGTATAGCGTACAACGCCGGCCAATTCGATTTCCATTATCTTATTTAAGATATCAATGGCTTTTTGTGTGTCTGTATCATTCATTTTTCTATCCATCCTATGTTTTAAACATTATTTTTTCTTGTACGAGGGCAATGTTTATATTGACCTGAACAACCATTTTTCTTTACAGCACCAAGCGATCATCTTTTTGATGTCGTGTAATGAAATGAACAACGTTCTTAGGTAGATTTCTTAACTTTTATACTTTGCTTTCCACTTTTCTATCTAAAGACTTTAGAGTATAGAATGTGAATTATTCGGATTGCAAGGGAACTTGATAAAAATTTCCCCCAAGGTTTTATATAAGATACGTGCATTTTTTACGCACAACTTGTTGTTAACGAAGATTTTATTCGCTGTATGAATTCCCCAAATAATTGAGTAATGGCTGTGACGGCTTGATTGGTTCTCGATCATTATGGCTACCGCGCTGTAATCGGTATGCACGCCATTGTTTATCCGCTGTATATCGACACATGCCGTAGCGGAACAGCGGTTTAATGATGGGGAAAATGTAGCGTAAGTCGGTAAACCATACACAGCTTGACTCCGCGCTTTGGTCGACACGGTAGAGCGATGGTAGGGTGGCAAATTGTCGGAGTGTAAGCAGATCCGGGTGTTGCCAAATCTCTTTTAGCTGCTCGGCCTGCTTTTTGTTTGCGCCGAATTTATACAATCTACGCCAGACTAGCGTGGATTGATCTCGGTGATAATCCAAAGCGGCTTTAACATTACTTTGACCGGTGCCTTCGGCGTGAGCCTCAAGTGTTGATTGGCTTTTGCTAATCACTCCGATCGTGAAAGGCCGCAGCAATTCACTGGCTTTCGCCTGCAAGCTCAGATGAGCTATTTCATAATA
>MAAC01011273.1_pt1 | contig 28237 bp, 25 predicted proteins | sample 1115981 | NCBI WGS metagenome assembly MAAC01 (sample SAMN04961126, study PRJNA320927) | seawater metagenome | isolation source: sample BD02T64 sea water enriched with oil for 64 days | place: USA:Gulf of Mexico | collected 2013-07-27
TTTTGTGCTGGGCAAGTCTTATACAATCAGCTCCTGCTGAACTCCCCCAGGTCTTGATCGAAGCAAGGGTAGGTGGTTGAGCGATGTGATATAAGTAGCTTGCCCTTTTTTTGTGCCCTAAAGTTTCGTTTAGGGTATTTCTCCCCCAACATTTACACACAAAAAAAGGCAGTTTTCACAACCACCTTTTTACTTTCACCAAAAAACCTTACTAATAGAATTCAGTCCTAAATATCAAATTCGATATCTAAGATGGAATTAATTCTATCTGTCAAAAGCTCCATCAAAGATTTATCCAAATAACCATATTCATCCGGAATATGTAGCACCTCTACAAAAGGTAGGTCCAAGTGATCATACGTTTTGTTGATACGATCTCCTTGATCATCTTCCATGACCATGATTAAATCCGACCAATCAACATCTTGATCTTTGATTTGACGCTCACTACCTGGACTTAAGCCCACAGAGCGTATATGAAATCGACTATCGTTTTTGAATATATGTTCGGCCGTACGACTACGTCTTTTATTACGACCACATACCACTAAAATTTTAGGTCTATCTGACATCCCTATCTTTTAAAATACTAATTATAGAATAAAATAATCTTTTTAGTTCAACACCATTTCGTATGTTAAACCTACTAATAATAGGTCCAAGGTACAAAAGGACTTTGATTTTTTGAACTATGTACTAATATAATTTTTAACCTATTGATGGAATGACCTCTAAACCATCATTCAATACCTATATAATATAAGGAATGAAACTATATCTCATATAGCTCAACTTGATAAACACTGTGTTTTAATAATTCTAATAAACTAAATACCAAACAATCGGGATAGCAACTAAAAGAAGTATTAAAGCAACTACAAAAACTAATCGAATTTCCAGTTCATTTTTTCCAACTAAAGGAAGCATTGAAGTAATTTGATCGAACTTCAACATAAATGGACTTTTCTCTTCTTTCGTTTTTTGAAAATAGCCAGCCTCCTGTAGTAAGAATTGGGCTCGTTGAAATTCACTTGGATGGACCTGAATTTTCACCCCTCCTATTGCATCGGAATAAAAATTATGTACCTGTGCCGTAAACTCATCCTTCAATTCCACATGAATCCCTTCGGCTTCCAAGGTTGCCTTAGCCAAATAGGCCTCGTGAGGATACGTAAACGCCAATACAGTCACCCAAGTATTCATAGATATCATTTATTCATTAGACATATAGTCAAGATAATGATAATCTATGAATTGCCTTTAAAATTAACCTTAATTACTTTTTACTTCCAGACATCCTTGAAATCATCCCTATCTTTCAAATCCGGTATAATGTCCATTGTACTTTGCACCCAATGTATCTAACGCTTTCTTAGCTTCAGGTGTTGGATTTCCAAAAACCTCAAAACGAGAAAGATCGCAATAGACCAATAACTTAGGTAATACTTCTCCTACATTTTCTAGGTGGGCCAGTAAGGAGTCGGAACTGGTGTGATTTTCTATCGTATAACCTTTAGTAGCATCCTCATTAAAATACCATTGATAACTCTTCATTTGGGGCTCATTCTCTTCTACCAATTTTGATATACTTTCTGCCATTTCTTTAAAGGCCTCTAAACCTCCTGGCTTGATGGTCCATTCAATTGTGTATTGTATCGTTTCAGTCATCTCATTTCTTTTTAGCATATTAATTTTTCAATTCTTATAAAGGTAGTGAAAAAGAAATACTGGCTCGCTGAAAACCAATAACTTAAAAACAAAAAAGGCATAACTAAATAGCTATACCTTCCGTAAAACAAATACTCCTCAAGCAATTAAATCAATTATGTATTCGATGGAATTTCAAATCCTTATTTGAAGGCGTATCAATATCTATAACACGACTAATCATAGTACCCAAAGAGTCCAATTCAATGCTAATCTCTGAAATGGGAGGATTGGTTTCAATACAGGCATAGCACAATTTAGAAGCTAATATTTCATCACATTTTTTATTTAAGCGCTCCACCAAAATATCTAAATTTTCTTTGTGCCCTAGAATATCGGATTGAATCGGCTCAGAGGCCAGGTCATGGGTTAATTCAATCATTTCCTCTCTGGCTATGGTGTCATTGTAGTTGATAAGTGCCATGGTAAAATTATCACAATCAAATTGTTTTTTATCCTCCTTATCACAGGAGATCAGGATAAAGGTGAAGACGAAAAGGCTAAGTAGTATTCTCAAAATATTAAATTTTACATTAAACTGTTGTTCTCTCAAATATACAGAAATTAGACTCAGTATCAAGTGAATGGAAAAATCAGATATCCCGGTTATACCTTTCTACCATTTCCTCTTGTGTCTCCAACTTTCCAGTTCCTCCCAATTGATCTCTTAATATTTCTCCCATGGTAGGAAATTCGGAACGTTTCAATTTAGCTTCTTCTGACCATAATTTGGACCGCATAAATGCCTTGGCACAATGCAGAAATACCTCTTCAATCTCTATAACGATACAAGTCTTTGGTGTAATTCGTTCTTCTGGAAAGGAAGCTAGTAATACTTCATCTGTGGATATATAAGCCGAACCATTTAACCTCAACGTTTCATCAATACCCGGAATTAGAAATAAAGCACCAATTTGGCCAGTATGTACAATATTCTTCAAACTATCCAGTCGATTGTTCCCTTTGGCGTCTGGAATAAGAATCTTATTTTCACCCTGCACTTTCACAAATCCAGGCTTACCACCTCTTGGAGAGGCATCCATTTTACCCGCTACATCGAAGGTAGCTAATAGCATAAAGGGTGAAGTTTCTATAAAGTGTTTGGCGTGTTTATCCAATTGAGCTATGGACTTCTTTTGAGCTCTTTCGCTGGGTTGTCCATATAAATCAACTAATTCTTGTTCTGTTGTTATTTTCATTTGGATTTTGTTTAAAAACCGTCAAACTAATGAAATTCATTATTTTAACGATGAAAATTGAACAATACTACCCAGAAATTACTATCACTTACAGATAACCAAAACTTAAGAAATCTGACTCCAATCCACCATTTTCCTATAATGCCTCAAAAAGTATTCTCTAGCCTTGGATGAGGTAGGATCATTTAGTTGAGGATCCTGTTTAAGTAGCTCAGAAGCAGCAGAACGTGCCAACATCAGTTCATCCTTATCGTTGGTTAGACTGGCCATTTTAAAGTCTAAAAGTCCACTTTGTTGAGTTCCCATGATATCACCGGGTCCACGTAATTTAAGATCAGCTTCTGCAATCTCAAAACCGTCAGTGGTACGTACCATGGTCTCCAATCTGAATTTGGCTTCTTCACCTAATTTGTAGGAGGACATCAATATACAATAGGACTGATCTGCTCCACGACCTACACGACCTCTTAGCTGATGCAACTGTGATAGTCCGAATTTCTCAGTACTCTCAATAATCATAACCGAGGCATTGGGCACATTCACCCCTACCTCAATCACCGTAGTAGCCACCATAATCTGACTTTCACCACGGACGAATCGCTCCATTTCCAAATCCTTGTCTTTCGACTTCATACGACCATGGAGGATGCTTATTTGGTATTCAGGATTTGGGAATTCTCTTAAAATATTTTCATAGCCATCCATCAGATTTTGATAGTCCAGCTTTGCACTTTCTTCAATCAAGGGAAATACAATATATACTTGTCTCCCCTTCTTAATTTCTTCCCGCATAAAGCCATAAACCCCAAGACGGTTGTTCTCATATCGATGAACAGTCTTAACTTCTTTCCTCCCCGGAGGTAACTCATCAATTACAGAAACATCCAAGTCTCCATAAGAAGTAAGCGCCAAGGTTCTTGGGATTGGTGTTGCAGTCATTATAAGAATATGCGGAGGTCTTACATTCTTCTTCCACATTTTAGATCGTTGGGCAACCCCAAATCTGTGTTGCTCATCAATGATTGCTAGACCTAAATTCTTAAACTTCACCTTTTCCTCAATCAAGGCATGGGTTCCAATTAAAATATGAATCTCACCATTTTCAAGACCTTCGTGAATGACCCTTCGCTCTTTGACCTTGGTAGACCCTGTTAACAATGCAATTTTCACAGGAAAGTCCGCCAATAAAGCTTGAATCCCCATAAAATGTTGTTGAGCCAAAATCTCTGTTGGTGCCATCAAACTGGTTTGAAAACCATTGTCCATAGCAATCAACATAGTCAATAATGCTACTATGGTCTTTCCTGAACCAACATCCCCTTGAATCAATCGATTCATCTGCTTACCGGTAAATACGTCAGAACGGATTTCCTTCAATACTCTTTTCTGAGCTCCCGTCAGATCAAAGGGTAAGCCTTCTTTATAGAAATTATTGAAATAGTCCCCCACCTTGGTGAAAGAATAGGATTGAATTTTTTGTTTTCGAAAAGACTTTTGCTGAAGTAAGGCAAGTTGCAAGAAGAAAAATTCTTCAAATACTACCCTCCTTCTAGCTTCCGTTAAAACGGCATGATTTTGTGGAAAATGCACATTGAAATAGGCTTTTTTCCTATTCATCAACTTATATTTCTCGCAAATCCATGGAGGTATCACCTCTACAATTTCTTTATGTACCTGCTCAAACAGAGAAAAAATGGAGACTGACAAACTTTTATTGGTCACACCTGCCTGATTCAATTTTTCTGTAGATGGATATACGGCTTGCAGGGATGCATGCCTATTTTCCTTTATCTTTTCAGCCAAGTCCATTTGAGGATGTGTCATCTGCCATTGGTTATTGTACATGGTAACTTTTCCAAAAATGACATACTCCTCTCTCAGCTTGATACTTTTTTTAATATAATCTGCCGCTCGAAACCAAATCAGCTCCATGGTACTATGCCCATCAGAGAACACCGCTTTTAATCTCTTTTTCCTACCAGCACCCTGAATCTCCATCTTGGTGATGGTTCCTGCCAATTGTACCTCAGCACCACTATTCTTTAACTCATTTATCTTAAAATATTGAGACTTATCCACATAGCGAAAGGGGAAAAAGTTCAACATATGTGAGAACTTCCGGATAGCAAATGCTTCCCGAAAAAGTTCTCCTTTTTTCGGACCTATTCCCTTGAGATACTCAATGGAGGTTTCTAATGTATTCTGAGGTTGATTCAAGTTGGATGATCTATTAAAAGCACCAATTTAATAACTATTGTACTTTCTACCAATTTATCCCATGCCTCTGGTGAAGATAAATGATAAATAAAGGGATAATATGACCTATTACCTTTCGTATTTCGCCTTTCTCTTTTCAGCTACTTTCCCTATATTTGAAGAAAATACATTGTACATGGAAGCATCCGATTTAGCATTACTTATTGTCCCACAGATCCTGGTGATCGCATTTTGCATCTATATGATGAAGAATTTCTTTGAAAGAGATGAGAAAATGAGGACTTTAGATCTTCTAAAGGAAAAGGCAAAAGTATCTACACCAATCAGGTTGCAAGCCTATGAGCGATTGGCCTTATTGCTTGAAAGGATACATCCACGCCAATTGATATTAAGAATTAGACCAGAAAACCTTACGGTTCAGAAATACCTACAATTACTATCGCATAGTATTCAATCTGAATTTGAGCATAATTTATCTCAGCAGATTTACGTTTCTGAAGCATTATGGGCGCATATTATTCATTCAAGAGATGATATTTTGATTGAAATCAATGAATATGCGAAAGAATTTCCACCTACTGCCCCAGCGAATATGTTGAGCCAACGTATTTTGGAAAGTCTTTCTGAAGAAAATAAACTGGACGTTATTTGGGAAGTAGACAAAACACTTCGAATCATGCGTGCAGAAATCGCCAAACAATTCTAAACTATGGCAATGCAGGACCACAAAATATTCGTAGACGGAATGACTTGTACCAACTGTTCACTTTCCGTTCGCAAGAAATTGGAAAAAAGTGGTTTCAGTAAAGTATCTGTCAACTTAGCCAATGGAGAAACTCGATTTAGCTCTGAGGGTGAAATTGATTTACAAGCTATTTGTCAGGAGATAGACAATATTGGTTATTCCGCTAGAATAGAGGAAGCACAATCTGTTCGACAAAACCCTCTCATCCTGCGTTTTTTTATTGCCCTTCCCTTTACCCTTGTTTTATTGGTCCATATGTTCCTACCTATGGATCATTGGTTGAACAATCCTCTATTACAACTCGGATTGGCTACACCTGTAATGGTCATTGGCTGGATGCAGTTTGGAAAAGGGGCCATTTCCTCAGTAAAAAATAGAATGGCCAATATGGACGTCCTGATACTTTCAGGAGCCACAGCAGCCTATTTCTACAGTATATATGGATCCTTTTTCATTGAGGGAAACAGTCATCAATACCTATTTTTTGAAACGGCAGCCACCATTATATCCCTGGTAATGGTAGGTAATTTAATTGAGCATTATAGTGTTCAAAAAACCAGTTCAGCGATAGATGCCTTAAAAGGAATCCAAGCCAAGGAAGCAAAGATTCTGAGAGGTGGGAAAGTTATATCAATAGACCTCCATCAAGTGATGGTAGGTGATACTATGTACGTTAATTCTGGAGATCATATCCCCTGTGATGGAGAAGTAATAGAAGGGACAGGTAGTATAAACGAAAGTATGATCACCGGGGAAAGCTTTCCGGTTTTTAAGGAACCGGGCAAAAATTTGATGAGTGGTACCTTAGTTTCGGATGGGAACTTTCAGGTTCGGGTAAGTCAGGTAGGACACGATTCTACCCTTTCAAAAATCATCAAGCTTATGGAGGATGCTCAAGGAGAGCAAGCCCCTATCCAGGCTTTAGCAGATAAAGTAAGTGGAATCTTTGTTCCTGTAGTGATTGGACTAGCACTAATCACCTATATCTTAAATTATTGGGTATTTAATATTGGCTTAGAGGATAGTATCATGCGAAGTATCGCTGTATTGGTTATCTCCTGCCCATGTGCTCTTGGCCTAGCGACTCCAACAGCCGTTGTAGTAGGAATTGGAAAGGCAGCCAAAGCTGGAATCCTTATTAAAAGTGCCAAAGTTTTGGAAACCTTTGCTAAGGTTAACAATATCATTTTCGATAAAACAGGTACCCTTACCAATGGCCAATTTGTAATACAATCCTACGAAGTATTCAAATATGACAGAGTACAAACGGACTCCATAATATATACCTTAGAACAGCACTCTTCCCATCCTTTAGCAAAGGCAATGGTTAGCTTATTGGACGGAGCTCATATCGACTATAGCATTGATGAATTCAAAGAAATAAAGGGAATAGGTATATACGGAATGGATCCCGATGGAAATAGATATTCCTTCGGATCTTTTAGATTATTAAAAGATAGTCGAGAAGATGACGAAAACTATCATCTTTTCTTAATGGAAAATAATACCTGTATTGCTCGAATTCAATTAAAAGATGATATAAAGTCCCATGCAAAGGAGATGTTAGGTTATTTAAAAGAAAAATCGGTTAACAGCTTTATTTTATCTGGGGACCAAGAATCTAAAGTAGCTGAACTTTCCAGGGCTCTGGGCATTAGTCATTATGAAGCACAATTGAGTCCTCAAAATAAATTAGATTTCATCAAATTATACAAGCAAAACGGAATTACGGCCATGGTAGGTGACGGTATCAATGATGCTCCTGCCCTAACCTTAAGTGATGTAGCTATTTCATTTAAACAGGCCACCGATATTGCGGTACACAGTGCAGATATAATTTTATTGCAAGAAAATGAACTGGATAGCCTTACACAAGCTCACCATATCAGCCGGTTAACCTTAAAAACCATCAAACAGAACTTATTCTGGGCTTTTTCATACAATCTCATTGCCATTCCAATGGCAGCAATGGGAATGATTGAACCAATGGCAGCAGCCTTATTCATGGCCTTTTCTGATGTAGTGGTAGTTGGGAATTCATTATTATTAAAAATTAAGAAATAGTGAAGGTTGTATTTTTCACAAGTTGGTATCCAAACCCTGATGCACCTCAACATGGTGACTTCATACAAAGACATGCAGAGGCCTTAGCCACTCATCCTGAGATACAACTCGGATTAATCTTTGTAAAAGCCAATAGAAAAGGAGCAGCAAAGCATATAGAGCTCAGAGAAGAAATGGTGAATGGTGTGCTTACCTTACGTGTATTTTACAAGCATTCGTTCAATCCACTGATTAAAGCCAAAAGGTACCGCAAAGCCTATGAACATGGGCTGGAATTTTTCCAACATAAAATTGGAAAACCGGACATCATCAATGCCAATGTTGTATGGCCATCCGGAATAGTAGCGAAGAGGATTTCCAAAAAATTCAATATTCCATTTGTCATCACGGAACATTGGTCCGCCTATTATCCAAATTCAGAAATCAAATTAAATTTCCCTCAACGTTTCAAAATTGCCAATGCGGTAGCTGCAGCAAAAAGAGTGATTACGGTATCTAAATACCTGGAACGATGCATGCTCGATATGGGATTTCATGGATCCTATGAACAGATTCCAAATGTAGTTAATACGGCCATTTTCTTTCCTGAGCAGGTAGGAAATAAAAGAGAATTCACCTTTGTACATATCAGTAATTTCACGGATAATAAAAGGGCTGTTGATATCTTGGAGGCTTTTGATAATGTATTGAAACAAAGAGCTAATATCCGCTTGAAATTCATTGGAGAAGGTCCAGACATTACGGAAATACAAGAAATATTAAAAGAAGAGCCTAAGCTGAGTAAAAAAGTAGATATTTTAGGAAGTCTAGCCCATGATGAGGTCGCCAAAGAACTCAGAAGTGTTGATACCCTATTATTGTTCAGCAAATACGAAGGTCTTCCTTGTGTAATCCTTGAAGCTTGGTGTTCAGGACTACCTGTAATTTCTACAAATGTTGGAGGGATAAAAGATTATTTTCAACATGATTCCGGTATTCTCTTAAAAGGTGAAAGCCTAGAAGAGCTGGAACATGCCATGATCGAAATCATAGATGATACAGATAGCTACGATCCAACCAAAATAAGTGACTACGCCAAAGGTCAGTTCTCCAACAAAAGCATTGCTAAGCAATTTTACGGACTCTACCAGCGGGTGCTTAAATCCTAATGGAAACTACTCCTTATGCTTTTGGGATTTTCACAGTAGAAATCATCAATACACCATGAATCAGAAATAAGGATATGAATATAATTCTTGGAGCGTTGATAGCTTCTAATCCAAAATAGAGAACAGGTAGGATTAGACTAACTGGAACAGGTACACCTTCAAAGAATTTACCACCTTCAATCGTTCCGGTAACATTAAACCTTGCCAATCTTAAGGTCCCCATTACAACATATAGTGCTAATATACTCTTCTCCATCCAACCATCATATCCAACAAAATAAGCAAATAATACAGGTGCCAGGATAAATGAGATCAGGTCACACAAGGAATCCAATTCACGACCGAAATCTGAACTGATATTATACTTCCTAGCTACACGACCATCGAAAAAATCAAACACAGCTGCCAACAAAATAAAACCCATTGCCAAAACTGGTTTCCCTTCAATACTTGCCAGAATGGAGAAAAAACCGGAGACAACATTTCCTAAGGATACATAATCCGCTTTAGAAATAAAATGCTTGATGGATCTTGGATTTTTTGACATGGTGGTTTGATTTATGATTTTATGGTTCAAATGTAAGAAATTGAATCAAAAAAAAACTCCGGATGACCATAAATGGCTCCGGAGTTCTTCTTTTCGAACTATATTTCAATATTAATTAGCATACTTAGTAAGCCAATCTGTATGAATCAATTTTCCGTTACGAGCTAATTTCACCAAATAAGTAGCATTAGGTAAGGCTCCAAGGTTTAAGGTAATATCTGATCCAATCGAAGAACCATATGTATTAGAATCGATCGATTTTCCTTGTGCATCACACAGTTGTACTGTCAAATCACCAGAAATATTATCTGTACCTGAAATGGTAAATACCGAAGCAGATGGATTTGGATATACTGCGATATTCCAATCTTTATTTTCATCTACACCAAAATGCCATTGTGCCATTACCGGAATGTTTTGCGTACTGGTAACTAATTGTGTATTCAAATCAATAAAAGAAACGGTAGCATTAGCATCAATATCCACAGTAGGACTTAACAACACACCATATCTTTCACCTGGAGTTAACCTCACAGTATCATTTTCTATGGCAGTAGCCAATGGTCTACCATCCGAAGAAATAATCATAGCATTCAATTCTTCAGGGAATACCATTTCGGTCATATAATTTCCTATAGCAGCCAAGTGCATATAACGAACTTCACCTTTGTCAATATTGATAGCCGTAGAATTATCTACTAACTGACCTTCTGACAATCCATTAATCAAGAAATATTCAGGATTCAATGGAGGCAATTGAAATTGCATCATTGTTGAATCGTGATTCGTTTGAATAAATTCTTCAGAGTGCCAGAATGGATCTACCTCAGAGGTCATCCAGGTTTGCTCAGAATCAAAGGTATATCCTCCATCCCAAGTCACATTTTGGTTACCTGCTGGTCTAACCACTATCATTCCATACATCCCTGCTTGTACGTGTACTGTTGAAACAACATGACAATGATAGATATAGGTTCCTGGATGAGGTACTTTAAAATAGTACTGTCCATGCTCCATATGCCAAACTTCGAATGAAAGATGTGGAACACCATCGTTTTGTTGATCAACATCCAATCCGTGTAAGTGTACCGTATGTGGAGCCCCCATAGAAAGATTGTGCAAATCAATTTTCACACTATCCCCCTCTGTAAGATAAAGTGTAGGACTAGGCAAATGAGGCCCAGGTATATTATCTTGAATAAAATACATGACACTCATCTCTTCCCCATCATGCATAGGAACAGTACCCGTCATACGTGACTGTAAAAATATTTCTTGATCTATCTGCGCGAAACTACTTCCCGTAATACAAAAAGCAGCCAGTGTATATAAAAACTTCTTCATTAGTCTGTAATTAAAAGGGTTGTGAACATTCCATTTGGATACATCATATTGGCAGTAACAGCCACTAAATTATGGTCATGAACCGGGTATTCTCCAGTTTTATCTGGAACCAACCTTAATACTAAGGTTTCCATTGGATATAATGGGAATGTATCTTTAATTCGTCCTACATGAGAAGGATTATACGTACTGTGCATCACTTCTAAGTGGTAACCATGGTAATGCATAGAATGAATACTTTGCCCTGTATTTACCATATAGATATAAATGGTATCACCTACAGAACCCGTTACTCTTGCATCCGTATCCATATTAATTCCCGGATTAGACTTAGAATTTATAGTAAAGTAATTTGGATAGTAATTATTCCAAATCTCCACATTACCAGAATCAATATTCACAGACTTTGACTTCTGATAATCTTTGATATTCCAGTAAAAACTACTGTGATTATGATTTTTCACATTGATCATCCCTGCAAGTCCCATGGACTTATTATCAGGATAATTTAATGGATCGTAATAAATATAAGATCCTGCATCTGGAAATACCATTTCAACCATCATGGAGTCTCCTGCGGGAATTATTGTTGCAGGATTAGACATTCCTTTTACTTGAAAATGATGTACATCCATATCAGTATTATGAATGTTTAATCGTAAGGTATCCCCTTCGTTGATATTATAGATTACATTTTTTCCTTGAAAGCTAGTACTAGAAGTAAAAACGTCATAGGGCATTTTACTATTATCTATCAATCCCAAACTATCGCAGACTATGTATAAATCATGGTCTTGTACTGTAGCATGAGCTGATAGTCCTAAAACCATTAGACATACAAAATAGATTTTTTTCATATTAACAATTGATTATTTCCCGATGCGGGGGTTATTGGATTCTAATCGAACTGCCTAAATATACTCAATTTTATGCAACATTTGTAATTACAAATTTCAATAACCATATTGATGTTTCTATATGTGAAAAAATTAAATCGAGTAAAATAAAGAACTTAAGTCATTATTTAGTCCCAATATTGCCATCTACAATTTTAATAATGAGATTAAAACTGCTAATTTTACAAGAGGAAAACAAAGAGCGCTCATTAGCACTAATCAACTCATGAATAAAAAACTTCTTGTAGTAATTGCTGGTCCTACTGCAGTAGGAAAAACCACACTCAGTATAGATTTAGCCAAACATTTCAACAGTGAGATAATTTCTTGTGATTCAAGACAATTCTTTAAGGAAATGGCTATTGGCACTGCTGTTCCTAGTAAGGAGGAATTGGCACAAGTTAAGCATCATTTTATACAGCATATTAGTTTACAGAAGGACTACTCCCCTGGAGATTTTGAAGATGATTGTTTGGATTTGTTAGAAGAAATATTCAAGGTAAAAGACATATGTTTTTTGGTAGGCGGATCCGGTTTATATATTGATGCGGTATGTAAAGGTTTTGACCTTATGCCGGATATTCCAGAAGAAATTCGAAATCAATTGAACAGCGAATACGATGAAAAAGGTCTGGAATATCTTCAAGAGGAGCTAAAAAAGGTAGATCCCGATTATGCTGCAAAAGTAGATATGAACAATCCAAGAAGACTCTTACGAGCACTTGAAGTTTTCCGTACAAGTGGTCAAACCTTAACTCATTTTCAGAACCAGAACACAAGCAAAGTAAGACCATTTGAGGTATTAAAAGTTGCTATTAGTCGTGACAGAGAAAGCTTATATGATAGAATCAATTTAAGAGTTGATTTGATGTTAGCAGAAGGGCTATTGAAGGAGGTAGAATCCCTTAATGAATACCAGGAAAAACAATCCTTACAAACGGTCGGGTATCAAGAACTCTTCTCATTTTTAAATAACGAAATTGACTATCCTGAGGCTGTTCGATTAATCAAACGTAATACTCGCAGATATGCTAAAAGACAATTGACTTGGATTCGTCGAGATGGGAATTTCATAGCCTTTGCACCAAATCAACAAAATGATATTGAAAAATTAATACAAAACAGGCTTGAGTCCTTTGTTTAAAAAGCTTATCTTATTTGTTGCTTAATTTAATTTATCAGCCTCCATATCAATGGCTATTATTTTAGAACCTAAAATCGATCGTATTGAATAATAACATGACCAATAGAGAGCTAAGTTGGCTTTCTTTCAACGAAAGGGTACTTCAAGAGGCTGAAGACCCTAATAACCCTTTGCTGGAAAGACTTCGATTTCTAGGTATATTCTCCAATAATTTGGATGAATTTTTCAAGGTTCGTGTTGCCTCATTAAATAGACTGGTTGATATCACCAAGAATACAGCGAACAAAAAAGAGTACACTAAAACTCTGAAGAAAATAAGAAAGAAATCAGACCTCCTACAAAAGCGATTTGATCACAATTTCGATGTTATCGCTTTAGAAATGGAGGAAAACAATATATTCTTCACTAGCGACAAACAGGTTAATGAAACGCAATTAAAATATTTAAAGGAGTATTTCTATAAAAACGTTTACTTAGATCTTATTCCAATAATGATAGGATCTACCGATGAGTTTCCTCGTTTGGTAGATCATAGTGCCTACCTTGCCATTACACTCTTCAATAATGACATTGAACAATGTGAGTATGCCTTAATTGAAATTCCATCCCATTTAGAACGATTTATTTTATTACCGAAACAAGGGGATAAAACAGAATTGATTTTATTGGATGACCTTATTCGGTTAAACTTACAATTGGTATTTCACTCATTCAATTATGAAAATATTGAAGCCTATTCCATTAAGGTGACAAGAGATGCAGAGTTGGATTTTGATAATGATGTCGCTGAGGGAATATTGGAAAAATTGAATAAAAGTCTACGTAAAAGGAAAAAAGGATTACCGGTTAGAATGGTTTATGATAAGTCTATTCCAGACAATCTATTGAACTTCTTACTTAAACAGCTTAAAATTAAAACTACGGAAAACGTAACTCCAGGGGGTAGATTTCACAACTTTAAGGATTTTATAAGCTTCCCATCCTTGGATCTTCCTGAGAGTGAATTTAAACCCATGCCGCCACTATTCCATCCTGATATCCTACCTCCTTCGAATATTATGAATACCCTACAGGAAAAGGATATTATTGTACACCACCCTTATCAGGATTATAAACATATTATTCAATTTTTAAGGGAGGCTGCCATCGATCCAAAAGTGAGAACTATTAGGATTCTAATTTATAGATTAGCCAATAATTCCAAAATTGTAAATGCCTTAATAAATGCCGCTAAAAACGGTAAAAAAGTTTTGGCTGTTTTAGAGCTTAAGGCGCGTTTTGATGAAGAATCAAATATCAAATGGTCTAATATTTTACAAGCTGAGGGTGTGAAAGTATTGCATGGATTTGAAGACTTAAAAATTCATGCAAAACTCTGTACTATCACTAGAAAAGAAGGTGGCATTCTAAGAAATTATGCATGTGTAAGTACAGGGAATTTCAATGAATCATCAGCAAAAATATATACCGACCTAAGCTTATTAACTGCACATAAAGCAGTCACCAAGGAGCTTCAAGATATCTTTCAGATCATTGAAGGTAAATTTGCCCCTATCTATCATAGGCATATTGTATTGTCACCAAAACACCTAAGAAATAAATTGGTTCGACTAATAAATATCGAAATCAAAAATGCCTTACAAGGCAAAAAGGCACATATCCGAATTAAGCTAAATAATTTGGTGGATGAGCAGATGATTGAAAAATTATACCAAGCCAGTAAAGCTGGTGTACAAATTGATATGATTGTGCGAGGGATATGTAGATTGAATCCTGGAGTGACCGGATTAAGTGAAAACATTAGAGTGATCAGTATCTTAGATCGATTCCTGGAACATGGCCGCTTTATCATTTTTCATAATGATGGAGAACCCAAATACTATATCAGTTCAGCAGATTGGATGCTGAGAAATTTAGAAAGACGTATTGAGCTTACTTGCCCTATTTATGATAAGGATATTCAACAAGAATTGGAGGATATCTTCTCCATACAATTTGAAGACAATGTAAAGTCCAGAATTGTAGATCAAAAACAAACCAACAAGTACAACAATATCGGAACCGAGAAGGTAACCAATAGAGCTCAATATCAACTATACCAGTATTATCAAGATAAATTGGGGCACTATGAATAGTAAGAAATATGCAGCAATAGATATTGGTTCCAACGCTATTCGATTATTGATTGTAAATGCACTAACCACAACTGAAGGGACCTTTTACAAAAAGACATCCCTTGTTCGTGTTCCAATTCGTTTAGGACAAGATGTTTTCCTGACTCAACAAATCAGTGATGAAAACAAGGACAGATTGGTAGCTGCAATGATCGCCTATGAGAAACTCATGCTTGCACATGGAGTATCAGACTACAAGGCTTGTGCAACATCCGCAATGAGGGATGCCCAAAACAGCGAAGAAATACTGGCTATTATCGAAAAGGAGTCTTCCATTAAGATAGAAATAGTGAGTGGAAAGCGAGAAGCAGAAATCATCTATCAAACGCATATTGAAAAAATACTTGACCCTAATCAGGCCTATCTATATATTGATGTAGGTGGTGGTAGTACTGAAATTACCTTTTTTGATGGAACCCTGGCTGTAGCCTCTAAATCTTTCAATATTGGAACTATCCGATTATTAAATGGTCTGGTAACGAATTCTGCTTGGAATGAAATGAAAACTTGGATTGATGAAAACAGATTTAATAAAGAAATGCAAGCAATCGCCTCAGGAGGAAATATCAATAGGTTATATAAAATGCACCAGAAGAAAAACTGGAGCCCGCTTGTTTTTACTGAATTAATCAACTCCAGGGAACTCATTGAATCCTATAACTACGACGATAGGCAAATAAAACTAAACATGAATCCCGATCGGGCTGACGTTATTTTACACGCCCTTCACATTTATGAAAATGTCTTTACTTGGACGAATATTAGTGATATTCATGTACCCAAAATGGGCTTGGCAGATGGTTTAATACGACTTATGCATGAGCACTAAACTCTGCTAAAAGCCTTTTATTATTTTTTCAACGGAAGACAAATAGGAACTTCCAAATAAATTTAAATGGACGAGTAATGGGTATAATTGTCCATAGCCAATCCTATCTTCCCAGCCCTTCTCTAGAGGCATTTTATCATTATAACTTTCATAAAAGACGATATCGAAGCCTCCAAATAATTTCATCATAGCAAGATCCATTTCTCGATGACCAAAATAAATGGCAGGATCAATAAAAAATGAACGATAATCTGCTGATTTAATTACATTTCCATTCCATAAATCACCATGTAAAAGACTTGGTTTTTCAATTGGAAATAAATTCGGTAATTCCTTATAAAAGAGTTCAAAATTCTTCAAGAGACCACTAGATAATACCTTTTTATCAAAAGCCAATTTAATTTGAGCTTCTAGTCTATTCTCAATATAGAAATCCGTCCAAATGGATTTCCAAGAATTATCTTGTTCAAAAGGTCCTATATAAGTGGGGAAGTTTAATCCAAACTGATCGGCATGCACTGCATGCAATTGAAGCACCTGATTGGCCAAATAGCTCCAATAGCTATTGGAAGGTTCTTTACTATCCTGAGGAATAAAGGTCATCATTAAAAAGCTATAGCCTTCAAAAACTCCTGTTTGGTATAGTTGAGGAACATTGACTCCAGCCCTATCAGATAGGAAATTAAGAGATTTTTTTTCTGTGGAAAAAACGGCTGCGTCCTCCACCTTTTCAGAAACCTTTATACAGTAATTACCTTGGCTGGTTTCAACATCAAATACCTGATTGATATCACCACCATGTAAAGGTCTGATCTTAAAAACTTCAGGATATTGCTGTTGATTAAAAAGGCGTTGAAACCAGGAAAGTACCATTAGTTCATGATTTTCCGTTCATTCATGGCCTTTTGATAAGCTCTTGCATTTACATTGTGCTGAGCTAAAGTAACAGCGTAATTATTGTAACCAGAAAGATCTGGCTTAGCACACATGTAGATATATTTGTGCTTTTTATAATTCAAAACAGCATCTATGGCCTTGATTTCGGGTATTCCAATTGGTCCAGGAGGTAAACCTGCCACCTTATAGGTATTGTAAGGTGAATCCGTTTTTAAATCCCTATACAACACCCTTTTTACCTTTCTACCGTCAATCTGTTCTTTATTTAAAGCAAATATAACCGTTGGATCACTCTGTAGTTTCATTCCTCTTTTAAGTCGATTAAGATACAAACCAGCTATAGTAGGCAACTCAGCTTTTCTAAAAGATTCCTTTTCAACAATAGAGGCTAAAATAGAAATATCTTTTTTGGATAAATTAAGCGATTTAGCTTTAGTAAGCCTTTCACTTTTATTCCAAAAAGAATTGTATTCTTTCCACATGCGGTCTCTTAAACCAATACCGGAAATAGACCAGTACATTTCATAGGTATTAGGAATAAAAATAAGGGCGATTTGGTCCTTGTCCAATCCTGTTTCTTTTAGAAATTCTTCGCTATGTACAGCATCCAAAAACTCCAAGCTATCCATTTCAAAAGTCTCAGAAACTGACCCAGCTAATTCCTCAACAGTTTCCACATTATTGAACATGAACTTAACAGGACATTGATCACCAATACGTAACATATTGATCACCTCATTCAGATTGGAACCGGGCTTAACCTCGTATTTCCCAGAAATTACACGTTGTTCATTGTAATTTTTCTTTTCAGCCAAAAAATTAAAAAATGCTCTATTTTTGATTAGCCCCTTAGACGATAAGGTATCCAACACTTGTTCAAAAGTAGCATTCTTGGGAACAAAAATAGTTACTTTTTCAGTTGAAATCGTACCGTAAATTTGTTTGTAGATATACATTGCTCCCCAGGCGGTGCTGAAGGCAAATAGAATAAAAATTACGGTAATGAATTTGTTTAACTTCATATCAGCAATTTAGTTAGGCAAAAATAAAATCGAGTCTATAAGCCGGATTCTGTACAAGTTTTACAACCTGTCTCTATCATTTATCTAGACCTACAATCACTCGTAGGTTCAATCGATCTACCCTCCGAGTTGAGCGAGAAACTCTGTTTCTATTTAAAGAATTCCCGGTTTACTTGATCTTTCAGCCCATAAGGTTTATCCAGCTACCCGAATCACTCCAAGTACTGGTGAGCTCTTACCTCACCTTTTCACCCTTACCCCAATTACTCAGGGCGGTTATTTTCTGCGACACTAGCTGTATCCCGAAATTCGGAACCCTTCCCGTTAGGAAGCATGGCTCTCTATACTGTCCGGACTTTCCTCTTTGCCTAAGCAAAGCGATAGAGCGACTCGATTTGCTGCAAATATACTGAAAGCTCCATCAATACCCTAAAAAACAACAAAAGAGCTATATTACAAAGATAGGCTAATTAAACCTCCTCTTAGCTTTCAACCTTGACAGCATGCTTTATAGATATCAATTTAAGCCCTAATAAACAGACAGTTGCATTCACTAATATCAAAGCAAAACCTATTGCTCCACCAGTAGATAAATTAATAAAATAAGTTAATACCGGAGCCCCGATACACACGTATAATATAAGGTTACCCTTTAACTTCCAGTTGGTATAGATTCCGGCAAAATACAAAGCCAACAGTGGACCATAGGTATACATGGCAAACACAAACAAATCTGTAATAAGGTCTTTATTATTAATGGTTTTATAGGATAGAATAACTAAGAAAAGTAAAACACTGAAGGCAACATGCACCTTCTTTCGTACCCTCTTTTGTTTGGAGGGAGACATTTTTTGAATAGCTAAAAAATCCACGCTAAAGGCAGTGGTCAACGAAGTAAGTGCTGAATCTGCACTAGAGTATGCTGCAGCAATTAAGCCAAGAATAAAAAGTACGGCAATCCCAAAACCTCCATTCCCCGATAATGCAATTGTTGGAAATAAATCATCTCTTACCGCTTGAATACCGTATTTATCAGCATAGATATACAATAAGGCTCCGAACAATAAAAAGAAGAAATTGACCACCAATAAAACCAATCCAAAAGAAATCATATTCTTTTGCGCCTCTTTTAAATTCTTACATGAAAGGTTCTTTTGCATCATGTCTTGATCCAGTCCTGTCATGGTAAGACAGATTAGAATACCACCAACAAACTGTTTTATGAAGTGCAATTTATCACCCATGAAATTATCCCAGAAAAATACCTTTGAATAATTAGAATCTTGAACCTCTGTCCAAAGAATGGAAAAATCCCAACCAATACTGTCAGTCATCCAATAAAAGGTGAAAAATACCGCAAGTAGCATAAAGGTGGTTTGCAAGGTATCGGTCCAAATGATCGTTTTGATACCACTTCTAAAGGTGTACAACCAAATAAGAAGAATGGTAATAGCTACCGTCATTTCAAATGGAATGCCCATATCATCAAAAACAAACATTTGAAAAATACTGGCCACCAGAAACAGACGAAATGAAGCGCCAATTAACCTAGATATGAGAAAGAAAAAGGATCCCGTTTTATAGGCCTCCACACCGAATCTATCATCCAAATATTGATAAATAGAAACTAAATTCATTTTGTAGTAAAGGGGTAATAAGACTTTTGCGATAATAAAATAACCCACCGTAAAGCCTAAACACATTTGGAAATAGGAGAAATATTTCCCCTCCACCATTCCGGGAACACTTACAAAGGTTACACCACTCAAACTGGCACCAATCATCCCAAAGGCAACAATATACCAAGGTGATTTTCTATTTCCTAAGAAGAATGTATCACTATCATCCTTCTTACCAGTAAAATAAGAAATTGTAATTAGTAAAAGAAAATAGGCGGCAATGATGCCTAGAATTAACATGGGTTCCATTCAGCTATATTTTGTTCTAAAATAGAAAAATAATTAGGGAATAGAAGTACAGACCTATCAAATTGAAAAGAGTTTATTGTAAATCTGTGATTTAGTTCCTTGAACTTTGGGCAAAGGTTGGATTGTTGTACTTTTGCGGCACTAGATACGAATCATGGCAAGATTAAAGGAAATAGATCGTCGAAAGACCTTCGCTATTATATCACACCCGGATGCCGGGAAGACTACCCTGACTGAAAAATTGTTATTGTACGGTGGGGCAATTAAAACTGCCGGTGCTGTAAAGTCTAATAAGATCAACAGAGGTGCAACTTCTGATTTCATGGAAATTGAAAGACAGCGTGGTATCTCGGTTGCGAGTTCGGTAATGGGATTTGAATACCGTGATTTTAAAATCAATATTCTAGATACTCCCGGTCACCAGGATTTTGCAGAGGATACCTTCCGTACCCTAACTGCTGCCGACAGTGTAATAGTAGTAGTGGATGTTGCCAAAGGTGTTGAGAAGCAAACCGAAAAATTGGTTAAGGTGTGTAAGATGAGAAAGACACCTATCATGATCTTCATCAATAAGTTAGACCGTACCGGAAAGGATGCTTTTGATTTGCTGGATGAGATTGAGCAAAAACTTGACATCAAAGTACGTCCATTATCTTGGCCAATAGGTATGGGACCACATCTTCAAGGGGTATATAGTATCTACCGTAACCAGCTTGATTTGTATTCTGGATCTGTTACCGATAAAATAGACGAAAAGGTGAATATCCAAGATATTTTCACCGAGGATATGTCTGATATTATAGGAGATGAGGCTCAAGAAACACTTCGTGAAGAAGTGGAGTTGGTTGAAAGTGTATATCCAGAGTTTAATAGAGAAACCTATTTGGAAGGTGATATTTCACCGGTATTCTTTGGATCTGCGATTAATTCCTTCGGGGTTCAAGAGTTATTAGATTGCTTTTTGGATATCGCTCCGAAACCTCAGCCAAAACAAGCAGAGGAAAGATTGGTGGAGCCACAAGAAGATAAATTCAGTGGATTTGTGTTTAAAATACACGCCAATATCGACCCTAAACACAGAAATAGAATTGCCTTTGTAAAAGTTGTTTCTGGTCAATTCTTACGTAATACCAATTACAAGCATATTCGCTTAAATAAAAACTTAAAATTCTCAAGTCCTACTGCCTTTATGGCCGCAAAAAAGGACATTATAGAAGTGGCTTACCCTGGAGACATCGTAGGTTTACATGATAGTGGGAATTTTAAAATAGGTGACACCCTTACAGAAGGAGAAATTCTTCACTATAAGGGAATTCCAAGCTTTGCTCCTGAAATGTTCAACTATATTGAAAATGGAGATCCAATGAAATCCAAGCAGTTGGCTAAAGGGATCGATCAATTGATGGATGAAGGGGTTGCCCAATTGTTTATCCGTAAGCTGAACGGTAGAAAAATAATTGGTACCGTTGGTGCACTTCAGTTTGAAGTTATTCAGCACAGATTGAAACATGAATATGGTGCAACTTGTATTTATGAACCTATTCAATTGCACAAAGCTTGTTGGATTACTTCAACGAATAAGGAACAACTAAAGGAATTTATCAGCCTAAAGAATAGATCAATGGCAAACGATAAATTTGGTAGGGATGTATTCTTGGCAGATTCAGCCTTCACCATTCAAATGGCAGAACAAAAATTCCCAGATATCGTATTCCATTACACCTCTGAGTGGGAAGATTAATAAAAGAAAAGGCTATCCAAATGGATAGCCTTTTTTGTTTCTACTGTCCAGTGGGAAAGTATTACCTTTTGTTCTGCTTTTCAATTTCGTCCAGCATTCTCCTGGCTAAATCGTGTTCCTCATCTCTTTCCAACACATCATTCAAAAGTGAGATAGCCATAGCTACTTGACTTTTCATAAAATACAATCCTGCCAAATTCGTTTTAGCTTGTAAATCATTTGCATTGAATGCAATTGCCTTTTTGTACAATTCTTCAGCGCGCTCAAAATCACCCAACCTTGCACTACTATATCCTAATAGGGTATAAGCTTTTTCATACAGTGGATTTTCTTCCAACACAAACTCCAACAATGGAATTGCCTTTTTGAATTGATTCCAACGGATTAAATCATCCGCATATTCCAACTTAAAATCTAACATATAAGGAGCTAAATCAACAGCCTTTTCATAGTATTTCTTTGCTAGAACTTGCTTATTCAAGTTCTTTAATCCAATTGCCAACCTGTAGGCTGTCCATGCATCTACATTTTCATAATCCGTAGTGCTCAAGGCATTGTACATATCCGTTTCTCCAAGCTTCAACAGCAATTGAACCATGCCTTCAAAATCTTGATTCAAATAATAATAATGAACCCATTCATGAATATATTCAGCTGAAAATCCTGCTTCAGTTAATAAGGTTAATGCTTGGCTTAGCAATTTAGGCTCCTGATCAAAACGTTCATATTGCTGCAAATATGCCCTTATTAAAATTCCTTTGCTTGGATCTTTAGCATTGACACAATATAGATCTATAAACTCCTTTAATCCTTCGGATACTAACTTAGCCTGTTTCGGTACTGCGATCTTATGATCCGTTATCCGAACATGTGGAATATCACTGCTTCCAGATTTCGGCATATGGCAGTCCGAACAACTATTTTTTCCCCATGTATCAATTGGTTGAGCACATTTCTTTTCTTGGTGACAACTTTCACATGCTTTTTTGAACTGTTCCTTAGGAGTCACCTTCACACTGATATGTGGGTTATGACAAGAAATGCAGGTTAAACTTTCTGCCGATCCAATAAAACACTCACTCATTTTTAAGCGATCTACATGTGATGCCATTATAAATTCATCCTCCGAATTGCTATACTTTGGCAAAAAGGTATACATCACCTCGGACAATTTCATTCCGGGTTTAAAATCAAAAAAGCTTTTATCCTCTTTCAGGACAGTATTTCCCTGAAGATGGCATCGAGAACATAGGTCAAATTGTAATTCCGGACTCAACTTTTTAGGGTTAACAATCGTATAATCAATAGCCTTAGAGGTATCCGTTAGCTCCCCCTTCATCATCTTGTTCACATGCAATTCTCCAGGACCATGACAGCGTTCACAATCTATTCCATTGTGCACTTTTTCGAATTTATTGGCTGAGCCCATTACAAATTCCGGTAAGGCATTATGACAGGACATACATTCCAAGCCTATCTTTCGCGAAAATCGACTATTCTTCCCATCACCAAATCCGGGAGGAAGATCTAACTTACCATCTTGAGTATAATAGGTGAATGGAGCTTGAGTAATATAGCCATTGCTATTCACCATATGAGAGTTGGTATGCTGACCGGAACCCACGATATAGTCAATTGGCTGAACTCTACTATGCAAGGTGTCGCCCGATTCCGACAATCTAATTTCTTCTAGAACTAACGTAGAATCTTTCCAATAAGGTCGGAAATATAGGTCCAAAACCTCATCATATAACATGGAATCCTTATGAAAATTGGCCGCACTATGTGTTTTGTTGGCAGTGGAAAAAGATTTACCCATTCCAGTATGGGTAAACGTTTCATATTTATCGAAGTGACAATTCCTACAAGTCTCTTTACCGACGTATTCAACAGAATCAGCATGATTCAAATAGGCATCCTTGGATGTCGTTTTTACTATTGATTTCTCTGAATTCTCAGAGCAAGCATGATTGACAAGAATACATACTATCCCTAAAAAGAAGAATAGGGGTTTAGAAAAGTGGCCAAGCATAGGTATGAGTTAAGAAATCTATTTATTTGGATTAATTCGCATCCATTTTAATGCAAGTCCAAGTTGCATTTATAATGGGCTCATCATTCAAATATACAATTCCAGACTGTTTTATTATCCGCTGACTTAATTTAATATTTTTGATGACAAACTTAACAGTGTCCCCAAACTTAACATTGGAATCAAAATTGGCATTTTCTATTCTTGCTAGGGCAAATAATCCTTCGGTAATTCCCAAAAGTCGAACACCTGCGCCTCCACATTGAGCCATAGCTTCCAATAATATTGGACTAGGAACAATCCCAACAGCAGGTTGGTTAATGGCGTACATGCCTTCAGAACATTTAAATTCTGTAGTCCCAATTATTTCACACTCATCAACATGCAGAATTTCATCTACAAATAAAAAGGGCTTACGGTGTGGTATTAATTCTTCTGGTTTCTTCATCACTAATCCTTCAGTACACACTGAAACACTAATACGTTAATCCAATTATCTTTTTCTATCTTCCAGTCTTTTAAAATACCAGACTGTTGGAATCCAGCTTTTTGAAATAAAGCGATACTTCCCTGATTCGTTTCAGAAATATGACAATACAATTGCCTAAGTCCGAAACTAGCTTTTACAAATTCCTTTCCAAGACTTAACGCATCTAACGCCAATCCCTTCCTTCTAAATTGCGGATCGCCAATCAATATTCCCACGGCCATTCTTCTATTCAACGGATCGAAATCAAAGAAATCCAAAAAGCCTATGCATTTTCCCGAAGTATTATCCTCTATTACCAGTCGTAATTGCTTAGATGAATAAATACTTTCAGTAGCCTGTTCTATATACTTTTCCAATATAAATTTGGAGAATGGAATCTGATGATCAGAATATTTCCACTCTTCAAAATTATTTTCCCAGGTATATAAGTAGTCTATATCTGCAGGTTCTAATGCTCTAAGGGTAATATGATCGTTAGATATCATTAATCCAGATCTATTTCACCTTTATATACAAATGTAGCAGGTCCTTTTAACCATACATTGCTAAAATGCCCTTGATTGTAATCGAAACTAACATACAATTCACCACCTTTTGTAACCAAGGTGATATGGTTGTTATTCGTCAATCCTTTTAAGAAAACACTAATTGCTACAGCTGTTGCGCCAGTTCCACAAGATAGTGTTTCATCCTCTACACCACGTTCATAGGTTCTTACAATGAACTTATCTCCATCTTTTACAACAAAGTTCACATTGGTACCTTCGTCTTTATAACGATCGTTGTATCGAATTCTGTGTGCATCTGTAATCACATCCAAATGCCCCATATCATCAAGGAAAGTAACGTAATGCGGAGATCCTGTATCTAGATATACATGGTTATCCCCCATCTCGTAGTCCTTTACATCTTGCATTTTGACACATACCTTTTTTCCTTCAAAAAGTACCTCGTGTAATCCATCAACTGCAGTAAATCGACCTTTATAATCTATACAACCCAATTCATGAGCAAAAGCCGCTAGACAACGTCCTCCATTTCCACACATGGTACTTTCCCTACCATCTGAATTGAAATAGACCATTTTGAACGCTTCATTGCTATCATTTTCCAAAATCATTAATCCGTCCGCACCGATGCCATAACGTCTATCGCATAAGAAGTTTATCTGATTTTCGCTTAGCTTTAACTTCGCTTCTCTATTATCAACAATAATAAAGTCGTTTCCTGTACCTTGATATTTGTAAAACTCTAATCTCATTATTTCTTTACTTAGCCAATCTTTTTAGAAAAAGCGTTTGTTCTGCTTTCATATATTAGAATAAAAGCAATAGAACGAATTTACGCAAAATCTAACTTCTAATTACATCCTATAAAAAAAATGCACGATGAAATGAATTATTAAACAACCGTATCCTTGCTGAATTGAATTTCATACAATTGAGCGTAATATTCTCCAAGTTCTAATAATTCATCATGTGTTCCTACTTCAACAATCTGGCCTTGATCCATGACCAAAATTTTGTCTGCATTTCGAATGGTACTCAATCTATGAGCCACCACTATGGAAGTTCTATTCTTAGTTAAAACCTCTGTTGCCTGTTGAATTAGTTTTTCAGTTTCTGTGTCAATAGAAGAAGTAGCTTCATCTAGTATTAATATAGACGGATTAGACACATAGGTTCTTAAGAATGCCAGTAATTGACGTTGACCTGTGGATAACATAGCTCCTCGTTCCCCAACATTATAATCGAACTTACCAGGTAGACTTTCTATGAATTCATCAATTCCAATCTCCTTTGCAGCTTTTTTTATAGCATCCTTATCTAATTTTCCTTGAATATTGACGTTATTCATCACAGAATCCGAAAATAGAAATACATCCTGCATTACGATTGCAATTTGTTTTCTCAGGTTCGCCTTTGAATAGCGTTCAATCTCTTTATCATCTATTAATATTTGTCCCTTTTGATAATCGTAAAATCTAGTAATCAAACTCAGAATAGAACTTTTACCTGCACCTGTTGCACCAACGATAGCAACCATTTCCCCTGGCTTAAGATCAAAATTTACACCTTTTAATACCCAGTTTTCATTTTTATATGCAAACCAGACATCAGAAAATGATATACTTCCTTTAAGCGCTCCTATCGTATGATCGACAATGGCATTAGTCTCTTCTTGACCTTCAAGATCCAACAAATTGAATACTCTTTTGGATGCCACGACTCCTCGTTGAATAGTATTTATACGATCAGCCAATTGCCTAACCGGTCTGAACAACATATTGATCAAAAGAATGAATAATATGATATCTCCAAGGATAATTTGAGATCCAATAGCCACCATGATACCACCTTGCCAAACTAAAAGCCCTAGAGCAATTGCGGAGAATACCTCTATAATTGGCAGGAAGATCGAGAAGTACCAAATGGAACGAATAGTTGCATCACGATGTTCTGCATTGATATCCTTAAATTTATTCAGCTCAGCTTCTTCACGGTTAAATATTTGAATGACATTCATACCTTGAATATGCTCTTGTACAAACGTATTTAGCTTAGAAATGGCTGTCCGCTCATCTTCAAAAGATGCCTTCATGAATTTTTGAAAAAACTTGGTAGCCACTAATAACAGTGGGAATACAACAAGACAGATAAACGTTAGTTTCCAATCTGTATAAAACATGAAACCAACAATTAGAACGATCTTAGACAAGTCACCAATAAAGGTCAAAACTCCTTGAGAAAAAACAGCAGCTATAGCTTCAATATCTGAAACAACTCTTGTAACCAGGGTTCCTATGGGCGTATTATCAAAATAATCCATTCGGAATCCTAACAGATGTTTCTTTAAATCTAGACGAATATCCTTAATAACCATTTGCCCTAGCCATCCTGCATAATAACTAAATAAAAACTGAAAAATTGATTCAATAACCAAAAAGCCAAGCATTACCATCGTATACATATACAAGGCCTCCATATCAGGTTCTACAATAGAGTAATCAAATGCATATTTAACCAGATAGGCTCTAACTACCGCTAATACGGCTAATAGAAAAGTAACAAATCCACAAGCATGAAAAACCCATTTATAGGGTTTTACAAATAGGAATAACCTACCGAGGAAGTGCCATTCAAATACTTTATTTTCTTTTTTTTCAGCCATTTATTCAAAAATTGAATCAGGGTATTTTACTTCACAAAGGTATAAGGCATCACCCGGAGCAGAAGTTCCAGTCGCTCCTCTATCCTTTGCGTCAATCGCTGATTGCAGTTCATCGAGGCTCATTTTACCTAATCCTACATCTACTAAAGTACCAACTATGGCCCTTACCATATTTCTTAAAAAACGATTGGCAGTTATATAAAAAATAAAATAATGTTCCTTTTGCACCCATTTAGCCTCTTCTATGGTACAATAAAAATTATTTACATCGCTATGTGTTTTGGAAAAGGATTCAAAATCATGCCTTCCTAATAATAAAGAAGCCGCTTCATTCATTTTATCGATATCGATATCCTTATAAAACATCCAAGCCTTGCCCTGCATAAATGGGTCTTTACGATTACTTATCCAGTATTCATACCTACGACTAGTCGCATCAAAACGAGCATGTGCATCATCCTTCACCTTTCGAATCTCATAGACCGAAATATCATTAGGTAAGAAACTATTGATTTTAAATACAAAATTCTCTTCTGGAACAAAGTTTTCAAAATCTATATGCCCATACATTTCTTTAGCGTGCACACCTGCATCTGTTCGTCCAGCAGCTAGCACCGAAACTTCTTCCCTTGATAAAAGAGAAATAGAACGATTCAGAACTTCCTGAACAGAGATAGCATTTAGCTGCAGTTGCCAGCCATGGTAGTTATCTCCATTGTACGCAAAACGTATAAAATACCTAGCCAATGTTTTTTTTATCAAATGTAAATATTTCCTATGGAATTAGGATCGAGAAAAGTGCCCATATGTAATATTAAGGCATAAAAAAAGGTCCTGATTCGTAAGAATCAGGACCTTTAATAAGAATGGCGGCGACATACTCTCCCACATAAATGCAGTACCATCTGCGCTGGTAGGCTTAACTTCTCTGTTCGGAATGGG
>MAAC01009869.1_pt1 | contig 28209 bp, 33 predicted proteins | sample 1115981 | NCBI WGS metagenome assembly MAAC01 (sample SAMN04961126, study PRJNA320927) | seawater metagenome | isolation source: sample BD02T64 sea water enriched with oil for 64 days | place: USA:Gulf of Mexico | collected 2013-07-27
TTTAAGGTTTTTGCTGCTTCGCGAGCAAAGGCTTCCAGGTCTTCTTTGTTCATGATCTGTCTATCCTTCCCGTGAGGGGTTAATGATAGACAGTTACACAGTCTTAATTACAGTCTCTTTCATTCTGACCAAGATAGTCATTACACAAATCGAAAATACCGACAACAGTGGTGGCGTTACCAGATTGACTTGACCACTACACTCTGAGCCCTTTATCCTAGTTGCCTGACAGGCAACTCTCTTTATGCAGGGCCGTATCAGGGTGGAATTTACGACGTGTCCGTCCTATAAGGCTTACTTGGCGACCCTTTATGCTCATACACCATTAACTAAAAAATCATATAGCCTTGTCAGCTTCACTAAATTTACAATAACAATAACAAAAATCGAGAAACACATGAAACCACGAAATATAACTATTGGCTTTGTTGGCTCACTTTTCATTCTAATGAGCGGGACAGCTAGCGCAATAACATCCAGCCTCTATGATTACGCTTTTAATGAGGACGGGGTTATAACCGCAGGAATACCAGGCGCTGTTAATCTATTAACTTTAGGCTTGGATGCCAATGGTTTAGGTACATTTTCATTTACCATTGAGGGAACTGGCAGTCATAACATTGATGCTTTTTTCGATTTTGAATTTGATGAAGTGAACAATACATTCTTTAATGAATATGGCAACGAAAATGGCGCCCTAGGCGCCGGACAGTCTTGGGAAATTGATGAACCAGGTTATATTTTTGGTGATATTTATGACAACGTATCCGGCAGCACATTAGACAACACCAATTCAGTGCCAATCGGATCTGAGGAAGACGTGTCTTTCGCTTTAGGCTGGGATTTCAATCTCTTGGCTGGTCAAATCGCACAAATTTCATTTACTGTGTCTGACATCCTAGAAACCTCTGGTTTTTATTTACAGCACACTGATGCTGAAGTAGGCGCAAGTTTTGATATTTCAGAAAGCATCTATTTTTGGAGTGACATTTCAATTATTGACGAAGATGTTATAAGTGTACAAGCGCCAACAGCTTCAGCATTAATGTCAATCGGATTATTAGGCCTTATTGCTTCAATTCGTCGCAAAAAAGTTGCAAAAAACCATACCAATATCTCGTAGATTCACTTGCGAAGTGCATCACTGTTTGCGCCACAAATGCAGCCATGTACTTACTCATCAGCTCATCTAGAATCTCGCTTAAAGGGCCGAGCTTCCCCAAAATAACGGACTGATTTATTGAAAGGTATATTGCCTTTCAATAAAGGGCTCTTCCCCCTTCATTGTTGTCACCACGACCTGCTTGAAAAGCCAAGGAATGAGCCGTGATTGAAGCCCAAACAATGCACGCCAAACGTTTTGAGGGTGATAAGCCAGATCTCTTTCGGCGGCTGAAAGCTATGGGCTTCGGACGCTGGATCTATTCCGCAGTGCCTAATTATCACCATAGAAATAATACCCAGGTCAACAGAATCAGCACTTATCCTACTGGCTTTATCGAGTCGTATAATCAACTTGATTTCGCTAACGTGGACCCATTTACACCCTACTGGCTTGAGCATACAAACCCGGCCAGCTTTAGGAAAGTCAGGCGATCCGTTGCGCTAAGCCCCAAACAGAAAGAGTTAATGGCCCTCAACGCTGACTTTGACGTTAACCGAGGGATCGTGTTCCCTCTTACCAATGTTATAGGTTTTAAAGCCGTGCTCGCCTTATCGTTCGACGGCTCATTGACGGAGTTAAATACTTACATTGCGACAGTTGAAGACGAACTGAAAGTCATCAGCAAGTGCTGCAATGAGCAGTTTCTTCGACACCATAGAGGGATATTTTTGAGCAGCAATGCACCCAAGCTGACAGCACAGCAAAAGCGGGTACTTGGCTTGTTGGCAAACGGCAAATTGACCAAACAGATTGCAGATATTTTGTCTATTTCTCTCAATGCTGTCGATAAACATATCGCTAATATCAAAGTTACTTTGTCGGCTCGGACCAGCGTCGAGGCAACTGCCCTTGCCCTTCAGTGGCATATTATCTAAGGCTCAATACTCCAGATTTCTTGACTACCTCCTGCAAAATTACGGGCTAGGATAGTCGTCACACGTTAATCAAATAGACTGGTGACAATATAATGAGAAAAAGAAGACTTCTGGGTTTTACAATAGCGCTACTCCTGGCCCCATTCACTAATTCTACTTTCGCTGCCGAGCAAGGTAGCTCCATTAAGACTATCACCGAATTAAAAGAGCAGGCCCTGGCTGGGGTAGAGATGCTCTCGAATGCTCAACTCAAGGAGCGTATTGAAAATAATTCAAACCTGGTTTTACTCGACGTGCGCACCGAGCAGGAATATACCGCGGGCCATATTAAAGGCGCCGCATGGATTCAGCGGGGAATCGTCGAGTTTGTCCTTGCAAGGAGCCTGAGAGAGCCTGGCCAGGAAATTATTGTGTACTGCAAAAAAGGCTATCGCTCCGGCCTGGTCGTTAAAGCACTTCGCGAAATGGGCTATAACAATGTCAATTCACATGCTGGCTTTGACCAGTGGGTTGCCGACGGCAATAGCTACGAAAATTACCATGGTGAGTCCCGGCTAGTCAGCCCCGTTGAGAAAACGGCCGCAGGGTTTCAGCCCGACTACTTTAAACCGAAGAAATAAAGTAAAAGTAAAAGTAAAAGGGCTCTGACCCCTTTATTCGCTGACCCCTTTATTCGCTGCAAAATTTCGGACTAGGATAGTCGTCACACGTCAATCAAATAGACTGGTGACAATATAATGAGAGTAAGCAGACTTCTGCGCTTTACAGTAGCGCTAATCCTAACCCCATTCATTAATTCTACTTTCGCTGCCGAACAAGGTAGCACTATTAATACTATCGCTGAATTAAAAGAGCAGGCCCTGGCTGGGGTAGAGATGATCTCTAACGCTCAACTCAAGCAGCGTATTGAAAATAATTCGAACCTGGTTTTACTCGACGTGCGCACCGAGCAGGAATATACCGCCGGCCATATCAAAGGCGCCGCATGGATTCAGCGGGGAATCGTCGAGTTTGTCCTTGCAAGGAGCCTGAGGGACCCTGGCCAGGAAATTATTGTGTACTGTAAAAAAGGCTATCGCTCCGGCCTGGTCGTTAAAGCACTTCGCGAAATGGGCTATAACAATGTTAATTCACATGCCGGCTTTGACCAGTGGCTTGCCGAGGGCAATAGCTATGAAAACTATCATGGGGAATCCCGGCTAATCAGCCCCGTTGTGAAAACGGCAGCGGGGTTTCAGCCCAACTACTTTAAGTCCAAGAAATAAAGCAAATGATTAAAGGCCTCTTACTCCTTCACTAAGCGATAAAACGACATATATTAACTATTGAATATAGGGGCCATAGGGAACATAATTAAAAGAAAATCGCAAGCAAGCGCTCTGAGTCAAGAGATAGCCAGCCATCATACCTACTAATGTTCCACAAAAAACCCCAAGGATAGGCTCGACATGAAGAACAACTATTTATCACTTTTTTTAGTTGCTGGCCTTTTATTTGCTAGCTCTGTAAATGCTACTGTACTAATTTCACCATCAAGCCTTAATCACGGAAGTATGGGCACATTTAGCTCATTACACCTTTCTGAATTTGCGATCAATGGCTCTGGAATAAGCCCGTCAAACCCCTTCACTGAAAACAGTGTTGTCTTGGCGACGACCCAAGACACTCACAATACGTGGCTTGCAAAAGAGAAAACGGGGGTGATCTATTTTAACTTCGATACCACTGTCACGCTAAGTTCATTTCTGTTATGGAATTACCATGATCCTGACAATGGCCCACATCATCATACAGGCATTGGGGTTAACGAATTTTCTCTAGAATTTTTTTCTGGTGTAGATGGAACTGGAACTCTTCAATCTTCAACATCTCCGCTCTTTGCGACCGCCGCCATACCTCAAGAGAATGTTGAAGCACAGGCGTTTAATTTCAACTCTGTTTCTGGCGTTCAAAGCGTTGCAATGACGATTAATTCAAATCACGGAAGCTCGTTTGCACCTGGCTTTCATGAAGTCGGATTTTCTGAAAACCATATTTCCGAGATACCAGAGCCTTCAACAATGTACTTAAGTATTCTCTCAGTCGCTCTTCTAACAATTTCACGCAGAAAGAAACGCCTTCTTTAAAGTGGGGAAATTGCCCCGGCTTTATCGGAGCCAACTTTATTCCCGGCAAGTAGCTCTCTTTGTGTCGGGCCGTCGGCAGCAGGGATGCTGCCAACGAGTCTACAGGGAGGTATTTACGACGAGCCCGTCATAAAGGGGGCTACTTAGCAAGCACCCACCCCAAACACAGCAACTATTTTAAACCCAACACATCCTGCATATCAAAATTCCCCGCTGGCTGGCTAACTACCCATGCGGCGGCGCACAGCACCGCGAGCGAATGACATACGGCTTGAGGCTTTGTGGGTGACTTCAACTCGCTCACCGTCAGCGGCAAAGATAACTGTGTGATCGCCGACAATATCGCCTGCGCGTACCGTGGCAAAACCGATGGTTTCGCGCTCGCAAAAAAACGGGGCCAGGTCTTTCCTTGCCATAAAAAGAAAGCCGTGGAAACCGGGCTCATGGACTTCCCAGGCTTTACAATCGAGCATCCCCAAGTTCAGTCTGAACCAGTGGTCAGGCACCTACTAATAGAATCTGCCATCGCTCTCAATCAGAGTTACGGCAAATCTTCTGGCGCAAAATCTCGTCGTTTGTGGATTACAGCAAGCACATAAGGCTGTTCATTTTTAACTTCGTAAATAATCCGATAAGAGTAAAGTTGGAGTTCTTGAACCTCGGGTTTACCCACCTCGGGCACCATTTTGCCGATGTTGGGAAGCTCGTCTAGTTTGTCGGTCTTCTCCCGAATCTCCTGAGCGACCTTTCTGGCGTAGTGTTTGGAGTCCTCGGCAATAAAGTCATGAATATGCTTTAGATCTGCCCTGGCAGGTTTTGTCCAAATCACCATAAATCGATATCGCGCTGTAACTCTTCACTGGTAAGGGTTTCACCACGTTCAACAGCTTTTTGGCCTTTGCGGATTTTATCGAGCACGTAAAGCCGATACATGATCTCTTCCATATCGGCATTGTCGGGTAGCTGCTTAATGATGTTTAAGGCATCTTGCTTAGCTGCTTGCATAGTCGGTTCCTCCAGCCTGGTCATCTTTAAATGAGAGGGCTTGCAATCAAGGGTTTTCTTTCCGACAGTATATGACTTTAAAACATGCCGGAACACAAGCCCTCAACAATTATCAAGAACGCCACGCGTACCGCTGTTGACCCGAACTACTTTAAGCCCAGCACATCCTGCATATCAAAATTGCCCGCAGGCTGGGCAACAACCCAGGCGGCAGCACGCACGGCGCCACGAGCAAAAGACATACGGCTTGAGGCTTTGTGAGTGACTTCAACGCGTTCGCCATCGGCGGCAAAAATAACGGTGTGATCGCCGACAATATCGCCTGCACGCACGGTGGCAAAGCCGATGGTTTCGCGCTCGCGGGCGCCGGTTTGGCCTTCACGGCCGTAGACGGCAACCTTGTCTAAATCTCTGTCGAGGGCATTGGCAACAACTTTGCCCATACTCAATGCCGTGCCCGAGGGAGCATCAACTTTGTGGCGGTGGTGAGCTTCGACGATTTCGATATCGACATCGTCGCCGAGCACGCGGGCGGCAACATCGAGCAATTTAAAACACAGATTCACGCCGGTGCTGAAATTGGTGGCCATGCAAATGGCCGTGGATTTGGCGAGGTTATCAACCGCTGCCATTTGTTCGTCGGTAAAGCCGGTGGTACCGATTACCATGTGCTTGTTATTAGCGGCACACAGCGTGGCGTTGGCGGCAGTGGCAACGGGGGCGGTGAAGTCGACCAGTACATCGAAGTCATTAATCACGGCTTCGAGATTATCAACCACGGCAATGTCATTGCGGCCAATGCCCGCCAGCTCGCCACTATCGACGCCGATCAGTGAGCTACCGGGACGCTCAATGGCCGCTGTTAATTGCACCTGTTCATTAATATCGATGGCTTCAATCAGGGTTTTGCCCATACGACCACCGGCACCGGTAACAGCAACTCTAATCATCTTCCCAATCTCCGCTTATGGTCTTAATTATTTAATCGGCAGCCAACTAACAATACTCAGCCTTACAATGTAGCCACTAAAAACTATCAAAGAAATTCTTTACGCCTTTAAACCACGAAGTGCGACGCGGTGAGTGCTTGTCGTGTTGCAGCGACTCATTGAGCTCACGCATTAATTCTTTCTGTTTGGAATTGAGCTTAATCGGCGTTTCGACCGTGACGCGGCAGAGCAAATCACCGATGCCACCACCCCTCACCGGGGCAACACCCTTGCCGCGCATGCGAAATAGCTTGCCGGTTTGTGTTTCGGGGGGGATTTTCAACTTCACGCGGCCATCGAGCGTTGGCACTTCCAGCTCACCACCCAGGGCGGCATCGGCAAAGCCAATCGGCACTTCACAGTAGAGATTGGCACCGTCGCGCTGGAAAATAGCGTGATCACGCACCACGATTTGTACATAGAGGTCACCCGACTGGCCACCACCGGGGGCTGCCTCGCCCTCACCCGACAGGCGAATGCGATCGCCATTATCGACACCGGCGGGCACTTTCACCGACAGGGTTTTCTGCTCTTCAACCTGACCATTGCCGTAGCACTTGCCACAGGGGTCGGCGATCATTTTGCCGCGACCGCGACACTGGGGACAGGTTTGCTGAACCGAGAAAAAGCCCTGGGAAACCCGCACCTGACCCACACCGTGGCAGGTCGTACAGTTAATGGGCGAGGTGCCCTTGCGCGCACCACTGCCCTTACATTCACCGCAATTCACTTTAACCGGAATGCGAATCGTGGTTTTACAGCCTTTCGCCGCTTCTTCGAGATCGAGCTGTAGGTCGTAGCGTAAATCGGCACCGCGCGCGGGGCCACGGCCTCGACCACCACCGCCAAAGATATCGCCAAAGACATCACCGAAAACATCGCCGAAGCCGCCACCTGCTCCGCCTCCGCCAGCCTGGGCATTAACGCCTTCGTGGCCGTAGCGATCATAGGCGGCGCGCTTCTGCTCGTCGGACAGTACTTCGTAGGCTTCGCTAGCCTCTTTAAACTTTTCCTCGGCATTGTCATCATCGGGGTTTCTATCCGGATGATATTTCATCGCAACGCGGCGATAGGCTTTTTTAATCGCCTTCGCCTCTTCGTCTTTCGCTACGCCTAGTATTTCGTAGTAATCCCGCTTCGCCATAATCTACTCATTGATTTAATTCTGTGCCGATTTGTTACTGCACCACTCGGCACAAAACGCAGGGGCTTAAACCTGCGTTTTGTGGGGTACTTTTGTACCAGTTCTTGAAGCCGGGCTATGTCACCCGATCAAAGGACTATTTTGCGTCGCTTTCATCGACCTCTTCAAACTCGGCGTCGACCACATCTTCTGCGTCTTCGGCTTCTTCACTCGTGGCTTCAGCACCCGCTTCTGCCTGCTCCGCTTCGGCGTACATCTTTTGCGCCAGGCCACCGGAAACTTCAGACAACTTCGCAGCAGCCGTTTCAATGGCTTCTTTATCGTCACCTTTAACGGCTTCTTCAACGCCTTTAATGGCTTCTTCGATCTGGCCTTTTTCTTCATCGGAGGCCTTATCACCGGCTTCGTCCAAGGTTTTTTGCGCCGCGTGAGCAAGGCCGTCGGCAGTGTTGCGCGCCTGAGCTAACTCTTCGAACTTGCGATCGCTGTCGGCATTGGCTTCGGCGTCCTGCACCATTTGCTCGATTTCTTCATCGGACAAACCGGAGCTGGCCTTAATAATAATGGACTGCTCTTTACCGGTGGCTTTGTCCTTCGCCGATACATGCAAAATACCGTTGGCGTCGATGTCAAAAGACACTTCAATTTGTGGCACACCGCGGGGGGCGGGGGGAATATCGGCCAGGTCAAAACGACCCAGTGATTTATTGCTCGCCGCCTGCTTACGCTCACCCTGAACCACATGGATCGTTACAGCACCCTGGTTGTCATCAGCCGTGGAGAAAATCTGCGACTTGTTGGTGGGGATAGTGGTGTTCTTCTCAATCACCGGTGTGGCAACACCACCCATGGTTTCAATACCAAGGGTCAGCGGCGTTACGTCCAGCAGCAATACGTCGGTGACATCACCCGACAGCACGGCGCCCTGAATCGCAGCACCCACGGCAACAGCTTCGTCGGGGTTCACATCGCGGCGTGGCTCTTTACCGAAGAAGTCGGTGACTTTCTTCTGTACCAGTGGCATACGGGTCTGACCACCGACCAGAATCACATCGTCGATATCCGAAACCGACATGTCGGCATCTTTCAGAGCCGTTTTCAAAGGCTCTAGCGAACGATCAACCAGGTCTTCAACCAAAGATTCCATTTTAGACTGGGTCAACTTAACGACCAGGTGCTTGGGGCCTGTGGCATCGGCGGTAATGTAGGGCAGGTTAACTTCAGTTTGCTGGCTGGAGGACAGGGCGATTTTGGCGCTCTCTGCCGCTTCCTTCAAACGCTGCATGGCCAACGGATCACCCTTGAGGTCAACAGAATTGTCTTTCTTAAATTCATCGGCAAGATATTCGATCAAACGCATGTCGAAATCTTCACCACCGAGGAAGGTGTCGCCGTTAGTGGCCAACACTTCAAACTGGGTCTCGCCATCGACATCGGCAATTTCAATAATCGAAATATCGAAAGTACCACCACCGAGATCGTAAACCGCAACCACCTGGTCGCCCGTGGCGTTGTCCATGCCATAGGCCAGTGCCGCAGCTGTTGGCTCGTTGATGATGCGCTTAACTTCGAGGCCCGCCAGCTTGCCGGCATCTTTTGTCGCCTGACGCTGTGAGTCATTGAAGTAAGCGGGAACGGTAATCACCGCTTCCGAAACACTCTCGCCGAGGTAGTCTTCAGCGGTCTTCTTCATTTTGGCGAGAACTTCGGCAGAAACTTGTGGTGGCGCTTTTTTCTCGCCATCAATTTCAACCCAGGCATCACCGTTGTCGGCTTTGGCAATGGTATAGGGCACCATTTCAATATCTTTCTGCACCACGTTGTCTTCAAAACGGCGGCCAATCAGGCGCTTAACGGCAAACAGTGTTTTCGTGGGGTTGGTGACCGACTGGCGTTTTGCCGCCTGTCCAACCAGCGTTTCACCTTCTTCGGTGTAGGCGACAACGGAAGGCGTAGTGCGACCCCCTTCAGCATTTTCAATCACTTTGGGCTTGTCGCCCTCCATCACTGAAACACAGGAGTTCGTTGTGCCCAGGTCAATTCCGATAATCTTACCCATGTTCGTTCTCTCCAAACCGCTAATCGTTAATGTCGTTAATTCAAGTACAGCGCTGCTATGCGCCTATATATTGTCCCAGGATTGACAAATTCAACCCCGCCGCACGTATTTCGCTATGCCGCGCCCTTCGAGACCACCACCATCGCCGGTCTAACCAGGCGATCGTTCAAGGTATAACCCTTCTGGAAGACCTCAATCACCGTGTTGGCCGCCACATCCGGGTTCGGCACCATGGAAATTGCCTGGTGGAAATCCGGATTAAAGGGCTCGCCCGCGGGCTCGACCTGCTTTACCTTGTGGCCATCCAACACGCCGAGGAAACTCTTCAGCGTCAGCTCAATACCCTCGCGCGCACCCGATAAATTTTCGTCATCAGCGTCAAGCGTCGACAATGCTCTTTCAAGATTGTCGACCACGGGCAATAGCTCGCCAACAAACTTTTCGAGGGCAAACTTGTGGGCATTCTCAACATCGCGGTCAACCCGGCGACGCAGATTTTGCATTTCAGCCTGCGTGCGTAAGGTTTGATCCTTCGCCTGCTGCAAGGCTTCGTTTAAAGCTTCAGTATCGAGCTCCGCGACAGCCTCTTCACCTGCTGCCCCTTCTTGCTCTAACACTTCCTCTGGTTCCTGCTCTGAACCCGGCGTTGCTTGATCTTCTGTGGCCACGTTTTGCCAACCCTCAATAATGACTTCCCCAGCTATATTGGGTCGAAACGACGTCTTTCAAGTCGAATATTGCAGAGACAATTGCAATTGGCCGGCACTGTTCGGTATAACTGCGCTGTAACAAAACACCCTTTCACACAACAACTGGCGACCCAGCCCTTGCTAACAGCCCTGACCATTAAACAATTTACCCTGGTTGACGCCATGGACGTAGAGTTCAGCTCCGGCCTGACCACCATTACTGGCGAAACGGGTGCCGGCAAATCTCTGGTGCTCGATGCATTAGGCCTCGCGCTGGGCGATCGCGGCGATACCGACCGCATTCGACTGGGTGCCGAACGCGCCGAAGTGTGCGCCAGCTTTGCCATCGACAGCGATTCACCCGCCCTGCAATGGCTGACGGATAACGACCTCGACACGACTGACGATTGCCTGCTGCGGCGCATACTCACCCGTGACGGTCGCTCCCGTGGCTATATCAACGGGCAACCGGCGACCATGACCCAGCTGCGCACCCTAGGCTCTATGCTGATCGACATCCACCACCAGCACGAACATCAATCGCTGCTCACCAGGGAACATCAGCGCACTCTGCTCGATGAGTTTGGCGGTCACCAAAAGCTGCTTAAGCAGGTCGGTGAAGACTACAAAGACTGGCATCAGGCCCAGACCCGGCTGGAAGAAATCGAGCAGCGGGCCGATGAAACCCTGGCCCGCAAAGACCTGCTGACCTTTCAGTCACAGGAGCTGAATGACCTCGATTTGCAAGCCGGCGAAGTGGAAGCCCTGGAGCAGGAGCAATCCCTGCTCGCCAATGCCGATACCATTCTTATCGACACCCATGAGGTGCTCGCCCTGTGCGATGGCGAAGCGTCATCGGAGCTGACGGTCTTGCCCGCCCTGAGTCGTGCCAGTCAACTGCTCAGCGCCATGACGCAAAACAGTCCGGCCCTGAAAGAAGCCCTTTCAATGCTCAACAGCGCGCACATTCAGGTTGAAGAGGCTCTGGGGGAATTGCAGACGTATATTAGCCAGGTTGAACCCGACCCCGCACGCTTGAAACTGGTCGAAGACAGACTCTCCACCGCCTATCAACTGGCCCGCAAGCACAAAGTAAATGCCAGCGAGCTACCTGCACTCTGCGAGCAATTGAGCGCCGAACTCACCAGCCTGTCCGCCGATGACAACGATGCCGACGCCCTCACCGAGCGCGTCAAAGCACTTGCCGCCAGCTATCAAAGCAAGGCCAAAAAACTCTCTGCGGCCAGAAAGAAAGCCGCCAAACAATTTCAGCAGAAGATCAACCAACAGCTACAAACACTGGCGATGGCCGATGCCAGCCTGCAAATTGCCCTCTGCCCGGCACTTACAGCCAAAAAGGCCTTGAGACCGTTGAGTTGCTGATCAGTACCAACCCCGGGCAGGAACACCGCTCTTTAAACAAAGTGGCATCGGGTGGCGAACTTTCGCGGGTTAGCCTGGCGATTCAGGTCGTCGCCGCCCACAACTCCACCATCCCCGTGCTGGTGTTTGATGAAGTCGACGTCGGCATTGGCGGCGCCACGGCGCAGACGGTTGGCAAACTGCTACGCGAACTCGGCGACAGCGGCCAGGTGATTTGTATTTCCCACCTGCCCCAGGTAGCCAGCTGCGCCCATCACCACTTGCTAGCGCAGAAACAAAAAGGCGAGAAGGCCAATCAAAGTCGTCTTGTGACTTTGGACGCAAAGCAGCGCATCGCGGAAATTGCCCGGATGCTGGGGGGGGAGAAGATTACTGCGAAGACACGTTCTCATGCGGAGGAGATGTTGGGGGTTGCGCTGTAAAATCGACTAAAGGCTCTAATTCGGATGGCATTGATTTAAGCTCCGCCCTCAACAACAAAACACATTATTTTGAAAACACAAAGCCGGATCAATAATGAGCTTAATGCGAGCAAAGAAACAGCGATTATCGATAACATATATCAGCGTTACATGAAAACAATAACGCCAGAACTGCCCATCCTCGAACTATGTTTTAGCCACGGCTAAAACATATCGTATTGCGAAGGACAAATGGTTGTTTATACGTTCCTCAACGCATTGCGAGCGTACTCATTCGCGGCCTTAGTTATACGCCTTAACACATCAGCAATCAGGTGGCGTGTCAGTTGTTTTTTAGACTTTACAGCAATCACCCCTAAGGCCTGCATCATTTTTCGCATTAAGTGCTCAACCCAAATACTGATGTTATCCGCAAGATCGATACCTTTTGCAAGGATGTAAGCAATCTTATCTGCCAAGGTAAAAGCACCAATAAATGCGCACTGCATTGTCAACAAGCTTGTTATTGCAATCTTTTTAAGGACATAAATTAAAGCTGAATCGATCCAGCGCCAAAACCCTGAACTAGCACTGGTCACTGGTGATGTGGATTGTAGCCACGATTCGATTGCCGCTTCAACACTATAGGGTTGATCTGGAATATCTGATAGTTGCACCCAGGTTTTACCTTCCACAGACTTCACATACTTTGCCATTGAATGCGAGGCACCGGATGCCAGCGGTTCGGTAGAACCAATGAAGTAACCTTTTTGTTGATAAGGTGCCTGCATGAATGGATACAGCGCCACCATAGAAACCGGGTCGGTGCGGTGATAAACCCGAAACATATTACAAGCCAGTATATTTTTTGTCGTGGTTTTCACAAACCAATCAGTGCCCACACGAGGCGCTCCGAAAGTATAGAGTCGGGTACGACCGGGCGTATTACTGGCAATCCAGTCAGCCGCCAGTGACGCCACTGCGCCCCCTAGACTATGACCAATACAGTGAACCACACCTGTGATTTTCGCCTCCATAAGAATATTGCGAATATCAGGTAACATACTGTCAAAGGTATGGTTAAAGCCAATATGAACCGGCAGACCAGTTTGAGAACGTGTGATACCTATACGTGCATCAGTAATTACATCCGCATTGTTATTGGCAGTTGTTGTACCGCGAAAGATAAGAAACAAATCATCCTGGTATTGTCCCGCACCCCTGGCACAAACCCCAAACCCATCTTTTGTGGCACGGAGTATTCTTCCCCCAACCGCTGCTTTAAGCAGAGACTGGCTTTTTTCTCTTTGTGAAAAAGCCCTGTTGGCCAAAAAAGCTTTTAACTGCCTTTCATTATTGCTATTGACTTGATAAACACCAAGCGCCAACTGAGAGGCAAGTACAGGACTTATCTCATTGACCATCTTGTTCCCATCCTTAGTTAATTTAACTACTCAGGCATGTTCTTCCAACGGCATTTTGTCAAAATTGATGTCGCCCCCATCGGCACAGCTATCTCTTCCGAATTAACATCACAAATAAGGCCTTCAACCTTACCGTCCGTTTCTGTGTATATGGCTGGAAAAAACTTACTGCTCGTCCAGAGATAATCGCTCCCTCTCTCGGTTTTAAGCTCCAGGTCCACAGAGGCCACAAATTGACTGAGCACACCTAGCGCTAATGGCTCTTCGTGCAGGGGCAAGGAAAAACGACCCCGATCATCAGTTGTAAATTCTTCGACAAGACCTTCTTCATTCCCATTCCATTTAAGCCGCCTAATAATCTTAACATTTGGCAACGGCTCACCACCTTCCATCAGCACGCCCTGCAACGGAGAAAAAATTACATAGTTTTCAGTTTTTTGCTTAGCAAACATATCATGTGCCTTTGTAACTTCATCATCTGTTGCATTTTCAGCACGGCAAGCCGCCAAAAAAGACATCGACAATAAAAGCGCTACGATTTTAATCAATATAGCCTCTCTTATAAAAAATCACTCAGCCAAGCCTGTAGTTACTGACTCCTAAATATAGACTGCTCACCAATAATTTCACCTTTGGCCATACCCCCGCTGATTATATAAAATATAGCTTTTAAAGAACTTGATCAAGCCTCACACGCTCCTCGCCCAAATTCGTGGCCATATTTGTCAAACAAGGTCAAAACCCAACTTCCCGGTACCCAAATAACAAAAAACCCCGCCCCCTATAAAAGGAGCGGGGTTTGTTACTTATGGCGGTGGGGGACGGGTTGATGATAAGCGCCTAAGGGTCCTTATCACCCCTGCGGGGCACAGCGTAGCCCACAAAGTGCTTTGGCTAGCGTCGCTTTGCTCCTCGTCCAAACTCGTGGCCGAGTTTGTCGAACGGGGTTCTAATCCCCCATTCCAGACTAAAAAGCCCCTCGCCCAATAAGCAAAAAACCCCACCCCTAATAAAGGGGCGGGGTTTGTGCTTATGGCGGTGAGGGAGGGATTCGAACCCTCGATACCGATCAAGATATACTCCCTTAGCAGGGGAGCGCCTTCGGCCACTCGGCCACCTCACCAGAAACTGTACTGACTACAAACGCTCGTCAGTGTTTACTACTCTCAATACTTATCCAATAACCCTGGCTTGCCCGAAGTGCGCAAACCCAGAATCTGGCTATCAAGTCATTGATTTTAATTCTTCAGAAAGTCGAACCAGAGTGTCTTAAAAAGACGAGTGAAACTGGCAGCCCGCTTCTGAGGGCGGGGATAATACCATACTGCCAGCAAAAACAAAGGGCCTAAACGTTCCCCGACTCGCGGTTTTTTTCATCTTGTATACGTTGGTAAATTTCCTCGCGATGCACTGAAATCTCTTTCGGTGCATTAACGCCGAGACGAACCTGATTACCCTTGACGCCCAGTACTGTGACTGTCACGTCATCACCTATTACAAGGGTTTCTCCTACACGCCTTGTCAAAATAAGCATACTCATTCTCCTTGCTAAAACAATTAATGTTGCAGCCTCTCAAGCAGCTACAACGTCTCCAATATCGGCGAGTATTTGTTATTTCCGATATAACCTTCGCTAGTACTACGTAACGACCGGGCATTCTACCTGTAGTTACAGAATTGTCTAATACCATCCATCGGCTAACAAATACTCATCCTCAGGGACAAACATAGTCCAAGGGCATTATTTTGCGTCGTTTTCCAGCTCAAAAGCCGAGTGCAGGGCCCGTACGGCCAGCTCGAGATACTTCTCTTCGATCACCACCGCAATTTTAATTTCAGACGTAGTGATCATCTGAATATTAATATTGTGCTCCGCCAGGGCGGTAAACATGCGCGAGGCGACACCGGCGTGAGAGCGCATACCGACACCCACCAGCGATACCTTGGCAATATGATCGTCGGTGATTACCGAACGCGCCTTGAGCTCCATCGCGATGCCTTCGAGCAAACCACGGGCACGACCGAGGTCATTGCGGTGCACGGTAAAGGTCAGGGAGGTGGTGCCATCTTCGGAGACATTTTGAATAATCACGTCGACTTCGACGTTGGCTTCACCAATGGGCGCGAGAATGCGCGAGGCGACACCGGGCGTATCGGGAATCCCCTGAATCGTCAGCTTGGCTTCGTCACGATTAAACGCGATGCCGGAAATTATGGGTTTTTCCATGCTGTCATCATCCTCAAGGGTAATTAATGTGCCGGGGCCGTCTTTAAAACTCGACAGAACGCGCAGGGGTACTTTGTATTTGCCGGCAAATTCCACGGCGCGAATTTGCAGAACCTTCGAACCCTGACTGGACATTTCCAGCATTTCTTCAAAGGTAATCTGCTCCAGTCGTCGCGCCCCTTCGACCACGCGGGGGTCGGTGGTATAGACGCCGTCGACATCGGTATAAATCTGGCACTCATCGGCCTTTAAGGCAGCCGCTAAAGCAACAGCAGAGGTATCGGAACCACCGCGCCCAAGGGTCGTAATATTGCCAGCGCTATCGACACCCTGAAAACCCGCCACTACTAGCACGCGGCCCAGCTTTAAATCGGCCTGCATGCGCTCGACATCAATTTCTTCGATGCGCGCCTTGGTGTGGGAATCGTCGGTGAGTATTCTCACCTGAGCACCGGTATAGGAGCGCGCCTCGCAGCCGATTTTATTCAGCGCCATACTCAACAGTGCGATGGTGACCTGCTCACCGGTGGACACCAGTACATCAATTTCACGCGGAGTGGGTGACTCGGTAATATCGTCGGCGAGGCCCAGCAGACGATTGGTTTCGCCGCTCATGGCTGAAACCACCACCACAATGTCATCTCCGCTGGCGCGACAGGCCGCGACTTTTTCGGCCACGGCTTCGATGCGCTCGACAGAACCTACCGAGGTGCCACCGTATTTTTGAACAATTAAACTCATTTCTTAACTCGACAGCTAACAGTGCGGAGGGGCTTTTTAGAAGCGCATTTCAGAAACGCTTTTTTCTGACGCTAAGTACACGCTACATGACGCCCGCCGCGAGGGGGCGCAAATGTACACTAATCCGCTAAAAAGCGAAACCTGAGTCCCTCAACGCCTGGACAAAGGGAATACAGTAAAGTATCAAGCACTTAAGTGTTCCTCAACCCAGGCGTAAACCGAATCGAGAGCGGCGGGCAGTGCTGCGCTGTCGGTACCGCCACCTTGAGCCATATCCGGGCGACCACCACCCTTGCCGCCAATTTGCGGCGCGACGAACTGCATTAACGCCCCCGCCTTAATATCACCCGTGAGATTTTTGGTGACGCCGGCGCTGAGGGCAATTTTGCCCTCGCTCTCTGCCGCCAGCAGTATTACGCCTTTATCCATGCGTGAACGCAGCTGGTCGAGCATATCGCGCAGGGTTTTCGCATCGGCACCATCGATCTTTTTAGCCAGCACAGACACACCATTAATGGCCTTTGCCTCATCGAGCAAGTCGCCACCCGATGCACTGGCCAGCTTCACCTTCAAGGCTTCCAGCTCTTTCGTTAAGGCACGATGGTTTTCAACCAGGGTCGCGGCCTTATCCAGCACCGTGGCGCGTCCCGCTTTCAGCGTCGACGTCACTTGATCCAGGGTTTGCTCAAGCTCGGCAAACCAGCTCAAGGCCTGTGCTCCGGCCACCGCTTCAACACGGCGCACACCCGCAGCCACACCGGACTCAGAGGTAATATGGAAGAGGCCGATATCACCGGTGCGCTGGGCGTGGGTGCCGCCACAAAGCTCGACGGAAAAGCCCTCGCCCATGGTCAGCACACGCACACTGTCGCCGTATTTTTCGCCAAACAGCGCCATGGCGCCACTGTTCTGGGCCTCGTCCATCGACATAAGGTCGGTTTGCACCGCACTGTTGTCACGGATCTGCGTATTGACGATCGCTTCAACCGCTTTGATTTCATCCGCCGTCATCGCTTGCGGATTGGCAAAGTCGAAGCGCAAACGCTCGGCATCGACCAGCGAGCCTTTTTGCACGACGTGATCGCCCAGCACTTCACGCAAAGCCGCATGTAGAAGGTGAGTCGCCGAGTGATTGACGGCCGTTGACTGTCGCTTGCCGGCATCGACCTGGGCATTAACCGCCTCGCCAATGCGCATTTCACCCTCGAGCAAATGCCCGATATGAAGATAGGCATCGCCCTGCTTCTGGCAATCCTTAACGGCAAAGCGTCCACTCGCGGTGATTAATTCGCCCGTGTCGCCCGCCTGCCCACCGGACTCGGCATAAAAGGCCGTGTTATCGAGCACCAGTATGGCCTCGTCCCCCGCCTTCACCGCTTCGAGCGCCACGCCTTCGCAAAACAGACCAGTAATTTGCGCACTGTTATTCAAACTTTGATAGCCAACAAAAGCTGTTTCACCCTCAATATCGAGCTGGGCCGTGTAATCGACACCGAAGCGACTGGCCGCGCGCGCACGGGTTTTTTGCTCTTCCATACAGCGTTCGTAACCCGCTTCATCCAGTTCAAAGCCCTGCTCGCGGGCAATATCGTTGGTCAGGTCGAGGGGGAAGCCGTAGGTATCGTAAAGCTTAAACACCACTTCGCCCGGTATGGTTTTGCCGGACAAGTCGGCAAGCGCCGCCGTCAGCACACCCATGCCCTTGTCGAGGGTTTTGCTAAATTGCTCTTCCTCGGCCAACAGGGCTTTTTCGACCAGCGTCTGTTTCGCGGCAAGCTCGGGATAGGCTTTGCCCATCTGCTCCACCAACGGCATCACCAGGGTATTGAAGAAAATACCGCTCATGCCCAGCTTGTGACCGTGACGTAGAGCGCGACGAATAATACGGCGCAGCACATAACCGCGCCCTTCGTTGGAGGGCAGCACGCCGTCGACAATTAAGAACGATGCGGAGCGAATGTGATCGGCAATCACCCGCAGTGATTTATGCTCGAGGTCCGCACACTGCGTCGCCACAGCCGCCGCCTTAATCAGGTGCTGAAACAGGTCGATCTCGTAGTTACTGTGCACGCCCTGCATAATGGCCGCGATGCGCTCGAGGCCCATGCCGGTATCAATCGAGGGCCGGGGCAGCGGCGTCATCTCGCCACTGCGATCGCGCTCATACTGCATAAACACCAGATTCCAGATTTCGATATAGCGATCGAGATCGTCATTCTCACTACCCGGCGGGCCACCCGGCACATCGGCGCCATGGTCATAAAAGATTTCGGAGCTGGGCCCGCAGGGGCCGGTGTCACCCATTTGCCAGAAGTTGTCTTCATCGAGACGGGAGAAGCGCTCGGGGCTAACGCCCATTTCCTCTAGCCAGATTTTTTCGGCTTCGTCATCGGAAATGTGCACGGTGATCCACAGACGTTCTTCGGGCAGGCCTAAGACTTCGGTGAGGAAGGTCCAGGCCAACTTTATCGCATCGCGTTTAAAGTAATCGCCAAAACTAAAGTTGCCGAGCATTTCAAAGAAGGTGTGGTGGCGGGCGGTGTAACCGACGTTTTCTAAATCATTGTGCTTACCACCGGCGCGCACACAACGTTGTGAGCTGGTGGCCCGCTGGTAGTCGCGCTGCTCGGTACCGAGAAAGACATCCTTAAATTGCACCATGCCCGCATTGGTGAACAGCAGGGTGGGATCATTGCCCGGTACCAAAGAGCTGCTGGCGACAACGCGGTGGTCGCGCTCGGCAAAAAAATCCAGAAAGGCCTGGCGGATGTCCGCGCTCGATTTAACGTCTAACATAAGTGTCCTGCCCCGTTCGGAGCCAATAAATTAAATACGATAAAGAGGGGTTTTCTCTTACTGTGTGCTAAAAATTGAGGGCTAAAACCCGAGTGAAGATTCAGAAAAATTCTTACCGCCAAGTATATGCACATGCAGGTGGAAAACAGTTTGCCCGGCACCGGCACCATTATTGACGATCAAACGAAAGGCCTCACCGATACCCGCCTCTTCGGCAATTTTACCGGCGGCCAGCATCAAGTGTCCCAACAGTGCCTGATCCTCTACTTCGGCATCAATAATGCGGGGAATGATTTTCCGTGGAATCACTAACAAGTGCACGGGGGCCTTGGGAGCGATATCTTTGATGGCGATACAGTGCTCGTCTTCATAAATAATATCGGCCGGGATTTCACCCTTAATGATCTTACTGAACAGCGTCTCTTCTGCCATATGCCCTCATCCTCAAAAAGTGTTCGTACCGTGCTCACGCTCTACTCGTGTGACCGAGCAGCGTGAATTAGCGCTTGCGGCCCTGCTCTTTTTCTTCCGTTGTCAGCTCCCTGGCTTCACTTTCCAGCATGACAGGAATGCCATCGCGAATGGGGTAGGCCAGATTACTGGCATAGCAAACCAGCTCCTCTCGCTCACGATCGTATTCGAGTGGCGCCTTGGTGACAGGGCAAACCAGAATACTCAGTAGTTGTTTATCGATCATATCGCTCATCCCCGGCGCAGGCCCATTTACAGGCGGTGAATTTTAAGGCAATACCCGCCTCAACACCATGCTTACAGCGGTATGTTCTAAGCGTGTTCAAACAAGGAAAGAACGCAATAAAGAAATTACTGCCCCTGAGCAGCGGGAAAATACTCCAGCACCAGGGCCGGGTCGAGTCGCACACTAAACCAGTTAACCCGCCAATCGAGATGGGGCCCTGTGGCACGGCCGCTAGAACCCACCTTGGCAATGGCATCGCCCGCCGCCACTCGCTGTCCTTCTTTAACCAGTGCACCACTGAGGTGAATGAAGGAAGAGGTCAAGCCATAGCCGTGGTCGAGCACCAGCGTGCCCCCGGAATAATACATATCGGCATGTACCAGTTTGACGATACCCGCTGCCGGCGCAACGACCACCGTGCCCGTGGGCCGGGCGATATCGAGGCCGTAGTGGGGGTTTTTCGGCACACCGTTATACACCCGCTGACTACCGTATACGCCGGTAATAGGCCCTTCGAGAGGCTTGATAAAACCCTTAAGAAAATCTTCGCGCTGATCATCATCGGCCCGCGCCTGTCGCACCAACCGCCCTTCACGGCGGATGCGTTCGAGTACCTCGGCAGAGGGCGGAGTGACCGTGCGCTGTGGTACGCCTTCAATCCGCTGCACCTTATATTCACGTTGCGCCACGGGATAGCTGTATTGCTGACTATCTTTGCCATTGCCCACTTCCACCACCACCGGGCCCTTAACATCCCGACTGAGGCCAATCACAAAATAGCCCTGAGGTGTCAGACTGACCCTGCGCTCCTGAAAAACCACGGTATTGCCCGGCTCTGTGTGCCCCACCAACATGGCGCCCTGTTGCCAAACACCCTGAAATTCCAGGGCCGATGCCAGTGGCATCAACAAGGTGCCACAGAGCCACAACAAAAGATGCAAGTGAAGTTTCACAGTTGTTTAAATCCTCTTATTGAGCATTGAGCTTTCAAGCGAAAGCCAAATTAATCATTTAAAGCAGCGCGAATCTGCTCGCCGTTAAAACCCCGGTACTGCAAAAAGCGCATACGCTTGGCGCGCTGTTTAGCGTCAGTGGCCGGGCTTCCACCAAAGCGTTTATGCGCCACCTCTTCAGCAAGGGCAAACCAGTCGACCTCACACTCCCGCAGTACCGCCTCACCATCAACACCGCGCTCGCGCAGTTCCATGCGAATTCTCACTGGCCCCTGCCCCTTGCCCACTCGCCAGCGCAGAAAGGCCTCGCTAAAGCGCTGATCCGACAACAGGTCATCGGCCACCAGTTGGTCGAGCACAGTACTGAGCAGCTCACTATCGAGCTCGAACTTTTTATATAACTTATCGGAGACCTCTTTCCGCGAATGCTCCCGGCGTGCCAATATATTCATGGCGGCAATGCGCAGGTCTTTTACCGTCTCAGAATTTTCTGAGAGTGGCTGATCTGCCACAGCGTTATCGGCGGGCTTCGTCACAATCTGCATTACCGCCCCTTGTACGGCGAGCCAATGCCCACCTGAGCAGCCGGCTTCTCAGTATTTTCGGCAAGGGCTGTATCTTCGATCAAACCATCCTCTCCATTACCACTATCGTCAGGCCGCTGTTTCACCAGCCCCAGCCAAGCACCGATGCGTCGAAATACGGCTCGCACCACGCGCCATAACTTCGGCAGCAACCAGATAACCAAGACAATAAACACCAGCATCAAAGCCAGAAATGCCAGGGGGTGATTGAGCATTGCCCACAGACCAGCAAACACCAGTAGGTCTTCACTAATAGAGGCGCCCCAGTTACTGAAGGGTTCGGGGGAGGTATTAATCAACAAGCGCGTCGAGGCCTTGGTGAAGTGGCTGCCCATGGCCATGGAGCCACCGAGCAAGCCGGCACCGATTTCCAGCGCTGGTGTTACGTCGCCAACGGCACCCGCGGCCAGCATGGCGCCGGCGGGGATGCGTATAAAGGTGTGCAGTCCCAGGCGCTATCGACCCCCGGTGTTTTATCGGCAAAAAACTCGACCACATACATCAGGCAGGCGATGCCGATCACCAGCGGATCCTGCAAGGTTTCCAGACCCGCGGGTAGCTCGAGGTTACCTGTGGCGCCGGCGAAACCGAGCACGGCAACGGCCGCATAGAGGTTAATACCGCTGGCCCAGCCGACGCCGAGCACCAGGGAAAGGGTCGTTATTAACTGCTCGTAGCTTTCCATCTCAACCCACCCGCCTTAAAACAGACTTTATCAGACAACCAATGGCATCAGACTACAAATGGCTGTGGAATAAAACCGCTATTTCTCAATCGCTATGTCGCGCAACTGGCGATGGGCAAAACGCACCAGCTCGTACTCAAAGGGCGAACCCGTTTCATAGTAGCGAAAGGCGGTGTTCTTACGCGTATCAACCCCTAGTAATAATGCGAGCCCGATACGAATATCATCTTTGTTGGCATCGTCATTGATACCAAGCTGATCAATATTGTTATCGACGACGTAATCGATACCCAGACCTGTCGCATCGCGCAGGCTAGAGGGGCCAAAGAAAGGCAGAACGACATAGGGGCCGCTACCCACACCCCAGTAGCCAAGGGTCTGCCCAAAGTCTTCCTTCTGTTCGTAGGCGCCAAACTTTGCCGCCGGATCCCACAGCCCGCCAACACCGACGGTGCTATTCACCACAAAGCGCCACAGGGTAATGGCACTGGATTTCATCTGCAGCTGTAACAAGTTGTTAACGAAGTTATTGACCTCACCCAGGTTGGAGAAGAAATTACTCACCCCCTTTTCGACGATATCGGGGGTAACCGCCCGATAGCCCCGCACGGTTGGTAGAAAGATGGCCCGGTCAAAACGCGCATTAAAGTTGTAAACACCTCGGTTCATTGGCTCCCAGGGGTCGTAAACTAGGAGAGCATTTTCAGGTACCTCAGGTGTTATCAGTCGCTGCACCTCATTTTGCTCGGGCGCCTGCGCTGCCATAAGGTCTTCGACCTTTCCTCTGCCAATCTGAGCAGCGTCCTGTTCCTCACTGGCCCAGGATTGACCACCCAATAAAGCGATGGCCAGAATTCCCGCGGTGCACTGCCCTTTAATAGTCATTATTGGCCACCCTGTAAAAACGCCAGCATATCGGCCACATTTTCCACACTGTCAATATTGCCGCAGTGCCCCCCGTGATCAAAAACCTTGATTCGCTCACCCAACAAGCCCTCCATGTATTCAAGCTCTCCCGGCGCTAAAATAATTTCGTCGCGGTTGGTCACCACGCGCACCTGAGCATTATCGGCAAGAAAATCTTCAATGTGTTGCAGGCTCGCCTCGCCCAGTAATTGTTTACGGCTTTTTCCCGGATACTTTTGCTGTAGGTAGGGAATCACCAGATGGTCAACATATTCGGTAAATTTCACCACATGGCTGGCTTTGGCATAGTAGTCCAGCCGCTCACGTCGCCCGAACTCGGTGCCAGGGGGAATGATATAACCGCTGCTGGACATCAGGTCTGCCGCAAAAACGACATTGGCCGAACTCATACGAAATGAGGTGCCGATCAGGGCTGCAGCGCCATTGCGACCCTCGGGCCCAATACCGCGCTGCGAAGGATCCCAGGACGAGTAGGCCTTGTAGAGAAAATCACCATCGAAGTGCATACCCTCTTTAGGCGCATAACTCGCCGCCAAACGATTGAGCGTTTTATCCAGAAAAACACCCACCCCCTCAACCCCACCTTTAACATTGTCGTCAAGCAACTTATCGAGAATGTCGACCGAATGATAGAGATTAACGGGCGGGTTAATCATATACACTTTTTGTAAATCAAAGACCTTGCGCGTCTGATCCAGCTGCGCGACAAAAGCAGCATGGGCCGCGCCCAGGCTATAGCCCATGACATGAAACTCACTGACATCCACATCGGCTTCAATTTTTGCATAGGCCAACTCCATCACCCGATAAATATCTTCCGCATCCTCCGGCAAAAAACCCGGCAAATTTGACTGCGAAGCATTGATAAGAAAGTTAAGGTAGGTCGGTGATGACAGATTAATCACATGAAAGCCCGCCTGATACAGGGCTTTTTGCAGGGCCAGCATTTTCATCGATTTGTAACCTGCACCCGTGCCGGCAATATTGAACACCAGCGGCGCACGGCCTTTCTGCAGAGCGACTGAAAAACGCAAATCATCGCTATACCAAAACAACGCTGGCACCGAGTGCAAACCTGGCAAGGTATATTCTTTCACCGGTATTTCAGCCGGCAGCTCTGCTTTATAAAATTTCGGCGTACCAATGACCGTGGCGGCAAAACGATCTTCAATCGGATAATCGCCATTCGGCTTACCCGCTGCAAATACCCCGGCACTGCAAAGAGCGACCACTAGCCCGATGGCTATTAACTGCTTCAACATCAACTTCTCTCCCTGAATTAAATAAACCTTAATTAAAATACCGCTTAGGAAAACGCAAATTGATTGCCGCTTCCAGAACTTTTACCGCCAAACGGAATAAATAATAACAACGCCCTTCTTTGCCACGCAAGCATTTGTACACGCCGCAGCCATAAGCCCATTAAGCCGCAGTAAACAAGAGCACTGGGAATTGGGTTAAGATCGGCCCACAAATAACAACACCATAAGGCCTGACAAATTATGACTGACCGACGCTACGAACAACTCAGCTGGAAAATTGGCAAGGTATCCATCACTCGACTGGTCGAGGTGGTGATAAAAGCCCCTATCCCCTCCCTCTTTCCCGACCGCAGTGCCGCAGAATTGACGGCCTACGATGACTGGTTACTCCCCAACTTTCTCGATGATGACGGCGATATGATTTTAAGCATTCACGCCTTTTTAATCAGCGCGGGTGGACTGAACATTATTGTTGACACCTGTGCCGGCAACGGCAAAAAACTGCCCCTGTATGACGAGTGGGACAACATGAATACCCCCTTCCTCGAAAATATGGCCGAGCTGGGCTTTCCCGCCGATAAAATCGACCGCGTGCTCTGCACCCACCTGCACTTCGATCACGTCGGCTGGAATACCCACCTAGTCGACGGCCAATGGATCCCGACCTTCCCCAATGCGCGCTATTTATTCGGCGCCGCTGAATGGGACTTCTGGAAAGATGAGGAAGACCCCTACGAAAGCCATGCCCTCGACCACGCACTAGAGCCTATTTTTGATGCCAAGCTGGTCGACCTGGTCGATTCAACACATAAAATCAATGACGAAATCAGCCTTATCCCCACCCCCGGCCACACCCCCGGGCACGTCAGTATTCATATTCAATCAGAGGGTGAAGAGGCGGTGATAACCGGCGACATGTTCCACCACCCTCTGCAAATGGCCAAACCCGGCTGGATTGATGGTGCCGACGTCGAGAGTAGCCTCGCCGAAAAAACCCGCATCGAATTTATGCAGCGCTTTGGTGATACTAAAGCCACGGTACTGGGCACCCACTTTGCCACGCCCACCGCCGGCAAAATTGTCAGCGATGGCAAGGGCTATAAATTCGAAAGTTAAAGGAGGTAGAAATGACTGATTTAGTCGCCAATAAAGTCGCCGTTGTCACCGGTGCGGGCTCAGGTATCGGTCGAGCATCGGCCCTGGCTTTTGTCCGTGAAGGGGCAAAAGTCGTGCTCGGTGATATCGATGATGCCGGCGGGGCAGAAACCGTCAAACTGGTCGAGCAGGCGGGGGGAGAAGCCGTCTTTTCCCACTGTGACATTAGTCAAGAAGCGGATGTCGAAGCACTGATTGCCGCTGGGGTTGCCGCCTTTGGTCGCATCGACTGCGCCCACAATAATGCCGGCGCTCCGGGCGAGGGCTTTTCCATCGTCAATGACACGGTTCAACTACGCGGTGAATCTGAAAGGTGCCTGGCTATCGATGAAGCACGTAGCCCGACAAATGATAGCCCAGGGCGACGGCGGTGCCATTGTCACCACGGCTTCCTACGCAGGGCTGGTCGGTATTCGCAATAGTGGGGCCTATGTCGCTGCCAAACACGGGGTCGTCGGTCTCACCAAAACCGGCGCTATCGAGCTAGCCTCAAAAAACATTCGCGTGAATGCGGTGTGTCCCGGCCCCATCGGTACATCGCTGTTACTGACCGCCATTGGCGATAACGATGCTGCCCGTACACATATGGAAAACCTGGCGCCACTTCGGCGTTTTGGTGAGCCCGAGGAAATTGCCAATGCGGCGGTATGGCTGTGTTCTGATCAGGCTTCGTACATGACAGGGGTTTCCCTGCCTGTCGATGGTGGTATGGCCGCCACTTAAATTTTTATTAATAAGCTATCTTAATGTGCCTTAGCTCTCTTCGCCCCGGCGTGGGCGCTAAGGCACATAAGCTACCTAATAACCCTCCAACAGCCTTCCTTCAAAAATAAGCCATTAACCGCGACGAATAAAATAAAGGTAGCTCTCGCCCTGCTGATAATGCGCGATGAGTTCATGATCGAGAAACTGACAAAACTTGGGAATATCCCGCTCCGTCGAAGGATCTGTCGCCACCACTTTAATCACCTGCCCCGTGGCGACATCGCGCACCGCGCCGTGCAACATCATTACCGGCTCGGGGCAAGACAAACCCGAGGTATCGAGTAAGGTATCAAAATCAGGGCTATCAACAGGGTCGGTCATGGTCATATTTTCGCAGATGCTGTCGGACAGGAAAAGGGCCAGGGCGTATGATGTCGGCACGGCTTTGCGAATGCGTCTCGAGCAAGCACGGCGCAAACGGAAGGCCGACCAACCGAGTTACTTATTAAGTGCTATTTATATAGAGTCCCGCAATGATCACCGTATTAATTGAGCGCCATATCGCCCCCGGCATGGCCAGTACCTACAACAACTTTGCCCGCAAAATGCTTTTTATTTCGGGAGAATCTCTACACGGAATCGAAGATCAGTATGTGCGTTATATTTTAATCAAGATGCAAAGCCGGGAAAACTGGCAAGACTGGCTCGCCTCCCCCCAGCGCAGAGAAGTGGTTTCGCTACTCGCCTCCATTCTCGTACTGCCGGAAAAAATCACCCTGCTCAATCACGGCAGTTAGACAGTAGACGCTAATAGGCCCGCTCAGCTCTCTATCCAGATCAAGCTCGCCATACGCCCCGTTTGCCCCTCGCGGCGATAGGAATAAAAGCGCTCGGTATCGGCATAAGTGCAGTCATCACCGCCATAAATGCGCGTCACACCAAGGCGGCGTAGCCGAATGCGAGCCAGCTGGTAGAGGTCGGCATAGTAGTGACCAGAGCGGTGTTTTGCAGGCACAAAGCAAGCCTCGGTCAAAGCCTGATCATTCCTCTGCGCCCCGACCAAAAAAGTTTCTCTCACTTCGCTACCCACTTCGAAGTGTTGTTGACTGATAGCGGGGCCTAAATAGGCAGAAAGAGTCGCTGGTTTAACGGCCATTGCGCCCACTGTTTCACCGAGTACACCGGCAACTAAGCCGCGCCAACCAGCGTGGGCGGCAGCCACTACCGAACCATCATCATTGCATAACAATACGGGCAGGCAATCAGCCGTCTGAATCACACAGGCCTGACCTGGCGTACGGCTGACGCAGGCATCGGCAATGCGTTGGGACTGGTGTTTTATAGCCGCAGCATCGACCACACGAACCCCGTGCTCTTGAACCAACCACGGTAAAGGCTGAACCAGAGCTAACTGCTCAGCCAAATCGCAAAGATTGCGAAACACTTGTTGCTGACATTGGTCGCTGTCATCAAGAGCATTCAGCAACTTGCCCCTGGCTCCAGCTGGCTGCCCCTCGCGGGTGGTGATAATACTTTTCACCCCCGATTGGCAGGATCAAAGCCCTGCACTTCAAACGCTGGAGGATTCACGCGTTAAGACGTCCAGTAATTGCTGCATATCCTCCGGCAGAGAGGACTCCCACTCAACGCTCTCGCCCGAGCTGGGGTGAATAAAACTCAGTCGTAAAGCGTGTAAAGCCTGACGGGGGAACTCACGCAGAGCCGTCGACAATTCGGTACTGCAGCCGGCACTCAAACGCAGGCGCCCACCGTAGACGACATCACCCACTAGCGGATACGCCAGATGGGCCATGTGCACGCGAATTTGGTGAGTGCGGCCGGTTTCCAGCGCCACCTCAACGTGGCTGTGGCCGGCAAAGCGCTCTATTAAACGGTAGTGACTAATCGCCTCCCGGTAGCGACTGCCGGCCTCGCGCCCGGGGCGCAGTACCGCCATGCGCGTGCGGCTGGTGGGGTGGCGACCGATCGGCACATCAACCGTACCACCGCCGGTCATCACGCCCTGTACGATGGCACGGTAGTGACGTTTGACGCTGCGATCTTTGAGCTGGGTGGTCAGCGAATGATGGGCCTCCAGGGTTTTCGCCACCACCATCAAACCGGTGGTGTCTTTATCGAGGCGGTGGACGATGCCGGCACGGGGTATATTCGCCAATTGCTGACAGTGATGGAGCAAACCATTGAGTAAGGTGCCAT
>MAAC01013524.1_pt1 | contig 28188 bp, 24 predicted proteins | sample 1115981 | NCBI WGS metagenome assembly MAAC01 (sample SAMN04961126, study PRJNA320927) | seawater metagenome | isolation source: sample BD02T64 sea water enriched with oil for 64 days | place: USA:Gulf of Mexico | collected 2013-07-27
AGTTAACGCTTTTTCTACGCCACGTCCGATGGCTTTTAGTACCCATCCACCAATGATCCATACCGCAATGGCACCGATCAATTTTGGGCCATAGAATATGGCCATTTCCGTGCCTTGAGCAATCATTTTTTCGGTATTCATTTTGTTTCCTTGATTTATTGGTAACAATTAAAAGCACTTTTGCTTAGGTTTAATTGAGTTTGTATTAAAGTTTCAACAACCCACTACGTGATCGATACGGTTGTGTCTCTATCCGGGCATAAAATGTAAAATGGAGGCGCGTAGTGTAAGCTACCTAGTTGAGCCATAAAACGGCGTAAGTAGATAGTTTTACAGCTTTTAACAGGTTGGTGTTGATGGCCTTTGGAGGCGTATGGGTTAGCGGCTTATTGATCTAGCTTCCCCCCCCATTTAAAGCACTGCTGACCGGTGTTTATTGCTCTATCCAGATTCAAGTGACATGCATGTTTTGTTGTAAAGTGTAGTGGGGTTGCGCGGGTTGAGTGAGTGTAGCCTAATCTTCGTATCCTGGCGGATTCTAGCGTGAAATTACTCATTAGATAACATCTGAATTGTTAAATACTGAAAAATCCCTTCTTACTATGCTTTGTGGACTGGTTAAAGAGCTAAAAATCATTACACTGTGGCAACTTATTTTATTATAGTGTGCGGCACTTGCTGAGTGTTAGGGGAGAAGGTATGAACAAGGCTGTAATTTCATCGATTTTATTGGCATCAGGCATGGTTGTATCGCCTATTTTAATGGCGGAAGGTAATGCGTCAGATAAGAAATTGTGGAGTGGCGAGGTTGGGGTTTCTTTTATTTCCAACAATGGTAATACAGACAGTCAAAATCTTGGCGTTAAAGCAAGAGCCATTCGAGATGGTAGTGTTTGGCGAAATACCTATAAGTTAGAAAGCTTAAATGAAGAAACAGATGATGTTCGCTCTGCAGAGAAATATTTTGCTTCTGCAAAATTTGATAGAAAGCTTAGTGAAATCGATTACTTGTTCGGATTAATTGAGCATGAAGACGATCGTTTCAGTGGTTATGATTACCAAACATCGATCACCGCAGGTTATGGCCGTAAACTTCTTACCAGTGATGCTCATAAGTTAGAAATGGAAGTCGGTCCTGGTTATCGTCGAAGTGAAATAAAGGGCGATAATGATGTAGAAGAAGAAGGTACACTTCGTGGCGCTCTTAACTATGATTGGGTCATCACTACCGCGTCCTCATTTCGTCAGGAAGTAAGTGTTGAGGCGGGCGAGGAGAGTACGATAAGTAAGTCTTTGTCTCGATTTAAATCTCAGCTAAGTGGAAGTTTGGCGCTTGTTATTGCGTATGAAGCAAAACATACGTCAAGTGTACCTGTTGGCACGCATAAGTTTGACTCAACCACGTTTGTATCATTGGATTATTCGTTCTAATCCCTCGTTCTAATTATTTATTTGGATTTCTACTTAGTTAGCATTGGCGCTGTCGTTGTAAAGAATAAGCGGTTCAACTATTTTAATATAAATACATCGTATTAGGTTGTTTGAACCGCTCTTTTTGTCGGAATGTAAAACACTGTAAAACTCCTCGTTGTTAGATCTGTTTCTATACTCTTCTATGTTACCTTTATCACTGGAATAATGTGTTTTTTTGATCTTAATTTGATTGTCAGACTCAATCGGTGGTATTGATGGAAAAGTCACTTCTCAAACAGCAATACTCAGAATTCTCTGTAATACCACAAAAGATCTTGGTGATAGCATCTCATGAATCGGGCTGGGATATCGTTGAGGAGAATACCGAAGGTCACGAGTGTTTTTTTTGCAGTTACTATTTGATTGGCCAGTTGCCGGAGTTGATAGGCCAGCAAATAGTCGATGATTACGATGCGTGCCTGTTGGTGGATTTTAAAGATTCTATACCGTTATACAATGATGCGATTAAAGCTGTTTCTCAAAATATACCGTTACTGATTGGTGTGGGCCTTGAGGATGAGCTTCCCTTAATGTTTCGCCATTTGATGGCAGATAGTTTCATGTTGAATGAGTTGGATGCGGGTTTCTTACGTCAGCGAGTGGATTATGTCGTCAGTTCTTATTCGAGAGTTGGTGTGCCCTGCAGTTGATATGTATATCGTGGGCATCTATATTGAAGGTGCCTTTAATTAACAACCTTTAATTGATAAGCTTCGATAAAAATAGTCCGTCACGATTATCGGTTACCTTCCTGGTGTAGGCATAGCTAAAGGGTCGAATTTATGCGTATAGGTTATTTAGAGGATGATATTCAACAAGCTTCTACTTTGAAGCAGTGGATGGTAGAGCAAGGGTATCAATGCACACACTTTGAACGTGCGCTTGAACTAATGCAAGGAGTAAGGCAAGGGCAATTCGATTTACTGGTTCTTGATTGGGAGTTACCGGATATATCCGGCATCGACACATTGGTAACAATACGCACACAAATTAATGAAAATATTCCTGTGCTGTTTTGTACGCAGCGGGATGCCGAAGACGATATTATTATGGCACTTGAAAAAGGCGCAGATGATTACGTAGTAAAACCTATTCGTAAAGGCGAGTTGAGTGCACGTTTGAATGCATTAGCACGTCGAGCAGGTGTAGGGGAGGCAGTTAGTGATGTTATTGTGCAGGCACCCTATCGGCTAGATTTGAAGAATAAGAAAGCATTCAATCAAGAAGAGCCAATAGTGCTAACAGAAAAGGATTTTGATCTTGCTGCTTGTCTTTTTTCAAATACTGGAAGAGTATTATCTCGCAGCTATTTGTTGGAAACGGTGTGGGGATTATCTGCAGATATAAACACGCGAACAGTTGATGTGCATATTAGTCGGATTCGTAAAGCTTTCGCTATTGGTGCTGAAACAGGTTACAGAATAAAGACGGTATACCAACATGGGTACCGCCTGGAACACATTGAGCCTGAAAGTTAGTCGTTAAAGAGGAACGCTCGTCACATGGTTAGTCGTTTGGTTAAAAAACCACATTCTTATCCTTTAGTAGGTCTGTTTTTAACGTTTTTATTGTTAGGGAGTGAGGGTGTTCGCGCGGATGAATGGGTTTATACGTTTCGACCTGGAGATACTTTATGGGTATTGTGCAATACTTATGTTGCCGAACCTGATTGTTGGAACAAGGTTGCGATACGGAATAAGATCGAAAATCCAAGGCGAATATCACCCGGCACAAAACTCTATTTACCGATTGCATGGTTAAAGGTGCAGCCAGCAAAGGCCAAGGTGTTAACGGTTGAAGGGGGGGCGGTGTTAGCTCTTGATGACGGGAAGTTTAACGCTATTAATAAAGGTGATACTTTTTCTGTTGGCGACCATTTGTACAGTCGAGAGGGTAGCTTTTTATTGGAGTTTGCCGATGGTTCTCAGTTGATGGTAAAAGCAGGTTCTGATGTACTATTTGATACATTAACCCTATATGGGGATAGTGGTATGGTGGATACTCGGATTCGATTAAATCGAGGTAGGGTCCGAGCCAAAGTGACGCCATCTAAAGGAAACGGGTCGCGTTATGAAATTGTCACACCAGCTGCTGCAGCTGCCGTGAGAGGTACTGTTTTTCGGGTGTCTAGTGCCGAAGGCGAAGTGCCAGTAATGATGACTGAAGTATTAAAAGGCAATGTCGGCGTAGGGAATGTTCAAGGCGAGCAGTTTGTTGAGGCTGGTTATGCCGTTATGGCCGAAAAAGGTAAAGCGGTATTGCCGCCACAGGCTCTGTTACCAGCCCCGATGTTAACGCCTGATGTTGAGAAACGATTAGAACGGGTGGTTTCAGAGTTTCCATTAACATTGTCGTGGCAGTCTGTTGATAGCGCCGATGCTTATAGATTCGAGATCTTTATCGTAGAGAATGCTGTTAAAGGCGAAGAGAGTTTAGTATTTGAGGATAAACTAATCGTTACGAATAAGAAGGTTTCTTTATTGAAAGAGGGGATGTATAAAATCAATGTCAGAGCAATTGATAGTAATGGATTTGAAGGTATTGATAAAACGTTCGGGTTTGAGGTGCTGTCTCCACGGGAAATAATTGTAAAGGTGGAAGATGAACGCTGGTGGCCTTATGTCTTCGGTTCAGCTTTGTTGTCGTTTTTGATTTTCTAATGATAGATAAGCATCAATGGAATTCTTCGGCCCGATTGACATCGAGAATAGCTCTCGGGATATTTTCATTATCACTATTATGCTTGTTATCTTTATCCTACCATTTTCAATGGCTTGCGAAAGTGGACCACCAATTTTATGATCAGCAAATTCGTTGGCTAGATTCAGATCCGCCAGAGGATATTGTTGTTGTTGCTATTGATGAACAAAGTCTTAGTGAAATTGGGCAGTGGCCTTGGTCTCGCCGTGATCATGCTGAACTCATTGGGTTGCTTAAAGAAGGCAATGCCCGGCTAGTCGCTTATGATATTGTATTTTCGGAACAATCTTTGCTGGATGTGAGTGGCGACGTTGCGTTGCAGAAAGCCTTACAATTAGATATGGCCGTAATTTTACCTATATACGTGGATCAATTACAAAAAGGCGCACAGCTTGTTGAGGTGATGCCACACCCGTTGTTTGCGGAGTTTTCGGAATTAGGTCACGTTAATACCGAGCTTGACCCAGACGGAGTCGTTCGAAGTGCCTATTTATATCAGGGGGTTGGGGATGCGTATTGGAAGCATTTTTCATTAATCGCGGCGGAAATTCTGGGGTATGTAAAGCCACGTTTAAGAAATGATAGTGTTAGTGTGAATGCTCGTGGTGCACCGTTTTATCGTGTAGCTGAACGGAAAGTGTACATTCCATTTTCTGGCGACACTGGGACTTTTCAACAGGTGTCGTTTGTCGATGTAATAAAAGGACGTGTACCAACATCGATTTTTGACAATAAAGTGGTATTTGTTGGGGCAACTGCGTTGACGCTGGGGGATGCATTGCAAACACCTACAACGATTCACGGCGAACAGATGCCTGGTGTTGAGATAAATGCAAACATATTTGACGCCATACGAAAACAACATTTGATTGTTCCGATAAATCCGTTTTTGGGTATGTGTTTCTCAATAGCTATGTTGTTAATAATACTCATTGTTGTCCCTAGAGTAGGCGCGCCTGTAGCGTTACTTGTGACCGCTGGGGTATGTGGTTTAGGTTTGTTGGGTGCGCATTGGGTTTTGATTGAATATTATATTTGGATACCTACAGCATCTGCTGTATTTGGTGCAATTCTTGTGTATCCCTTATGGAGTGTTATTCGTTTAGATCAGGCGTTGAGATATTTTAAAAAGCAAATTGTTATTTTGACGGAACAACTTGAAGAATCATCGGATTCGGGGCTGATACCTGAGCCGGGGAAGAAAGGATTTTCTCGTGTTGATGTCTTATTTGCAAGTTTAGATATCCCTGATTGCGGCATCTGGAAAGACGGTGGTCGTTATTATCTTAGGGGTAAAATAATGAAAGGAGGTCGTGATTTTTGGTTAAAAAAATCAGGCTATCAGCGCTATATAATTACTTTTAATGAAAGTAGCTATGATGTTGTACTTCCTTTATTAAAAATAACGGCTGGGGTTGAATCAGTTAATCGTTTTTTGATGGATTTGATTACTCTAACAGAAACTCCGGAAGATATGAACGATAAGCCTTTTTATGATCTTCTTATCAATAGTTTAGAAAACGTGCGCCAGTCACAGGCGCGGTTATCACAAGCTAGGTCATTATTTCAATCTTGCTTAATTGAGATGGCGGAAGGGGTAATAATTACGGATATGTTTTCTGAGGTATTGTTCTCTAATAAAATGGCTAATCAATTGTTATCTTTAGATGATAATCAACCGTTGTTGCAGATATTTTCTGAAATGGAAATTGTTTCAGGTAGTGATGGTTGGGGGAATGTTTTCCGTTATGTACTACTAAATAACAAACATAAACAACAGATTGAAATTCGCACTAGTACTGAAAAGGAAGTGCTTTTGAATTTTGAAGTTATTGGGGGAATGGATGCGATACATCGTTTTATCGTCATTAATGTCGTGGATATTACACGTATTAAAAGTGCACAGCGAGCTAGAAATGAAACTATTAACTTCGTTTCTCACGATATGCGGGCGCCAATGGTCTCGTTGATGTCTTATGTCGAAAGGTTGAGCTCTCTACATAAAGGTGATAGCGAGTGGCAGGATGCACTTGTGAATGTTCGACATTATGCCAATAAAAGCCTGTATTTTTCCGAGCAATTCTTACAGCTTGCAAAAGTAGATAATGATGAGCCAATACAACTTTATGATGTTGATATGCTGGATGTGGTGTGTAATGCAAAAGATGACATTTATAATCAGGCGATTGAGAAAAACATTAGCATTACAACAGGGGAAAAAGGAGACGATTTTTGGGTTAGAAGTAATGGTGACTTATTGGAAAGGGTGCTTGTTAATTTATTATCAAATGCAATCAAATATAGCGATTCAGACGCATCGGTGATAATCGAATTACAAGCTTCAACGCAGGGAGTAAAGGTGTCGGTAATTGATACTGGTCCAGGGATTCCTGAAGACGAACAGAAATTTATCTTTAAGTCTTTCCATCGTTTATATAGACACAAAGGGGGGAAAACAGGGGCAGGTTTAGGGTTGCGTTTTGTGCAGGTTGCACTAAATCGATTAGATTCAATGTTGGGGTTTACTACCAGCAGTGACGGCACTTGTTTTGAATTTATGCTTAAAAAAGAACTAAATACGTAGGGAATGGAAATGGTAAAAATGATTTTTATAAGTATTTTGTTGATGTATGTATCCGTTTTTGACGTTTATGCAGAGAGTGGCGTGGTTCATGTAAACCCTTCTGTTGGATATATTAAATTTGACGGGGATAGTGAACTTAAAAGTAAGGTGCTACCTGTTATAGGTGTCGAGTATATGTTGTCAGATACCTATGGTGTTTCGGTTTCTTTTACTCGTAAAGATATAGATGTTCGTGATGTGAAGGGTGATGCTTCCGTCTCTTTGTATTATTTTGATGGCCTGTATTATTTGCCTCGAGATAAACATTGGCATCCTTATCTCGTTGCCGGAGTTGGACATCGACGAGTGAAATTGAATTTTGCCAATCAAGGTCCTGATTTTTCGAGTAATGAAACGGATACGCAACTTCATTTTGGTGGGGGTGTTCGATATGACACAAACAATGAATTCACTCTTCGTTCCGAAGTGAGAGTGCTCCAAAACCTTCATAATGACGGAACGGATGCGTTGCTTACCCTTGGTATTAGTAGGGTATTTGGGGTTTAACAAATCCTATTTTAAGGTGACACATCTCATATATACCCTACGCTTAAGAATGGTGGTGCAAGGTGCCGTATCTATTCATGATATATACAGGGTTAGTTAGATGGGTTATAGAGCGGTAAAATGCCTCATATTGATTTTTTTGATAACTGCGTGTGAAAAACAGCCTCCCTCACCGATAAAGCTAGCCATTAACCCTTGGCCTGGTTATGAGTTCCTCTATCTTGCCGATAAGAAAGGCTTTTTCAAGGATGTTGGTCTTGATATAGATCTTATTCAGTTAGTTTCGCTGGCGGATACTCAGCGAGCGTATACCAAGGGAATAGTTGATGGTTTTGCATCAACTATCATCGAAGCTGTACAGGCGCAGCCTTTGGGAGGTAAGCCCCTTAAAATTGTATTGGTTCCCGATTATTCCAATGGCGGGGATGTCATAATTTCAGGTCCGGAAATTACAGATGTCGCACAATTAAAAGGTAAAAATGTTGGCGCCGAAATTTCATCTTTGGGTATATATGTACTAGCTCGAGCGCTAAGTAAGTCCGGCCTTGTATTAGAAGATGTTTCGTTGATTAATATTGAGCAGGCCCAAGGGGAAAGGGCCATGCTAGAGGGTCGTATTGATGCATATGTGAGTTATCCCCCGGTGTCAGTGACACTGCTCCGAAATACGGAGTACAAAAAGATATTTGGAAGCGATGAAATCCCTAAAGAAATTATTGATACGATATCATTTTCTGTAGATATCATTGACAGAAATCCTGGATTGGTTGAAAAGTTCCAACGGGCTTGGCAGATGGCTTTGGATTATGCAGATAAGCACAAGGATGAAGCGTATCAACTTATGGCCCAGAGAGAAGGGATCTCTAAGGAAGAGTTTAGAGAGACCTTAGACGATTTGATCATACTGGATAATGAAGAGCAGAGCAGGTTATTTGAGTCGATGGATTTTTTGCAGCGCGCTGTAATAAATGTGTGCGAAACAATGGTACATATTAAGTCTATTGAGGTAGATTGCAAAAAGTATCCTGATATTATTTACCGGAAAAATAAATAAGAGCGGGCAATGGACGTATTCTCTGGGAATATTAAGAATAGACTTGTTGTGAAGCTTAATGCCCTCGTTGTTGTATTTGGCACTATTGTTCTGATGTCTGTTGTTTCGGTTATTTTTGTTGATGCTCGTCGGGAAAGTAATCGATTAGCATTGGCGTATATTGATGAAATTTCGTCTGCTATAACTATAGCTGTGGAATATGACTCAGCTTTAAGAAACTTGACTCGAGTGTTAAGTTTGCAATCAACCTCAGATGAAATTTTGCATTTGAGCTTGATTCATTATAAAGACAATGTCGTTATAGCCGATAACTTTCAAGAGCTTATCGGTAGACAGATATCCGAATTACCGGACCCTCTCGAAAAGGAGGTTTTAATGACGTACCGGAAAGATTATTCGGTTGGGTCTACGTATTCTCTTTTTTCAGATGACGTGATCTATCAGGTACTAACGATTAATTTGATAGACCCTGTTGTGAATAGACTTCGTCCGTTTGTGTTACTTGTTGTCTATGATCAGACCTTCGCGGTGGCCCGTGCGCAAAACCATTTAATACGAATTATTTTGGTTTGTTCTGTTGGTTTTTTTGCTTTGATAGTTGGTTTGTTTTGGGTGTTGAGGAGGGAGTTAATTAACCCTATTCAACGGATTGTTTCTGCGATGGAGGGTCACCATGAATCAGGCGGGGATAATATTGACGTTCCAGAGCAATATGAGTTGGCTAAATTGGTTTCTTGTTATAACTCTGTGAATGAAGAAAAAAAACGTATTGATGATGAACTACGGAAAACACGAAATTACATTGATAGTGTTACCGATGCCGCGCCGGTACTTTTATCTTATGTGGATAAATATAAACAGTATAAATTTGTCAATAAAGCATATGAGCGTATATTTAAAAAGAATGCCTCTTGTTTTATTGGGCATGAAGTTGGCCATGTTCTTAGTGAGGGGGAAAGGGCCTCCTTAATGGATGAGGTGGATAGTGTCCTGGGAGGGAGTTTGACTTCTTTTGAGCAAGAAATTTTGATTGAAGGAGAAGGCACTCGATATTTTCTTTGCATTTTTACCCCGGATTTTGATGTGGACGGCAAGGTATCAGGTTTTTTTTCCTGTATTGAAGATATCACTCAGCGAAAGATGAACGAAGATAAATTGGCTGATTATGCTCAGAATATGGAGTTTCAAACATGGGCTTTAGAGGAACAAAAAGAGAAAGCAGAGGACGCCACCATTGCAAAATCGGAGTTCCTTGCAAGTATGAGTCATGAGATCAGAACACCAATGAATGGGGTGCTGGGCATGTTGGGGCTGTTAATGCGAGAGCCTTTATCAAGTCAACAAAATCACTATGCCACGTTGGCTCGATCAAGTGCTGAAGCATTGTTAAAACTAATTAATGATATTTTAGATTTCTCAAAAATAGAAGCAGGGAAGCTAGATTTCGAAATATTACCATTTGATTTGGAGCAGCAGGTTTTAGAGTTTTCAGAGCCGATGGCATACCGAGCAAAGGAGAAGGGGCTCGAGTTTGTACTTGATCTCACCAATGTTCATAATCCTCTGTTAATGGGGGATTCTGGGCGGATTCGACAGGTTCTTACCAATCTCGTGACTAATGCGATTAAATTCACTGACACTGGAAGTATTACTGTACGTGTAAGTACAGAGTGTATTGAAGGTTCCAGGGTGATGCTGAGTGGTTCTGTCATTGATACAGGGATTGGTATTCCTGAGGAAAAATTATTATCGTTGTTTGAATCGTTCTCCCAGGTAGATTCGTCAACGACGCGTGAATATGGTGGAACGGGTTTAGGCTTGGCAATTGTTAAGCAATTGTGTGAGCTAATGGAAGGTGTTGTTTCTATCAGTAGTGATTTTGGTAAGGGTAGTGAATTTTATTTCACAATGATGCTGGATGTACAGTCTTCCGGTGCAGAAGTGGAAAGTTCGCTTAATAAGCTGGGGGGAGTATCGATATTAATAATCGATGATAAGGAGGTAAGTCGAGGTGTGTTGGCAGTACAGTGTGTACGTTGGGGGGGCATTGTCGTTGAGGTGAGTACGGTTGATGACTCTGTTATCAAACTGGAGAATATGTGTAAATACAAAGATTCACCGTTCACGTTAGTCATATTGGGAACAGAAATATCGACGGTGGACAGAAATAATTTGAAAAATAAATTAGCAGACTATTGGCCAGAGAATAAAGTGAAGTATTTAGCGTTAATACCTGTTGGAGACCTGGTTGACTCTTCCCAGTTTTCTCTTGCAGGTTTTTCTGGTTATATCAAAAAACCATTTGTTCCTAGAGTTTTGTTATCTACATTGTTGGGTGTTTTGGATAGTGATAATGATTTTTTTGAAACTCAGTTATTTGATAATAAAAGGAATGGATGTAATCAAGTGGCATTAAGTGAACCATTAAATGATGCTAGTGCCAGAGTGTTATTAGTTGAAGATAATGTCGTTAATCAAGAAGTTGCACTTATGCTGTTAGAAGACTTAGGGGTTCACGCGGATGTTGCGGCAAACGGTATTGAGGCGATACAAACGCTAGAGGCAGCCCCTTATAATCGAGGGTATAACCTGGTGCTAATGGACTGCCAAATGCCAGAAATGGACGGTTATGAGGCAACTAGGCAGATACGAAAGAATGCCAGTGGTAAGCATAACTCAAACATTCCAATTGTTGCCATGACAGCAAATGCTATGAAGGGCGATAGAGAGAAATGCCTTGAAGCAGGAATGAATGACTATTTAACGAAACCAGTTGATATGGCGGATCTTGCGGAAAAACTAGGTGAATGGCTGGGCTCAACTAAACCTGATGTTAAAACACAAGACCCAACATTACTCTTAGTTGAAGGGCGCGTGTGGGATAATGAGGCCGCACTAGTAAGGTTTGGTGGCAAGCCCGAAAGGCTTTTATCAATAGTTGATAGTTTTGTTGAACATATGCCTGAAAAAATGGATACGTTACAAAAGGCCATTTTGACAGGGGATTCAATTGCTGTAGGTGAAATTGCTCATTACATAAAAGGCTCCACTCTTAACCTAAGTGCTATAGGGTTGCAGCAAGTAATGGAGGAGTTAGAGCAAGCTGGTAGGGATGGACGTATTGAGAAATTGTCTGTTCTCTTTAATCAGTTCTCAGAGCAGTTTGAAATATTCATGGATGAACTAGTATCTTTTCAACAAAAAAGCTAACGCTGCTTCGTTTTAGTGTGTGTATTTTGTAACCGGAAATTGTCGGAAAAATACAAATCTCGTTCCAAATTGCCTAAATATCAATTAGATAGAGGCTTTGTTTAGTATTACTCCAAATGATACAGTATATTCCATTTTGTTACTAAGGGCTTGTTGGTTACGTTCGTATCGTATAAATTCAAGGCATAACGAATAAAAACGAACATAATGTTGCATGAGGCACTTAATGAAGAAGATAACATCTGTATTTTTAGCGAGTTTGGTTTCACTTAGTTGTGTAGAAAGCGCACTTGCTTGGAAGCAGCCAACGCATAAACAAGAAATAATAGATGCACTTGCTTACATGGGATCTGATTATGCAACGGCTGATCAGCGCCGAGCCTACGATTTTTATGTGTCTTCTGCTAGCGGCGATGCTAATTTCGCAGCAGATGCGTTAGGCCAAGCTTGTTATGACGTTGATGATTTTAAAGATGTTCATTTAGGTAGTTGGTGGCGTGGGTATTGGTCTGCGCCAGCATTTGGTTTAGCCCATAGTATTGTTGGATATAATGCTTATCATCACTTTGTGACAATGAGCCGAGGTACTGATGCGCATGGAAATGATCATGGCGGTTACAACTATCAACATAGAACCCCTAATGGATCGATGGGTAAAGGTGAGTTTTTTAACATTGATAAACTAGCTGCGTATTATTTATGGAATACCCAGCTAGAAAAGTCAGATTTTAATGGGACAGAAGCAAACTATCGTCAGGGATCTTATTCTAGCTATAACGAACATTATGATGATTTTCAGGATATGCCTTGGCAGCCTTCTACAAATGCTGGAACCTATTGGTTTACTGAGTTTTTAAACCAGCCGACGTTTCAAACAGTTGGCTATGCGCTGCATTTCTTAACAGATGCAGGTCAAGTGCATCATACTATGTCAACGTCAGCTAACCATCACTCTGGCTGGGAGGGGTGGGTTCAAGATTATTATTTTGAAGAGAATATGGCAGACGTAACCGCAGTTAGCGAAGCGGTAGGGCACTTCAACCCGAATGACTCCGTTAAAACGATAATCACCCAATTAGCACAAGAAGCATATTCACACCCTGAACCTCTTTATGCAACGGATCATGAGACTCGCTTATCGGTTGCGAAAGTAATGATTCCAGAAACTATCGGTGCATCGATTACTTTATTAACGAAAGCTGTGAATTGTCTACATGGAGAATGTGGAGAGATTTAGCGCTTTAGAGGATACCTCCTAGCCCGGCTCTTTTACGAGAGTCGGGTTTTTTGTGAAATGAAGCGTGTTAAGTGGACGTAACTTGCCAAGTAGAGGAATGATGCAATACTTCAGTAACAATAAAGTACTAATAAATAGTACTTTTTACTGAACAGGTGGTTACAGGGTGATAAAATACCAAATGGATGGATATTGGAAAGGTTACCTTTTTTTAAGTTTGGTGATAGGGGCTCTATGGAGTGGATTATGCTCTTCTTTCGTCAATGCTGATGTGGTTTTTACAAAGATGGATGAGCATATCGCGTTTACTATTGATGAACAGCTTTTCACTTATCCTGCGTATACTCAATTTTTACAGTTGGCATCACAGCAAAAACAAGGCCGGAATGCCGCTCCTAATAATATGCAAGGAACGGGGTTACTTAAGGGGGTGATTGAGAATCATCTGTTGGCGCTGTCAGAGAATGGAGATGAGCACGATCATTCATTAGCGCTATATGCGGATACCTTTGCTGAATATCGAGATCTTTTGTTATTGTTAGTAGCTGTAAAACCAGCGTATAAAGCGGGACAAGTAATCGTGCCGCTATCTAAACGCTATGACTTGCCGAAGTTGTTAGCATCTTTTCTTAAGACGGAATCTGTTGCCAGAGAAAGCGCTATAGCTAACCGTATTGTAAGCCAAGAAGCTTTTTCTGAGCATCAGGAAGTAGCTGCACAGGGTTTAATTGTTGGTCGTTATCAATTACCAGGAGATGCCCTAAAATCCGTGTTCTTTTGGGATGTATATCGAATCCAATCGGTGCAAAATAAAGCGAAAGTGAGAAGAGGGGATCTTGCTAGTATTGCGCAAGGTGTTGAAGCTGTTGTGGACCTAAAACTACTCGAGGAAAATGTCAAAAAAGATAGGAAATTAACAGACGTTGATTTGCACACATTGTGGCGGTTTGTATGGGATAAACAAAACAAGCAGCAGTATTACTTAGAGACAGGTATTGTGATGGACTTACACCATGATCAGCCTTTGTTAGAGCGCTTTAAGAGTCTAGTGACAAAGACAGAGATTCAACAATATTACCAAGAGCATCAATCTGAATTCGTTCAGGTAGGTTCTGTTGAGGCTCGCCATATTACCGTTGCGAATCAGATTAAAGCTGATTATGTGTACGACAAATTACAGTCTGGGATGGATTTTAATGAAGCAGTAAAACGTTATTCTCTTACGAAAGACGGAGGGATGTTAGGCTTTATTAACAAAGAAGATAAAAGCTTAAGCTTTGTTAAAAAGTTGGCGCTGATTCAAGCGGCGAATAAAATATCTACTCCCTATCGGATGTTGGATGGCAAAAGTTATGAGATTATATTGGTGGATAAAAAACAACCAGCGCCGTTGCCGCTGTCAGACAAGAGCGTGCAAAATCAGATAGCGAATACATTGGCGGTAAAAAGAGCAAAAAGCGATTTACAACATTCATATTCAAATTGGTTTTCAAAACACGATATAGTGTTGAATAACCGATATTTTAAAGAAATTGACGTGCAGCTTTCTTACCGCTGAGTATTTCAGTAGTTTTCGGGGTTTTATCTATTGAGGTGCAGCGGATGAAATGGGTTGTTGGAGGTTTTGTAGTATTGTGTGTGTTGATATGGATGATAAGCATGTCGACTAGGAATGATCCGTATCAAGAAGATGTCACGGAATCTTCACAGTCTGGGAATGAAGGCTCTGATGAGGTAGTTGTTAACTCTGTACAAAAAAACAAGCCCATGGAGAAAATTGGAGTAAAAGGCGTTGATGATGCTTTAAACGATTCTGTTAATTCTTACAACGAAACAACGGGGGTTTCTAGTGAGTCTTTGTCTCGTAGCATTGAATCGGCTCTTGATAGTATGCGTGATGGGTTGGCAGAAGGGGATTCAAGAACCCCTCAATTATCGGAACCATTGGAGTATGAGCAGCCGAGTTTAGATGAACTGAGTGATCCAGTGTTATATCAGCAATATGAAAAACGCCAAAGCTTAAACCAGGCTAGTGCATATTTTTCTGCAGCGGTAAAAGAGTTGCCGGTGCTGCGTGCAAAAATAGCTCAAGCGAGGCAGAATGGGAGTCAAACAGAAGAAGAGATTCAAGAGGCCGAAGAGGCTTTGCAAAAACTCGAATTGATGCAGTTAGAGTACAAATGGCAAATGCCTGAAGTGTCAAAATCCGATATCCCAGACGAATGACAAGGCGGTCAGGTATATTTGACTACTATCGTTGTTTATGTGATTCCACAATGATTAAGATGAGATAATGATTCAATATACAATATCCTCTAATGACCTAAATGGTCATGTTTTTAGTGTTACCTGTACAATTCTCTCCCCCAAAAACCAAGGCCAACGTCTAATTATGCCTACTTGGATACCAGGTAGCTATATGATTCGAGACTTTTCAAAAAATGTGGTGCAGATAGCGGCTAGAGATATTGCTTCTGGGGAGCCAGTTGATATTTATAAAATTGATAAGAGTACGTGGGAGCTAGGGACATGCAAGGGCGCTGTTGTTATTACCTATGAAATATATGCATGGGATATGTCTGTGAGAACGGCACATCTTGATCAAACCCATGGGTATTTTAATGGTACTAGTGTGTTTTTTGCGGTTGAGGGGCAGGAGAGCAGTGTTTGCGAATTGGATATCCAGCAACCAAAAAATGCCTGTGCAGAAAACTGGCGAGTAGCGACAACATTAAAAGAATTAACAGCAAAACGTTATGGGTTTGGAAAATATCAGGCGGAGAACTACGATGACCTAATTGATCATCCCGTGGAAATGGCTGACTTTGCATTGATAACTTTTGAAGCCTGTGGTGTGCCTCATGACGTGGTGTTTACGGGAAAGCACTATGCTGATTTGGAACGTATAGCTGTTGATTTAAAAGTGATTTGTGAATACCAAATAAACTTCTTTGGTATGCCTGCGCCTATGGAAAGATATTTGTTCTTAACATGGGTTGTTGGTGATGGTTATGGTGGGTTGGAGCATCGTTCGTCAACCAGTTTGATTTGTAGTCGTGCAGATTTACCAACGAGTAAAGATAAGGATGTCACGGAAGGTTACCGCACATTTTTAGGACTTTGTAGCCATGAATATTTCCACACATGGAATATTAAACGGATCAAGCCGGCAAAGTTTCTACCTTATGCATTGGGGCAGGAAAGCCATACGGAATTGCTCTGGGCTTTTGAAGGTATTACGTCGTATTATGATGACCTTATTTTGGCGCGTACCGGCATTATCTCTCAAGAATCTTATTTGGAATTGTTGGGTCAGGTAATAACTCGCGTTGAACGTGCAGAGGGACGTCATAAACAAACCGTATCAGAATCTAGCTTTGATGCGTGGACGAAGTTTTACAAGCAGGATGAAAACGCCACAAATGCCATTGTTAGTTATTATACAAAGGGGGCATTAGTTGTGCTTGGGTTGGATTTGTTGTTGCGCAAATTAACGACCGACAACGTAACAATGGATCATGTGATGGTGATGCTGTGGAGAGAGTTTGGTATCAAGCGGGTGGGCATTCAGGAGCGAGAACTTGAACGTCGAGTTATCGAACTAGCCGCTCCAGATATAGGTGAAGGTGGTAAGGAGATTTTGGAAATATACTTCGAACAAGCTTTGCGTTCTACCAACGATATAGATTTGGCACCTCTTTTGAATGAGCGGGGTGTGTCACTTCAGTTACGTACGGCGGACTCCGCCTCGGATAAAGGCGGGAAGGTTGGGAGTGAAAAAACAGAAGGTCGGGTGTCATTAGGCGTGACCTACGCGGAAGCAGCATCAGGTGTAAAACTTTCCGCTGTGGTTAATGGCGGTGCTGCGCATAAAGCGGGATTATCCTCAGGCGATGTGGTGATTGCAATTGATGGGCTTCGCGTTAATAAGGATTCTGTTGAGAGGGCGCTTTCAGTATTTAAGCAAGGGGAGGAGGTATCTCTTTACGCATTTCGTCGTGATGAGTTGATGCATTTTGATGTCACGTTAGAAATGCCGAAGCAAGATACGGCATTTCTAACGATTAATGCATCAGAAAAGTTGAGAGGATGGCTAGGCTAACTTTTCGAATTATTATCTTTTCGTGGTCGGCATGTCTGGCATAATTAGTGCTGGATCTAATCGTACTCCGAACCAATTAATTCGCCAATCTAAATGAGGGCCCGTAGAACGGCCCTTTGATCCGACTTTTGCAACGATATCCCCTTTTTTTATTTTATCACCGACCTTAACGAGTACCTCATCAAGGTGGATAAACGTTGATGATATACCGTACCCGTGATCCATAATAAGCGTGCCACCAGAGTAATACATATTTTGATGAACAAGGGTAATGGTAACATCGGTTGGGGCCTTTACAATAGTACCAACGGGAGCTGCGATATCTAGCCCATAATGTGGTCGTTTCGGGGTGCCATTGTAAATGCGTTGACTACCATAAACGCCAGTAATGGGTCCAATTAACGGCCATTGAAAGGTGGATAAAAAATCGGTGGCATTGGAATCAGTTTTTCTGGCGGATTTAACCAGTTGAGTTTCTTTTTTTATTCGCCCGAGTACGCTTTTGGGCGGGGTCACAGTTTTTTGAGGTACCCCGTTTACCTTCTGCAATTTGTAATCCCTGGATTGTACTTTTAATGTGTGAGATAGCTTTTCCCCAGATGACGCGATGATTGAAAATGTACTGGTTTTTGTCGCATCTCGCCCGAAGCCAAAGGCAAATTGACCTTCTGGTGTGGTTCGAATGGGCTTTTCATCCAGAAAAATTCTGTTGTTAGCCAGGGTTTTTCCTCGAATTAAACCGCCTTGGATGAATTCACCTTGAAGTTGAGTGTTCGGGTTTAGCGTTATTGTTTCGCTAGAAACAGTGTAGGGAAGGGTACTTAGAATGAACATCAGGAGGTTTTTCATCGGTGCTTTGTTGAAATGCATGTAATGTCCTATTGTTGTGTAAAGAGTTGAGTATTCGCATCCTACGAGCCATTGAATTGTTCTGTCAATCATATGATGAAATTGTTGATACAGCGCAAGGTGAAAGCAGAGATCTTGGCATACTCTGGGTTCCATCGTTTAATCTGTATTAGCAAATAAGAGTGTGATATGCCAACAAAAATTTCAGAATACATGACCCAGAAAGTCATTGCTGCCTCACTCTAAATGGGTATTCGAGAAGCGTTTTTCTTGATGAGAGAACACGCAATTCGGCATTTACCTATAGTGGGGAGGGGGGAGAGTTGATGAAGCCCCCTGATTTGTCTCATCACTAGGAGCTAGATGATCAACTGGAGGTTAAAGATAAAACAGGTGCGCTGATGGGCATGCTGTCTTCAGTGGGCTTGTTACGGGCTTTGGATGACATGATTGAGATAAATAAAGGGGTAGGACAGATTAAAAAGGCCAGCTGAAATAAGACCGGCTTCAACCTGAAAGGAATGAAGCCGGGCGTGGGGTGGAGCAACGCTCCAGTAGCAGGTGCTACTTAAAAAGTGGACTAAGACACGCGTACTATACTTCTGGGGGCAGACGTCAGTACGCGTCTCAAAGTCACTAAGCAATAATAGATGGTGTAACCCTATTCGACTATCCCCCAAACGGTAGATAGCAAAGCAGTAATGTGAAGGTCTAATTCTATAGTTGCACATGTTTGGTGCGTTAGTCGTTACTTATATGCATCTTGGGGGGAATGCACTAGAATATTGTTATCTTTTGGGATGATAAATAATACAGAGGGATGGACATGGTTAAGTTTGTATCGGGTTTGTTGGTTGCTTCAGCGTTTATTGGTGTTGTTGGTTGCGTTGGGTCGAGCAGTGATACGGAAGGTGGCGCGAGTAATGAGGAAACGAGGTCTATAGTTGGGTCTTGGGGGCATGATACCAATACCGTCGGGACTACTTGTGTTGAGACTTGGGCTTTTGAGGACAATGATATTGCTGCTGATGCATATCAAATCAAATATCAGATAGACTCCGGAGATTCAATTGATATTGGCATCGGGGCATTTATATTCGACACCGTGGTAACTAGCGGTGAACGTCATTCTCTGGAGTTTACGGCGACTGATACACAGGCGGGAACAGCGTGTACCTCATCCCCTTTTGAGGACAATGAACCGGGTAATACTGTGAATAGTGTGACGCTTTACCTAGATTTTAGCACGGATGACGAATTCTCCGTGTATCCAAGTGCAACTGATGGGACGTCTTTGGGGTCTTTTAATAGGGTAAGTCCATAGCGTTGTAATTCTTGTATTGGCATTCGTTCAGAAATGTTTTTGGCAAGGATGCCGAAGAAAGTATACACGGATGTACTTGTTACGTTTTCTGAACGAATGTAAATAAAGGCAAGGCGACCTCAAAGATTCGAAATATCCAGTTGTTTTTTAGCCCCGCCTTAGCTCGTCACGCAAGAATCAGCCCTCCCAATTATCCAATATCTCCCTCGCAGCCCTAAACGCCTCCTGAGCAGCAGGGGCGCCGCAATAAACTGCGGAATGTAGCAACGTCTCGCGAATCTCCTCTCTCGAACACCCATTTCTCAATGCTCCTCGTACATGCCCCTTAAGTTCATTAGGTGCTTTTAGAGCAGCTAACATCCCAATGGTAATTAAACTCCGTGTTTTAAGCTCTAACCCTGGTCGGTTCCAAGTCGCCCCCCAACAATGGTCATTGATGTAGTCTTGTAATGGCAGTGTTAACTCATCTGCCGCGCTTAAGGCACGATCCACAAATTCATCCCCCATCACCTCACGCCGAATTTCTTCACCAGATTTCATCGTCATAGAAATACCCTTAGTTATTCATAAATAATGGGAACATTGTAATAGTGGCCCCACGCGCTGTCTAAATATCAAAGCAATAAAAAATGATAATTTTCTCAATTGTTGGTTTAAACCAAGCAAAAATGAGGTTATGCTAAAACCAAGCAAGCGCTCGGTTTGTATTTTTAACACATTGGAGGGAAGTATGTCGAAGTTATCATCAGATAAAGTGGTTGTCACATGTGCATTAACAGGGGTTTTAACCAATCCACAGCAACATCCTGTGCCTGTAACCGTAGAACAAATGGCTTCGGCAGCTAAAGAAGCCTACGATGCCGGAGCCTCGATCATGCACGTACACTACAGAAACCAAACAACAGGTATGGGGCATCTGCCAAGCTGGGATCCGGATGTTGTTGCACAAGTAGATGCCGCGATTAGAGAAGTATGCCCAGGTGTCATCATAAATATGACAACAGGGACAATAAGTGCCGATCAATCAGGGCCAATTGCTTGCCTGCGCCGCTCAAAGCCGGAAATTGCAGCTTGTAACGCAGGTAGTCTCAATTACCTGAAAGCTACCAGTAAAGGCTCTTGGGCATGGCCTCCTATGACATTTCAAAACCCCGTATCAAAAATTGAAGAATTATTAGCAGTAATGAAAGAAACAAATACGCGGCCAGAGTTCGAATGCTTTGATGTGGGTATCGTACAGTCAGTCGGTATGTATAAAGATGTCGGCATGTTTGATGGCGACCCAGAGTATAATTTTGTAATGGGTGTTGCTTCTGGTATGCCTACAGATCCTGAATTACTACCCCTATTAGTGAAATATAAAAAGCCAGCATCTAATTGGCAAGTTACCGCAATTGGGCGGCAAGAGATTTGGGCGTTACATCAAAAAGTAGCGGAGCTGGGTGGACAATTACGGACAGGGGTTGAAGATACTTTTTATCTTCCTTCAGGTGAAAAGACCACAGGTAATGGCCAGTTGATTGATGCCATGGTTAAAATTGCTGAGCAAGCCGGGCGGGTAATAGCGACGCCGGAAGAAGCTCGTCAAATGGTATTGTAATCGACCTGAGGTGATGGGGTATGGTTTACGGTTATGTGATATGGTTTATTTCTAATCTGAACTTTGCTCGGTTGTCTCCAGGTTTGCTTTTAGCGCGTCTTAATTTCGGCTATCAAATTTGGCTTTAGTAGTAGAGAAGTATTTTTTTAATATATTATCGATTAAGGACTGCCTGCCAGCATTTGTTAATCGATAACGGATTTCTGTGCTTTTTCGTTTTAGTTGACTAAATGCTAGAAAAAATGGGGGCGTTCATAGTTAGACTGAACTACTGGAAATAGTGTCTTTTATAGAAAGTTTAGATCAGGGTAAGCTTCTTACATTGTAGAGATTGACGGGTACTTAGTTTTTTTGGGGAGGAGGTATTTGATCAATTAGCTCGCCAAAATGCGTGATGGTGAACTCTGTAAGTATGTTAATGACGTTATCTTTGTTTTGGTATTCGCCTCGAGATAACCCCAATACCAATGATTCACTCATAGCAAAAATACAATCAATAGCCATGGAATAATGTTCTTGTTGGATAACTGATATATCGGTTGTAGAGTTCCGGATAAGAAAGTTTAACCACTCCGATTTTAAATCAACATAAAACGACTGAATGTGTTTGCCAAATAGGGAGTTGGTTTGATGGCGTTCTAGCGCTTGTTGCATGAGAAAGTTATTTGCGAACATACCTTCAACTAACATTCGATAAAGTCGTTCTAACACAATGGATTTGTCTTCAATTCCTTCCATAGAGAAGGTGGCAACCAAAGCTTGTTGTACTGGGTAAAGTAAGTCGGTCTTGATTTTAACCGCTAACTCATCAATTAAGCCTGCTAAGTTATTGAAATGCGTATAAAAACTAGGCTGAGCGATACCGGCAAGTTTTGTCACTCTATTCATGCTTACGGCAGTGATGCCTTCTTCAAGAATGAGGCGATAGGCTGCATCCAGCAATCGTTGTCTTGTTGCTGCTTTGCTTTCGACTCTTGAAAGCTTCTTTGTATTTTTTAAAGGTGTATTCATAAGGCGTTGAATTATAAACCCTAAGTGGGAATATTTCGATGAATAGAGGCGGTGTTTTTTGGATTTAGCTAATGGTTGTCAATATATTTTACTAAATGACCGGTTGACTCATTGGTCTGGCTATATGATTATAGGTTGCCTGCCTATAAGGGTATAGGTAAGGCTTAAAGCTTATTGATAGGAGTGCTTAAATGATAAATGGTTATGTCCATCCAGATTTTGCCGATGTTGCTAAGGTATTGCAGCGACAGTTACCAAAAAAGACGGCAGGAGGGGCTGCCATTTGTGTTTATCACAAAGGCAAGAAAGTAGTTGATATTTGGGGTGGCACAAAAAATTGGGCGGGGGCGCCGTGGCAAGCGGACACTTTAGCCGTTTCCTTCTCGACCACAAAAGGTGTTACGTCAACGTTACTCCATATTCTGGTTAATAAGGGGCTGGCAGATTACGATGATCCTGTTTCGAAATATTGGCCCGAATTTGCTCAGAATGGTAAGAAAGACATAACTATCCGTACTGCGATGTCACACCAAGCGGGTTTGTATGCAGTAACAGAACAGTTAGAGACATCATCGGATATGCTTAACTGGGATCAAGCATTAAAGGGAATGGAGCAAGCTACACCAACACACCAACCGGATTCAGCTCATGGTTATCACGGTTTTAATTATGGATATCTTATTGGTGGGTTGATTGAGAAAATATCCGGTAAGAAGTTCCAGCAGATTTTAAAAGAAGAATTGGTTGATCCTTTGAAGCTTGACGGGGCATTTATTGGATTGCCGGAAACAGAACTTCACCGCCGGGCGAACCTAATTGGAGGAGGCCGGCGTTCTGATCAGTTTTATCTTGAAGGAATAATGAAACTAATAGAGAAGCCTTTCGTAAAGCTGTTGTTAAAAGCCTTTTCATTATTTACTAACAAGCCGAATAATTTCATTCGAACATTTATATTTCCTTTTACAGATGACAAGTTCTGTTGGAATAGCCCAGAGCTTTCGAGTGCAGTGCAGCCTGCTGCAAATGGTCATTTCACTGCTCGCTCTTTGGCTAAAATGTATGCAGCCTTGTCATTGAGAGGTTCCTTAGATGGCGTCGAAATATTAACACCAGAAACAGTACACAAAATGTCACGAGTGCAGAATAGAAAGCGTGATGATGTTCTTTTTATTCCAATGCATTGGCGTTTAGGTTATCACCGAGTGTTTGCTTTTGGTGCGCCATTAAAAAATGGTTTTGGACATTTCGGTTTTGGAGGGTCAGGCGCATGGTGTGACCCAGAGCGAGAATTAAGTTGCGCAATGACGGTAAACACGGGAGTTGGTACACCAATGGGCGATACACGTATGCCCATTCTTACCAGTGCAGTGGTTAAATGCGTTAATCGTATTGAAAAATATGCACCGGCTTTAGATCAGGAAGAGCTTGTCGCTGAGAATATTTAATCATAGCAGGATGTACATAAGGGGTGTGCACCTAGCGGTGTGGATTCCTTTACCTCCTAATTGAGGCCTATGTATCTACGTTACTTGTTTAATATGGTTGACTGAATGGATTCTTGTGAAAGCAACTTAAATAGCAGATGGTTACGATAAAAATATAAAAATCAATGTGTTAAGTCAGGGTTTTGTGGGGTTTTTAGGCGAAAAGGGATTTTTTTTAGATGATAACGAGATAACTTGTCAATTCTATATGAGTTATTATTCTTATTGAGCGTAAATATGCTCTGTTAGTAAAGCTAGAATACTATAGAGTGAAAAAGGAACGTAAGAAAAATAAAGTCCAATAATAGATTAGATTGATGGCGCATGTATTGTTCTAGATGGGTTGCGTTAGGATCTAACGTTAGGAGGTATGTGGTGAGAAGAATTTATTACTTACTTGATGACATTGATGAGGCCGATTTAATTTCAGACACTTTGCATGATAACGGTATTGCTGATTGGCAATTTCACGTTATGGCAAAAGACGAAGAAGGGTTGTATCGACATCATTTACATCGAGCAAATATTTTGCAAAAAAGGGATGTTGTTCATTCTGGTGAACGGGGCGCGTTAATAGGGGGGGTGATTGGACTATATTTGTCTGCGTTTATTCTTCCCTGGTCTATTTCTTCGAACATACTGTTACTGAGTGTGTTAACAGTATTAACAACTGTGGGGGTCATCGTGGGAGGGGTATTGGGTAATACCCACGAAAACTATAAAATAGCGCGTTTTCATGAAGATATAGAAAGCGGTAGGTTATTGATTATGCTTGATGTTAAGAAAGATCAGCATAAGTTAGTGATGAGCCTAATGGAGAATAAGTTTCCTGATTTAAAATCAGTAGGAAATGATTCTGTATTCAGTAACCCGTTAAAAACTGATCGTTGGATTCATATTTAGTAAATTTATACCCTGGAGGTTTTCGTTCTGAAAACCTCCTTCTGACGTTTTAATACTTTCTGAATTCTTTACGGTGGTTGCTTCAACCTTGTGCTAAGACAAAGTGTAGAGTGATTGTTTTTTTAGCAGGTCGCTGTAAATTACTAATTCTTATTCTATTTTTGCTTGCCCCTAAAATATTCCTACTATACTGTAGCCTGACAACAAGAAAAAAGTCCTTCGTAGTATGCAAGGATACGGCTATCTGGATAAGAGACTATTTATGTTGCAGAATGTTCGTGTTTTGAGTATATTTTTAGCATTATTTCCGACTATTGCTTGGTCGGAGTGGGAAGTAAACATGACCCGGGGTGTCACGGACACCAGCGCGGCAATCTATGATTTACATATGCTTGTGTTTTACATATGTGTAGTCATTTCGGTTATTGTGTTCGGTGTTATGTTCTGGTCTATGTATCATCATCGAAAGTCCAAAGGTGCTAAAGCACATCTGTTTTATGAAAGTACGAAAATTGAAATATTGTGGACCATTTTACCAATAATCGTTCTGATTATAATCCTCTTTCCGGCGACTAAAACATTACTCGAAACCTATGATACCGCCGATTCGGATATTGATATTCAGGTGACGGGATATCAATGGAAGTGGCGATATAAATACATAGGGCAAGACGTTGATTTCTTTAGCGTATTAACGACTCCGAGTGATGAGATTTATAACAAAGCAGAGAAGAATCCGAATTACCTTTTGGAAGTCGACAACCCTTTGGTCTTACCTATAAACAAGAAAATTCGTTTCTTGTTTACTTCTAATGATGTCATTCACGCTTGGTGGGTGCCGGCGCTAGCATTAAAGAAAGATGCTATTCCGGGATTTATTAATGAGTCTTCTACCACAATAAATGAACCGGGTATTTATCGTGGCCAATGTGCGGAACTCTGCGGTAAGGATCATGGGTTTATGCCCATCGTTATTAAAGCTGTTACTGAGGTTGAATACGCAGCTTGGATTGATGAGCAAAAGACACTCAAAGAAAAAGCAGCCAGTGCCAGCCAAAAAGATTGGAGTATGGATGAGTTAATGGCCAAGGGTGAGCAGGTTTATAATAAAAATTGTTCTGCCTGCCACCAACCAACGGGGGTGGGATTACCGCCTGTTTTCCCAGCCTTAGCGGGTAGCGCTATTGCATTGGGTCCAATTGAAGATCACATAGACATTGTATTTAACGGTAAGTCGGGCACAGGTATGTCAGCTTATGGAGAGCAACTGTCGGCGGTAGATATGGCCGCTGTTATCACTTATGAACGGAACGCATGGGGTAATGATGTTGGCGATAAACTTCTGCCTGCTGATGTTGAAAAAATGAAGGGGGGCAAATAATAATGACTACTCAAGTAGCTGATGTTGAAGATGGTCACGAGAATGAGCATGGCCCTGCAACTGGGATAACTCGCTGGTTATTTACGACCAATCATAAAGATATTGGAACGATGTATCTGATATTTAGTTTAGTAATGTTGTTTATTGGTGGATCGATGGCCTTTGTTATTCGGGCGGAATTGTTTCAGCCAGGATTACAATTGGTTGAACCGGGATTCTTTAACCAAATGGTCACCATGCATGGTTTAATCATGGTATTTGGCGCGGTTATGCCTGCTTTTGTTGGGCTAGCAAACTGGATGATCCCACTGATGATTGGAGCGCCAGATATGGCGTTGCCACGACTCAATAACTTGAGCTTCTGGATCCTTCCTTTTGCGTTTTCGATGATGATGGGTACATTGTTCATGGATGGCGGCGGTCCGAATTTCGGATGGACGTTTTATGCTCCGTTGTCCACTACTTACGCTCCACCGAGTGTGACTTTTTTCATCTTCGCGATACATATGATGGGAGCATCATCTATCATGGGAGCAATTAACGTGGTGGTCACCATTGTTAATATGCGTGCTCCTGGTATGACCTACATGAAGATGCCCATGTTTTGTTGGACATGGCTAATCACGGCCTTTTTGCTGATAGCGGTTATGCCAGTGCTTGCTGGAGTTGTAACCATGATGCTGATGGATATTCATTTTGGCACAAGCTTCTTTGATGCTGGCGGTGGTGGTGATCCGGTATTATTCCAGCATGTGTTTTGGTTTTTTGGACACCCTGAAGTATATATTATGATTTTGCCAAGCTTTGGCGTGGTATCTGAAGTTATTCCGACGTTTGCTAGGAAAAAGTTGTTCGGTTATCATTCCATGGTGTATGCGATAATTGCGATCGCAGTGCTCTCATTTGTTGTATGGGCACACCATATGTTTACGGTAGGAATGCCGCTGGCGGGCGAGTTATTCTTTATGTACACCACGATGCTTATTGCTGTGCCGACGGGAGTGAAGATATTTAACTGGGTGAGTACGATGTTCCGAGGCTCCTTGACTTTCGAAACCCCGATGTTGTACTCCATAGCCTTTGTGATTCTTTTTACTATCGGTGGATTATCAGGAATAATGCTAGCATTGGCGCCAGTGGATTTCGTGTATCATGATACCTACTTTGTGGTTGCCCATTTCCATTACGTACTCGTGCCAGGGGCCATTTTCGGAATCTTTGCCGCCGTTTATTATTGGTTGCCAAAGTGGTCAGGAAAAATGTACGACGAGTCGTTGGGTAAATTTCACTTTTGGGTGTCATTTATCGGTTTGAATCTCACGTTCTTCCCAATGCACTTTGTCGGACTGGCAGGTATGCCAAGAAGGATTCCTGACTACCCATTGCAGTTTGCAGACTTTAATATGATCGTTAGTATTGGTGCCTTTATGTTTGGTACGAGTCAGTTGATCTTTGTGTATGTTCTTATTAAGACGTTGCGAAGTGGAGAAAAAGCTCCGCAGCGACCATGGGAAGGTGCCGAAGGGTTGGAATGGACTGTACCTTCGCCAGCGCCATATCACACTTTTGCTACACCGCCTAAGGTAGATTGATTGATGAAGTTTGCTAGGCCGCTTCCTCTAGCGCTCATTTGTGTGGCGATGTTTGGTTTCGGTTTTCTGTTGGTGCCTTTGTACACGGTATTTTGTGAGTGGACAGGCATCAACGGGAAAACATCGGGAGTTTACCAGGAATCAACTGTGGATCTGAAGGTAGAAGATCGAGTTGTTAAAATTCAATTTATTAGTAATCATAATGCAAATTTAAGTTGGCCTTTTAAACCAGTTGAGGAACAGGTGAGTGTGAAGCTAGGGGAAAAGCGGAAGGTTGTGTTTACTGTTGCTAACCCTACAAACTTGCCGGTTGTCGCGCAGGCGGTGCCTAGTGTATCTCCCTCTGAAGCTGCACCATTTTTACATAAGATTGAATGCTTCTGCTTTCAACAGCAAGACTTGCTGGCCGGTGAAAAAAAGGATATGCCTTTGGTGTTCTTTATTGATGCGGACTTACCGGACCATATTAAAAAACTAACGTTGTCCTACACCTTGTTTGATGTGACACCAGCTGCAGATGATGCACTGGCGCAACGATAATGATGTGGCAAGGTATAAAAACTAACTATATTGTTTTAATAACATTGGCTCACAACAGGATTTAGTGATGGGTACACATCAAGAATATTATGTTCCACAACAAAGCCATTGGCCTATTGTTGCTGCTTCAGGGATTTTTCTGACTCTTTGGGGGCTTGCCATGACCCTGTCAGATATGAAACAACAAAAAGACATGGCCATGAGCCTTGGGGTTTTTCTGTTAGGGTCAGTGGTAATGGCCTATATGTTTGCTGGTTGGTTTGGCAGTGTTATTAGAGAAAGCCATGAAGGGCTGTATTCCGATCAGCTTTCAGGCTCATTTCGCCGCGGCATGGGTTGGTTTATATTCTCAGAAATCATGTTCTTTGCGGCTTTCTTTGGTGTGCTATTTTACGTGCGTGTATTGTCTATACCCTGGCTTGGTGGTGAGGGCGACAAGGGAATGTCGCATATGTTGTGGCCAGACTTTGTGGCGCAATGGCCTTTGTTATTAAATCCTGACCCGGAGCAATTTAAGAGCCCTGATGCGATCATTGACCCGTGGCACATACCGTTACTTAATACCATTTTGTTGGTGACTTCAAGCTTCACCTTAACC
>MAAC01009422.1_pt1 | contig 28159 bp, 17 predicted proteins | sample 1115981 | NCBI WGS metagenome assembly MAAC01 (sample SAMN04961126, study PRJNA320927) | seawater metagenome | isolation source: sample BD02T64 sea water enriched with oil for 64 days | place: USA:Gulf of Mexico | collected 2013-07-27
ACAATAGACAATAACCGCTAAAATCAAACAGGCTTGGGCTGATCGCTTAGGCCTAGTTGTGCCTGAACTGCGGAAAAACTCGAATTTAGAAAGTCACGCCATGCTGCCGTAAGCTCACTTTATTTTCAGAATGGCAGATTCTCAGTTTTTCAGGTTTTCACCCTTTTGCAGATTTTCACAGAATTCACATCCCCTCACTCAGAGGTTACCACTCTGACCAAACTTCGCAAGTTTTCAGTGTGAGCATGACTACCCCACTTCGACAGGCTATCTGCCCCAAAGTGGCCGAGTGTCGAGCACTCTACAGCACCTCAAAAGTTCACTCCGGAGTTCCCTAGAAAAGCAGCTGAGTTCGGTAAAAGTTCGGAGTTCGGTCGAGAAAAACGCATAAAAATCTTGGACTTACTATATCAGTTCAGTTGGGTCCTGGGACCGAGGTTTGGTAGGGTTTCGGTGTCAACCGGACTTGCATTTTAGTAGCTAAAACTCGTTAGTTTTCTTGCAGTTACGACACATAAAAGGCCATTCCGTTGGCCTCATAATCGGTAGGTCCCGTGTTCAAGTCACGGAGGGCCACCATTTTCCCCTTACAATTCTTCGATTTATCTCAGACCGTCCGACTTATGGCTTTTGTTTTTTTCCAGATTTTCTGTTGTCAGTTTTCTTGTTCATTCAGTTAATTCCAAGGAGTACTAAAATACCTCTATCCGCTGGCCAAATTCGCTATACCACTACACCTATTCTCTTAACAAGCTGTATAGTTTTTGAAACTCACGATCTTCAGCTTGGCTACTATGACCTTCAATTAATTTTTCGGCTAACACGTTAAGACGATTTTGAAGTTCTGCATTTGACATAATATTTTCTCGTTAACAAACAGTTGTATTATTTTTAGCAGTTCGCCTAATAAATATCCGTTATCGAATGGTAATATTTGTAGTTAAAATGTACAAAATCTGAAATGAAAATTGACTTTATTTTGCTTTTTTATAGTAAGCCATTAATAAATAAAAAATTAAACATAGGAGTTTACGAATTTAAGGTTTGCGAGCAACAATTTGTGCTATCGCTTGTGAACCTTGCCCATCACCTTTACTCACAACGCCTTCAAAGTAGTGCAACACTTCCCAATCAGAAAACTGCTGCAATAGTTCATTGTGTTCCAATAAAAAATTGGGATTTTTAGGTCGGCCAAATTGAGGGTGCTTTGTAGTAAAGGTTTCATAGATAACTAATCCACCAGGTTGTATTGAAGTTTTGATTTTTTCGAACAAGGGGCGATGTAAATAACGATAAACGATAACTGCAGCAAAGCATTTATCAGATAAAGGACTATCATACTCACCTTCAAAGTCCACTTGCCATAACTTTGCTAGCTCAGTTTTTCTAAAAGGTAGTGAATTTACACTTGTCTCAGAAATTTTTTGTAGTGACGTTTTATTTATATCAGCAAAAGTAACTGGGATATCATTGCTAACCAGATACAGACCATTTCGACCACTGCCACAAGCCAAATCGAGTACTGAGAGTTCAGTACTTAATCTTTTGATTTCAGTTAAGTACTCAGTCAATAATGGCGAATGTGGTTCAACGGTGTCGATATTAGATGTCATCAAATGCCTCTAGCTTTTTAATGTGCACAAATTAGTCATACCACTACACTCACATAATGAGTTACATGCAAGTGCTTTAGCAATAGCATAATCACCCACTGTAACTTAACTTGGCAGTCATAATCGGCAGGTCCCCTGTTCAAGTCACCGGGGGCCACCATTTTAAACTTATTTTAAGTTAGGCTTGTCTTTTTTACTGTGTAGGTGAACTTACCGTAATGGAATCATTACCTGAGTAACCGTATTCCGGATGTTCAATTGACGTCAAGGTAAAGGTAGCACTACCATCAGGTTTTAGGTTGTTTTTTGAGACTGTACATTGTCCAGAGTTGTTTGTTGTACAGTTACCTGACCCCTTGGCTTTGCCACTCCATTGACCTGTAACTACTGCTGTGGCAATAGCTGGAGCCACTGAAATATTAACAGTGACTGTCCAACGCTCACCACGTCCAGGGGTACTATCTGCACTTAACACTACACTAAAGTCAGAGTCAGGGTTTGGCTCAGGATCTGGATTGGGAGCACCTGTTGGAGCAAGCCATTGGCTAACATTATCAAAATATGCGGCCAGTGCGCCATCGACGGTAGCGTTGTGTTCAGCATCACAAACATCGTTAAGGTTAAACCCGCAAGCGCCAGATAACTGACCCACAACCAGGCCCGCGGCATCGACGACAGGAGAGCCACTACTACCTCCATCTGTTGCACCAAAGCTGTCACGACTATATATCCACGCACCACGGGGCCAGCTACGACAAGTCGTGTTACTGGTATCAACCGTATGGTCGGAGTAGGCTTGTGGTGCTCCCTGAGGGTGACTGATTCGATATAATGGCTGTTCGTGTATAGATGCTACTTCGTTGGCATTCCAACCCAGACGTATGGTACCGGCTGGTACATTGCCATCTAACTCAAGTAAGGTGTAGTCACTTTTTCGATTTGACGATAAAATTGATGAGCCAATTGTTCTCGGTGGCGTATCAGCGTTGCCACAGTCACTAAAAAAGAAATACGCTTCCAAAGAGTTCGCTTCATTGCCTTTACTGATACAGTGATTCGCCGTCAAAAAGTAATTTCGTCCACTTGCAACAGAATCAGCCAACAGCCCGCCACTACACAAATATATATATCGACCTGAAACAAACTGCATATGACCGACAGCTTGTTTTGTATTATTTACTATATTGACTGCATTAACTGTACTTATTCTATTCATTGCTCTAGAGTCATCCGCATCGTATATGCAATCTTCATTTTGCTGGCATGTAGCCCATAGGTTCAGCAACTTAAATGATGCACCGATATAACCAATATTGGCAATGGTGAAACGGGTATTTTTAAAATCCAGAGAAGTCACAGAATCATCAAATTCAACCTGGATGTAAGCTAGGCTGCCGGAAATTGTGTGTGACCAGAATTGACCATTATCGTTACGGCCTCGGCCAATATAGGGGCCAAAAGCCTGGCCTTCCGCATTAAATAAATACAATTTTGCGCTTGTGGGTAAATTAAATCCGGCAAAATGTATTCGCATTGCTGTTGCATCAACCGCTTCAATCGCTCCAGTCCAAAAATTCTGCCCTGATTTGCTATAGATATGGCCGAGTGCAAAAGGTTTGACTTTTTGTCCCAAGTTAACGTTGCCAAGCAAGGAGAAGTCTACTGTTTTGTTTACTTTTCGCACTAATCCAATTTTCTGTTTTAATTGACTATCCACACGCTTAAAATTCTTTTCATTGGAGTGAGATAAAGACGATTTCTCGCTATCACTTAATATCACCTGAATTCCAGATTGCTGTGGGTAGGCGGCATTAACATTCAACCGGTTAAACAGTTGTCGTTGTTGTTCTGCTCTTGCATTGGGATTAAAGCCATTAGCTACTGGCTTAGAAGCGGTTTTACGAGGCCGATCCGTTGGTTTTTCAGTAGCAAGCGCATTATTCAACAAAAACAGCGTAATAACGACAATGGATAACAAGCGTTTCATGATAATTCCTTAATTAGGAAGCTACTTATTTAAGATTAGTTCCCATGAAAAATATAGCCAGTTACGTTGGATGTCTATTTATTATTTTTTAGCCTATTCTAAATCATTCTTTTAAGTATTCGAGTCCCCGTAACTTCGTGTTTAATTACAGCAATAATGTGAAGAATAATAAAAACAGCTAATATTCGGCATATATACATATGTCCAATTTTAAAATATGTGATGAGTTCATTATCTTGAATGAGTTGCGGAAATGAGAATACATTAAAAATATTAATTTCATGATCTATCATTAAGGTTCCAGATATTAGTGTAATGCAAATTAAAACATATAATAAATGATGGATAGGCTTTGCAATTTTAACCTCAGCTTCAGAAAGTGATTTGTGATAATTTGGTATGCCCTTTTGAACTTTATGAATAATTCGCCACAAGAAAAAAGGAATGAAAATAAATGTAATGGCAACATTTAAGCTTAGTAACTCTTTTTTTAAATCCGGATTAACATCAAAAAAAGTTATATACAGTCCGGTGCTCATCGCCCATAAAATAACTACAGCGGATAACCAATGTAGTGTTTTAGCGGTAAAACTAAAATTGTTAGACATGTTTTTTCATAATTAAAGTTAATCTTTTATTTATAGTGTAGTGCCATAACAAATTTGGCCACCTTTACAAATAGGTGCAAATGGCACTGAGCGGTCTGTCATAGTCGGTAATGGACTAGATAAGAGACTTCTAGCGATGAACCCAAACCTTTAACGACCCAGTGTCTCCTTTCTGATCGTATACCTGTCCTTCGCTATATATCTGCTTTAGTAGGCAGTGGTAGTAATTAGCCTTGCCAACAACGCCTGAAATGTCAGCTATTATTACTTAGCCGCTAATAATGCTTAGTGAGCTAAATCAAGACCTTCAATGATATATAAACGGCTAGTATCAATTATTGTTTGACCAGCATCTAGATATTTTTGCTCTAACACTCCGCGTGAGGCCCAAGTAGCAAAGTCATCGTCGTTTAATACACCTATAGTACTATCGTTGATTAGCCACATACCTTCTAATTTATCGTGCGGATAGCCAGTTGCGGCAACGAGGTCAATCAATAAAACTTTGCTAATAGTTTCAATGCCTGCATTAGCAATGGTTGTCCAACCACCCACTTCTAACGTTACTTCTTCTAATGTTTTACCATCAATTAACAGACCTAATGTATCGTCTTGGCTAAAACTAGTGTCGGCTGCAATTTTTTCTATATCCGTGGCATTACTGATGTCAATGTTGTACAGATGCTTCATTGCGAAGGATCTTCATTATAAAAGCTACCATCACGCCAATCACGACAAACTCAGTATTACTTAAAGCAACAATGCCAGATTGTGAGTTCTGTGTTTTTTCTTGCTTATAGAGGTATTGGCTCACTGTGCCATCAGCTAAATCAACGGTAACAATACGTACAATGTCGTTAACCTTAACTGCCTTGCTTGGGTTATACATAGTCGATTGCATAATACCCACTAACGTTTTTTCATCTGGCGTGATAGCTAAACCTTCCATGCCACGGTTAGCACTACGGTTAGCAAACTCAGCCGGCAATGTGAACGTATTTCGTGTATCAGTAGCAAACGCATTAATTCGGCCAATTTCAACACCGTCTGCATTAAAATGAACAATATGAGGACCATATTTATCGCTTATCCAAAAAGTACCATCAGATAATGCGACTATTCCTTCACCGTCTAAACCGTAGTCATCCAATTTGATTGGGTTGCTGGTTTCATCAAATGGTAAGTTCATGTCTTCTACGATTACATTTCCATCAGCGTCATAAGGTGTTTCACCTGTGCCGCCTAACGCCGCTGTATTAGGTAAGCCGGTAATAGGAATGCCGTCAGGGCGCTTTAATAATATATCTTTGATTTTTTTTACATCGCCATTTTCCTGTAGTTCGAATAGACCAATTCGTGGCGTATAATCAGGTGTTGGAAATATTTTACCTTTGCCCTGTTCACCAGTGAACGTTGCATTAGGACCACGGTCAGTTAACGCATAAAAGCGAGTTGGCTCTGTGGGATGCGCGACCATATCAGAACCATAACCACCATTACGGATCTCCATGAAGCTTCCTGACATGGCACCATTATCAATATCAGAACGCATTACTGTATAAGGTAATGGTGAACCAGATGTGCTTACGGGGTTTACATTACAGTTGCTGCTGGTGCTGGTTACTTCGGCATCTGCTAATACGTTATCATTATCAGTATCTAAACCAGATGTTACTTTTAAGCCACCAAAAAAACACTCGTCGTTACCTAATACTAAGGTTTCGCTTGCAATTAAACTGTTTAATCCATTAGTACCTTGATCTCCATCATTACATGCAGTTAAACCTAACGTAGCAATTAACGCTAAAGTTAATTTTGTGTGTTTCATATTTTTACTTTCAATACGTTAAAGATATGCCGATTAGCAATTTTCGGATAACTTTAAATAAAAAATATTACAAGAGAGTTACAGCTAGATTACAGTTTAACGACCAGGGGAATATGGTGAAGGTAGTGGCATAGTTAATTTGGTGTTGTTGATGTTAAACTGCACTATAAAGTGATCCACTTCCAACAGAAATTTGTATTTATGTTTGATCCGGCTAATTAGATTCAAGTTACTAGTTTTCAAAATTAATCAGATTAATTACAGGGTGAAAGTTCAACGCAATTGCAGGATCAGTTTTCAGTACAAATTAACAGCTCTAGGTAGTTTAATTTGAAGTTTATGAATTTTTTCGCTAGGTTAGGTCTTATGAATACTAATGCTACTCATCATACAGTCCGCTTTCGTCTTGCTATCCCTGCCGAACAATACATTAGCTTTTATCAAGGTAAAGTGAACAATGTAGTTGCCTATACTCAAGACAGGCAACGTATCCAATTTCCGGCAAATACCATCAGGAATTTTGTCACTGCTAATGGCATTTTTGGCTTATTTGAAATGACCTTCAATGCCAACAATAAATTCTTAGAAATAGAACAACTTAGTTAAAATAATAAATAAGTAACACGCTATTACATTAAAAAAGGCAGCCTAAGAATATCGAGGGCATGACGGCGACAATTGTTGGTGAATTGCCAGCTGAATTTCGCCTTTGAATACTACCTTAGGCTATCACTCATCATCGGTAGGTCCGGTGTTCAAGTCACCGAGGGCACCATTTTGTATGAATAATTACCTGCACTGATAATACACCCAGGTATGTCAATTATCACCATAGTATCTCCAGCACACCGATAGCACACTTCAAATTAACTACAACCAACTAATTCAGCTCTGGAATAAGCACACAAATACACTCGTTACTGTTTTATGTGCGGCGTCAAAGGGACGGTGAATGTAGCTCGATTAGCGTTAGCCTGCGCCAGCCAAAAATCACAACTCTAGCTAACCACATGCAGCACGATACCTTAATAACTGAAAAGTTCGCTAATCAGAAGTTAATAGCATGTTGCCGTGCAATATCTAATGTACATCACCTAGATACAAGTTTGAACATCGCTATTGGGCCAATTTACTAGCTCATTACACAATAAATAGATTGAATTTTGAACAAGTTAGTATCGATTTTCAAATATTCCAGTTTATCGGCTCAAATGAATTTAACGTTCACTGAATAACCGATGAATTAATAACATGCTTCTGCTAGAATCTATTCAAATTCACATTTTCAATCTATTTTAATGGGTAAATATCTATTTGGGTTAATGACCTTTTGTCTCTTTGCAACCCAAGCCTTTGGAAACGAAAAAGTTGTATTACAACTAAAATGGGAACATGAGTTCCAATTCGCGGGTTACTATGCCGCACTTTGGCAAGGATATTATGACGATGTTGGCATTGATGTTGAAATTAGACCGATTAGTCGTCCAGATGGTTCGACTGTATCTGCGATCAACGAAGTAAGTAAAAGTAATGCCGACTTCGGCATAGGCGCAGCAGATATACTAATAGCGAAAAATCGTGGAATTGATTTAGTTGTCTTATCATCAATATTCCAACGTAGTCAAACCACCTTATTTTCATTGTCTGATACACCAATAGATTCCATCGCTCAACTGGCAAAGTTACGAATCGCAATAATTCCAGAAGACTCAACTCGAATTGAAATTGAAGCGTTATTTAAAAGTCAGGGATATAATATTGAAGATTTAGAATTTGTAGATGCACCAAACACGGTTGAGTCTTTAATTGATCATAAAACAGATGTTATCGTAAACTATGATATATCAGCGTATACCCAAGCCAAGGAAAATGGCGTCAGCCTGAATGAATTTAAGCCGTCCAATTTTGGATTAAACTTTTATGGTGATACGCTTTTTACCTCTCACAAATTAACGAAATTTAACCCAAAGCTTGTTGCCGATTTCATTTCTGCATCCCAAAAGGGCTGGTTATATGCTTTAGCAAATAAGCAAACCATCGCCAAGCGAATAACCGATGAATTGCCAAGATATCTCTTCACCTATAAAAATTCATATGCTTATAACATCGCGTTTGCCGATCTAATGGATTCCTTAATTGAGTATCCTGAAAAAGAAATAGGCAATATTAATAAAATACGATGGCTCACAATGAATGAAAGAATGCGTAGTTTAGGTGTAGCTCACTCTCAACTTGATAGGCAAGCATTCTTTTTTGAGCCTCCGGTAACCGAGAAAAGCGTATGGGTCAGCATAGGTGGTTTTTTTGTCATAATTGCCTTGCTCGTCGTAATATTCATATTTTGGTTTAACCAGAAGACACGATTGACCATTGTAAGTTTTTTATTGGTGGTATTTATGGTTGATCATCTAGTGGCAAAGCTTTTACAAAAAGAATATGAGCAAAATTTAAAACTTAACCTTTCTCGTCAGTTAAACTCTATCAGCGCAAAATTTGAAGGTAATTTGCAGACGAACTTGTCTTTTTTGACCGGGTTTGCCGCCTACATTTCAGCAAGACCTGATTTGAGTTACGAGGATTTTAAACGTTATGCCGCAGAAATTTTTAAAAAGAATCCAATGTTAATCAACTTTGCATCGGCCAAAGACTTAATAGTTAATTATGTCTATCCAGTCAAAGACAATGAAAAAGCAATCGGTCTCAATTATCTGAACAATAAGGCTCAAAAAGAAATGGTGTTGCAGGTCGCCAAGACAGGTCAACTGTTAATTGCTGGTCCGGTAAATTTAGTACAAAGTGGAATCGCTTTTATCGGTAGAGCCCCAATCTTTACTGGTGATCAGAAAAACAGAAGATTGTGGGGAATTATTTCGGCGCCGTTAGATGCCAACGCTTTATATGAACGTTCGGGGGCAACCACCCAAGACTTAAAGCTTGCGATTCAAAGCTATGATTCACTCGGTAACGCTGGCCCTGTGTTTTTTGGTGATAAGTCGATATTTGAGGATCCAGACAGTCTTCAATCGATGATTTCTGTCGGTGGTGGCAGCTGGTTGATAGCTGCAACTGCTAGCCATGCCCCTGAAAATTCCGGACACAATATAATAATATTTCGGTTGATATTGTTGCTTACCACCCTAATCTTTTGTGTTTTTGTAGTGGTTCATATAAGGCAGCAAAAAGAAAAGCTCCGCTTTCAAGATATTATCGTTAAAAATCAAAAACTATTGGAAAATGTCGGCCAAGTTGCCAAAATTGGCGGCTGGAAATTGAACCGTGACTTTGAATTTACCCGATGGTCAAAACAATCCTCTATTTTGCTGGGTAAAACACCAGAATTTATCCCAAAAAATCTACAACAATTATCCGAGTTTTTTGCTGACGACGATTTTGCTTTATGGAAAGAAAACATTGAACAGGCGCTTAGCGTCACTACTCCATTCGAGTTAGAGCTAAAATTACGCACAAAATATGAAACAGATGTTTGGCTTAGGGTTATCGTGAGTATGTCAGAGGATTGCAATGCGAATTCAGTCACTGGCACAATGCAAGATGTCACCGATAAAATACTGAGTGCAAATATAATTGAGCGACAGGCGAATTATGACTTACTGACAAATTTACCTAATCGAGTGATGTTTAATGATCGTTTAAAAAACGCGGTCGCAAGAACCGAAAGACAACGAAGAAAGTGTGCAATTTTATTTATCGACCTCGACCGATTTAAACCCATCAACGATAATCACGGTCACCATATTGGAGATAAACTGCTAAAAGAAGCCGCCATAAGAATAAGGCAGTGTATTCGAAAATCAGATACGGTTTCACGATTAAGTGGAGACGAATTTGGTGTCATATTAACAGATATAGAAGATTTTTTGATCGCATCAACCATCGGCGATAAAATCCACGACGTTTTAGAAGAAGCCTATAATATTGATGGCAAGTCGTTGTATTGTAGCGGAAGCATAGGAATTTCCCTGTATCCCGATGATGGTGATGATCCCAAAGGGCTGCTTCAAAAAGCAGATCAAGCGATGTATGAAGTTAAAAACAATGGGAGAAATGGTAGCCAGTTTTATACGAAAGAAATGCAAGAAAAATCAGAACACCGCCACAACTTGCTGAATAAACTTATTATTGCGGTCGCAGAGAATAAAATAACACCATATTACCAACCTATTTTTGACTTAAAAACTATGGATGTAGTTAAATGTGAATCGTTAGCGCGATGGCAAAAAAACGATGGCAGTTATGTTCCCCCCATCGAATTTATCAATTTAGCGGAGGAATCGGGGTTAATTAACAAAATAGACTTATCCATGTTGGAAAATTCTGCCAAACTGATGTACGACATTAACCAATGCGTTACCAATATAGGCCTAACAATAAACGTTTCTCCCAGACTTTTTCATACCAAGGATAAAGCATTGGAAAATTGGTTGGAACGTATCAAAATATTATCCCAACAAATAAATATAACGGTAGAAATAACCGAAAGATTATTAATGGACGATTTTGGCAGTGCCCAGAACGTATTAAATACTTTAAAAGAATATGGGGTCAAAATTGCCATCGATGATTTTGGTACTGGTTATTCTTCGCTTAGTTATTTAATCAAATTCCCTATTGATATCATTAAGATCGATAGCAGTTTTGTTGACGCAATCGGACATAACACAGCGTCTGATACTTTAATCGAAACCATCCTATTAATGGCAAGAAGACTTCATATAGAGGTAGTCGCAGAAGGCATAGAAACTCAAATGCAACTCGATTTTCTTTGTCGGCATGGGTGCGATTTTGGTCAGGGACATTTAATCGGAAAACCAATGCCGCCAGATCTATTTAAATCTTTTATTGAAAGTAAGCGCACAACTAAGTCGTGCGCCTACTCTTAAATTAGCTTTTGGGTAGTTATTCACTTTTCAGCGACAATCAAACAATATTCCGGTATATATTCGTTTCAAAATATAGCGCAAGTTAGTCTAAGTTCAACTTTTCCGAAGTTATCAGCACAGTCAATTCTTTCAGCTTGTTTCAGTAAAAATCATCAAATTATAAAGTAACTACATTTGTGCACTCTGTTAATAGACTTTTAGCCATCTAATACTAGACTATTACTACCAATAGAAGGTCATTTGGAGTGTTATTATGAACAAGGTAACAAACAATATTATCCTTGCTTTGTGCCTGGTTGTTGGACTGTTAGGCTGCTCTAAAGAAGTTGAACAGAGCAAGACTAACAAGGCCGCTGATGAGCCAGTCGTTAAGCAAGAAGTAGCAGGTGAGCAAACGAAAGCGGTTGTATTATTGCGGGGTCTGCCAACACTAAACACGGTTAGTAGTGTCGCCATCATTGAATTGGATCCCGAGTCGGAGAACTTTGGCGCAATTCTCAGTGAATTCGAAACGCCAGACATCAATAGCAATGCTCCTTTACATCATCTCTATTACAGTCCAACGGGCCGTTTGTACGCAACTTCACTTGACCCTTTATGCAGCCTTGCTGAAATAGGGCTCGTTCGGGACGCTACGGGCTCCCCTATGATCACCGGCGTTGATTGTCTCGATACCGGTGGTCAACAGGTTGGTGAAGATATTATGTGGCACTCGGTAAATGGCACTCAGTACATGTTCATAACTTTTATGGGCGGTACTGGCGTAGATCAGGCCGATGGCGGTTCCATTGGTGTGTTTGACCCACAAAGCAATGCCCTGATCAAAATAATTCAAGCACGCAAAAGCCAGGTTGCTGAAGGTGAACCCTTTATCATGTATCCGCATGGGATATCGGCCTTTGGCGATCGTATGGTGGTAGCTTCTACTATCCATCCTGATCTGGCAACCGGTGTCGGCAATACCATAGCCATCATTGACCTGAACACGTTTACGCCAATACAAAATATTGTGGTGGAAGACGCCAAGCCTGTTGGTTTTCCTTCATCTCCGGTAGAAGTATTATTTGTCCGCCCGGATATTGTTAAAGGGGTAGAGCCAGCGGTGTTGGTCAACACTATGTTTGGCTTTGAAACCTGGAAAATCCCCTATGATGAAACCACTAAAACCTTTGGCAGCCCGGTAAAACTTTATGACGGTGTTGAGCAAGGCACAGGTGTGCCATTGGAGTTTTATGGCAACGAGTCTGAACTATTTATCAGCCACGCCCTACCCGGTGTGGTCAAACGCTACCACTTGGCTAAGCTGCCTGAACTGGTAACTTCGGGTCCTGACATTGCTGCCGATCCTGGTGCTCATCATATGATTTTCTACTCTACGCAGTCAGGTAGACAAGTGATCGCGGTGCAAAATAATTTGCTCAATCTTGGTAATAGCGCAGATAACGATCCAACCGATATTGATTTCATTGCTAAGGTCAATGCTCATACCATCAGTGTGCACGACCTGACGACCAGTGAACGACTGGCAACCATAGATTTCAAGGCCCGTTATAAAAAAGGTATCGAAAACATCGAAGGCTTGTTTGGTTCCGGTTTTATTCACCATCACTAAATTGCACGATGTCAAAGCGAGTATTGCCAGTAATATTAGTAATCATCAGCAGTCTGGCGCTCTTAGGGGTGGCATACAGCTTTTTTTGGCCAACGGCTGTACGGCCTTCGCCGCTGTCTTCATTCACGGCTCCTTTTGTCTACGGCCACTTCAAGGTACCCGTTGATAATCCATTGACCAAGGAAGGTGTTGCTCTGGGGCGCTTGCTTTTTTATGACCAACGCTTGTCAGGAGATAATACGGTGTCATGCGCGACTTGCCATCTGCAACGTTTGGCTTTTACCGATGGCAAAGCCAAGTCAGTAGGCGTGTCGGGGAAAAAACTCGCATTCAATAGCATGAGTCTGGCCAATACTCTGTGGGGACCACAGCATTTTTTCTGGGATGGTCGCGCCCAATCGTTAGAGCAGCAGGCGCTGATCCCTATCCAACATCCTGATGAAATGGCACAGGATCTGGATGAATTGATTGATGAATTAACAGCCGATGAGCATTACCTGAAACTGTTCCGCCAGGCCTATGGCCAAATTAACGCCAAAAGTATCGCCTTCGCTATCGCCAGCTTTGAACGGACTTTAGTTTCAGCCAATTCTAAATACGATCAATTTTTACGGGGAGAGTTGAAATTAAGTGCTGATGAAGAGCTTGGCAGAAAGCTCTTTATGGCACACCCAGACGTTAAGGCCAGTTTACGCGGAGGTAATTGCATTGATTGCCATAGCCAGTTTCTCACCAGTGGTTTTAAGGCCAAGTTTGATGGCTTTGCCAACAACGGTCTAGAGAGTGACAGCAACCTGGAACCCGGGCTGGAAAAGGTTACCAAAATGAAAGCTGACCGGGGTAAATTCAAGGTGCCAACATTACGAAATATCGCGTTAACGGCCCCCTATATGCACGATGGACGTTTTGCCACGCTGGCGCAAGTACTCGATCATTACGACCAGGGGATCAAAGCGAGTACGACCTTAAGTCCGTTGATAATGGAGGCGAATAATCAACAACGTGATAGTAAACAAATGCAGATCAGCTTGAATCTGAGCGAGGACGAAAAACTGGCGATTATCGCTTTTTTACACACCCTTACCGACTATACTTTTATCGGTAATGAGAATTTTTCTAACCCTTTCCCAATAAAGAGCGTACCGCATGAATAAAATCTGGATCACATTATTCTCTGTTTGTCTGCTGCTGGTTTTTAGCTGGTTTTATGTGGTGAACCAAAAGCAAGCGGGCACGGTCACTTTGCAGTTTCAGGCTCGTGTTGGTGATAAGCCGCTTGAATTCAACCAGACCATCTATGCCAACCCCGGTGGCGAGGGCAAATTTCAGATACGACACTTACAACTCTACCTCAGCAACATCCAATTACAGGGGGAAACTCAGCGTTATCAGGTAGCCGACAGTTATCATCTTGCCCGCTTTGACAATGCATCCCAAAGCTATTTGCTAGAGCTGCACGATGTGCCTTACGATCAGTATTCTACCGTGATGATTGCCATCGGAGTGGACGAAAATGCCAATGCCTCAATCATGCCCATAGGCGATCTCGATCCGAATAACCGAATGGCCTGGAATTGGGAAGTTGGCTACAAATTCATTCTGTTTGAAGGCACCTTAGCACACGCAAAAAAGATACAACCTTTGGTTTACCATGTCGGGTTTAGTGAAAACTTAAAATCTCTGCAATTTCATTTGCCTGCAGCAATAACCCCAGGGTCGGCGCAGATCAACTTTGATGTTGATATTCTTGCCATGTTCACTTCATCGGTGAACATCAATATGGCTGCGCTGCCGACGGTGAAATTTGATCGAACAGATGCGCGTTTAATCGCTGAAAACTATGCCTCGATGATCACCTTGTCTGCCGATGGCACTGCCTACTCTACCCTGGAAAAGTCTGAGCAATAACAAATTTACTCAATAGGCAATTAAAGCTGATCTTTGTTAATACTTAGTGAAATTAACCAACTCATTCTTTCAATGAATATTTAACCAATTGAAAATAAAGGAAATAATTATTGGTGTGTATTTTGCTTGTTTTATTGGAGTGAATAAATAATGTATGAAAAGGAGTATTTTGTGGACGTAAAATTAGAAGACCGCCCGATAGAACAGGTTCGGGAAGAAACCATAGATCAATTAATTTATAATTACAGCCATATGGTTATTTCTGCAGAAGCCTTTGAACATCGATTAGATCAGGCCATGCAAAGTAATGATGCACATGAAATTGTTGCCTTGGTTGAAGATCTGCAGCTAAAAGCCGACACAAAGTACCAGAGCGAAAAAGAATACCAATTTACCCCCAATTACAGTCATCAAGTGAGCGATGAAGATGTCAACCTTAGAAGCATACTTGGCTCGAATGAACGCAGTGGTCAATGGCTGGTGCCAAAAGAAATTAATGTTTTCGATATTCTTGCTTCCACTAAGCTGGATTTTACCGATGCGATATTCCAACATCAACATGTCACCATAAACATATTTTGCCTGCTGGGCTCCGATAAAATACTGATACCAGAAAATGTGAATGTAGTTACCAACATTTTTGACGTGATGAGCAGTGTCGAAAACAAATCTGCCTCTATGGCCAATCGTCAAGCACCAACAATCACAATTAAAGGTAAAGTCATTATGGGTAGTCTGGTAATGAAAGTGAAACGAACTACTAAGGAAAAGTGGATGGGATTTGCTGACAGTTTAAAAAGTCTACTTGGTACGAAATAAAAAAACAAACATAAAGCGTCGACTAAAGAACTAAATTTTAACGTTAGATATTCTGCTTTTTGTCATTTTGTGTTGAAAAATAAAATTTGACAGATTTACCGTAATTTAAACAAAGTGCCGGTTACGGTGAGTGTCTTATTTATTTAAAGGGCAACCTCTAGTCCCGCATAAGCAAAAGTTCGATCGTAGACATAAAGAGGGTCAGCACTATCATAATCTTCGTAGCTAAAACTTGTATTAAACCACCAATTTAAGCCCGCAGAGTTACCAATTTTATAGGCGTACGATAGCTCAAACTGAAAACCTTCTTTAGAATTGATCGGGTCTTCACCTTCAATCGATGATAACTGGTCGTTGATATCATAACTATAATCTTTGTAAGTGATTTGCGTTGCTACTTTTTGTTTTTTACTGATGTTGTTTCGATACCTTAAACGGGCACGTTGCCAAGTAGTATCATAATACCCTGAAACATTATCATTGCGTTTTTCAAAATAAATATATGCTTGTATATCCTGTTTTTTGGTCAGATCGAAACCCCAGGTAATTTGTGACATATGGTAATCATACTCTAGCGAAGTACCCTCAACCGAGTTGCCTTGTTCGTCTTTACCTAATCTGTCTTCATACACTCTATTTCTAAAGCGGTAATAGGCACTCAAACTGTGGTTTTTATTGGCCTTATATTTCATGTAAGCTTTTAAGGAAAGATGTTTATAATCTAAATTGGAAGCACCAATATCGGTATAGTCTTCATACTTCTTCAGCCGAGTATCAAATGAAAAACCGAAATAAACGGGTTTGCTCCAGAGAAACTTTAAATCGCCTTCAGTAGCAAAAATATCGTAATCATAGCGATTTCCTACCGCAATTCCACCGATAGTGCCAACAACCCCCTTTGCCCGGCTAATGTAAGTCTTATCTTGATTTTCAAACTGCGCATCGAGTTTATAGCTAATATTTGTATTAAATAACTCACCTTTATTTTTAAATGATGCACCTAATGAAAACTTTACTTTATCTGCATCATCAAAACCGTCTTCATAATTGTTGTTTAACCAGCTCGCGTATAATGAAACCCCTGACTTAAACTTGTGGCCAGCGTGGATTTCAGTATTAACAAAATTGGCATTGTCAGGTGAATGCAATTCACTAAGTAAATAAGGATTACTATCGATCCCTGTTTTAATCGAAGTTGAAACATCAACAGCGAAAGTAGAAAAGCTCAATGAAGCGAGTACACACGATGTTGTTAATAATTTTTTTTCATAATGTTCTCGACGATTCTTATTGTAATGACACAAGAGTGAAATCATTTTATTTTATCTTTATATGACTAAACGTTTAAATTCTACGCTTTTTGATTGCCAGCTGAAGATCATTAAATGATTATCGCTCAATATTCGTAGACAGCAAGTACATAACCAATAAGTATAATCTATGAATATAAAAGGTGAAAAGAAAGAAGTCGCGTAATAGTAACACGACAACTATCTTGAAAAACACCGCAGCCCGAAAGTCCGGGGTTGATGAGATGGGTTCTACTTGATCACCGAGAGTGATCGGGTCACCGTGTCCAGGGTTGTTCCATCACTGGAAGCCCCGGCCGAAACGGAACCAGACCCTTCTTCATCGCCTCGCACAGTCCAGGTCTGACTGACGCTGCCTCCGGGAGGCACGTTGCCGACGGCGACGGAACTACCCGGACTAACGTCTTTGAGCAGCGTATTCGGCACCACCGCAAAGCTCAGTTGCGCCCCGGTAATTGTGGAAGCCCCGGTGTTGGTGAGGGTGACGGTAAATGAGGTTCTATCCCCCCGGTCGATCGATGTTGGTCCAGACAAGACCACAGTGCCCTGTGCTGCGCCACCACTAACGACCGTGATTGTCACACTCGAGCTGTCAGTGCCTGCAGCCCCCGTCGCGATCAAGAGATAGGTCGTGGTGCTGGTCGGACTGACCGTGATACCCCCGTTCAACGGCTGTGGGCCAACCCCATTGTCGATCGACACGCTGGTGGCGTTGGAAGTGGTCCAGGCCAGAGTGGTCGATTCCCCTGCGGTGATGGTAGTCGATGTGGCGGCAAAGGTGTCAACGCTCACCGGCAGTGGAGCCGGATTGACGGTCACGGTGGTCTGAGCCGAGACCGGGCCGTCGGTGCCTTGAGCCGTCAGGATGTAGGTCGTGGTGCTGGTCGGACTGACAGTAATGCCGCCATTCAACGGCCGTGAGCCGATCCCGTTATCAATCGACACATCGGTGGCGTTGGAGGTTGTCCAGGTCAGAGTCGTCGATTCCCCTACGGTGATCGGAGTCGATGTAGCGGCAAAGGCGTCGATGCTCACCGACAGTGGAGCTGAATTGACGGTCACGGTGGTCTGAGCCGAGACCGGGCCGCCGGTGCCCTGAGCCGTCAAGGTGTAGGTCGTGGTGCTGGTCGGACTGACAGTAATGCCGCCGTTCAACGGCCGTGAGCCGATCCCGTTATCAATCGACACATCGGTGGCGTTGGAGGTGGTCCAGGTCAAAGTGGTCGACTCCCCTACGGTGATCGAAGTCGATGTGGCGGCAAAGGCGTCGATGCTCACCGGCAGTGGAGCCGGATTGACGGTCACGGTGGTCTGAGCCGAGACCGGGCCGCCGGTGCCCTGAGCCGTCAAGGTGTAGGTCGTGGTGCTGGTCGGACTAACAGTAATGCCGCCGTTCAACGGCCGTGAGCCGATCCCGTTGTCGATCGACACGTCGGTGGCGTTGGAGGTGGTCCAGGTCAAAGTGGTCGACTCCCCTACCGTGATCGAAGTCGATGTGGCGGCAAAGGTGTCAATGCTCACCGGAAGTGGAGCCGGATTGACGGTCACGGTGGTCTGAGCCGAGACCGGGCCGCCGGTGCCCTGAACCGTCAAGGTGTAGGTCGTGGTGCTGGTCGGACTGACAGTAATGCCGCCGTTCAACGGCCGTGAGCCGATCCCGTTGTCGATCGACACGTCGGTGGCGTTGGATGTGGTCCAGGTCAAAGTGGTCGACTCCCCTACCGTGATCGAAGTCGATGTGGCGGCAAAGGTGTCAATGCTCACCGGCAGTGGAGCCGGATTGACGGTCACGGTGGTCTGAGCCGAGACCGGGCCGCCGGTGCCCTGAGCCGTCAAGGTGTAGGTCGTGGTGCTGACCGGGCTGACGGTGATATCGCCGTTCAATGGCTGTGAGCCGATCCCGTTGTCGATCGTTACGCTGGTGGCGTTGAAGGTGGTCCAGGTCAGCGTGGATGCCGCGCCCGCTACTATCGAGGTCGGTGCCGCTGAGAAGGTTTCAACGTTTGGAGTTCCCGGAGAAGCCGCGGCTGAAGGAAGTTCTACCACGAAATAGCGGTAGCTCAACTCTTGGCGTGTACGGCCACGTTGCAGATTGATGGTTGACAAGTCGAGGAGTTCGAATTGCCACATATCCCGTGGATGGGCGTTGCCTCCCCCATTGGTCATGCCACTGACCCAGGCAAATGATTGGGCCAGATCGGCAACCGGTAGAAAGCCGGTAATGGTTCCGGTATTGGTCGAATTCAACAGGTTGTTGGCCTGCCCCGACTGAACGTTCATTTGCGGATTGCTGATGACCGACCAGCGAATGGTCTTGCTGGCTGTCGCAGCGGCATCCTCTTGCACCCGCAAGTTGGTCGGTGAGGTCAACCATACTCGATGCCCCCGTTCATCTAGATTTGCTGAGTTGCTGCTCCAGGTGAAGTACACCCAGGCGTTGCTCACATCGGTAACCGAACTAACGGCGACGTCTGTCCCGCCCGGGTCCGGACTGGGTACTGTGTCTCCTGTTTGAACGTTCCAATTGCTTCCCACGAACTCTACCACCTGGTGGCTGGAAGAAATTGCACCGTTGCCATCGCCCCGCCGCAATTGAACGGTGTTCGCACCATCCACCCAGGCTCGAACATCTCCTCTGTCGTATCCGCTCGAGGCTGTGTTGGGGTTGCTCGATCCTGCACCAAACACCACAACCTTGTTGCCATTGGTTATGGAACTGATTGAACCATAACTTGTACTAGTCTGGCCTGAGGACCAGGCATGAACCCGGCGATCTCGTACCAGCAACTCATTGGCGCCACCGGCGGCGCCGGTGTACTCAACGAGCAACACCCAGACAGTATCGGTTTGAGCCATCGCCGAGGCTCGAGTCGCAGTGAGGCTGGTGCCATCCGCACCCAGGCTGACGTAGGCGGAGATCTCCACCGGGTCTTGCGTGGTTTCCGCGGTCCAGCCCATAGCATGTTGAGTGACGCCAGAAATGAGTGCCATGGTTCGTGCGGGAGCCACTGCATCAAATGCGGAATAGACAACGGAGCTTGCCCCCGCAGGAATCGTTATTTTGGCGACTTGGGTCTTGAAGTCGGATCCAGTCGGAGCGGCTAGAACCTCAATGACTAGGTTTTCGGTGAAGGTGCTTCCAGCCCCGGTCGCAGTCAGCTCGTACGTGGTCGTCGTGGTTGGACTGACTGAAATGCTGCCGTTGGCCGGCTGACTCGCACCGCCGTTGATCGAGACGCTATCGGCATCCGTCGTCGCCCACGTGAGGGTGGAGGTTGCGCCGACAATGATTGTGGACGGGCTAGCAGAGAAGCTATCAACCGTCGGTGGCGCTGGGGGTGCAGAACTGACGCTGACGGTAACTACAGACGTTGTTGTCCCGCCGGTTCCTGTCGCAGTGAGGGTGTAAAAAGTGGTGACCGTTGGGTTCGTGGTGACGCTGCCATCAACGCTGACGTCTCCTACACCGTTATCGATCGACACGCTGCCCGCGCCGGTCGTATTCCAGCTCAGGGTGGCAAATTCGCCAACCCTGATCGAGGCTGGAGTCGCGGAGAAGTCATCAACCGTCGGCGCCGCTGGCGGCACCGCGGGGTTGACCGTGACCGTCACCAATGCCTGTGACGCGCCCGCCGGACCTATGGCGGTCAAAATGTAGAGCGTGGTGGTGGTCGGGCTGACCGACATGCTGCCGTCGAGAGATAGATTCGGCCCCGCGTTGATCACCACGGTATCCGCGCCTGTCGTGGTCCAGCTGAGGATGGAAGATTCGCCGGCAGTGATGGTGGTTGGCGAGCCGGAGAAGCTATCTATGGGAGCAGACGGAGTATTGGCAAGCACTGTCATTACCACAATGTCGGTGCTGGTGGCCCCTTGATTATCGGTCACTTCCAGCTGTACAGTATGCACTCCGATGGGCATCGTGATGGTGAATGTCGAAGCGTTGTTGATCGTATTGCCATGCTCGGTCCAGTTATAGGAAACGATAGTGCCATCTGAGTCTGTCGATGCCCTACCGTCAAAATGTACGAATTCCAGCGTATCGCCATTGGTATCTGTCACGGTCCGATCGAGACCAGCTTTCGCCACGGGGGGCTGATTGTTGGACAACGCCCCGTTGACCGTTACCATCAGGGTATCGCTCGCGGTACCGCCGTCATTGTCGGTCACCAGCAGCTGCACGGTGTGGCTGCCACTGATCTCCGGACCCAGTACTCCTGGTACGGCGCGGCGATTGAACGATAGGTCCAGCGTGGCACCAGCGCCGAGCAACGAGGTTCCTGAGGATGTCAGCTCGAACCATTGATAGGTGTCGATGAAACCCGAATCGAAGGACAGTGTCCCATCTAAGGTCACGAACTCGAAACCATCGCCGTCATTGTCGTCAACGGTTATATCGACGCCAGCGTTGGCGATCGGCAGCTCGCCAAGAATAGGTGGTTGTGAGCCTGGAGGGGCGATCAGCGCCTTGACTTTGACAAGATCGACGAAGAACTGCCCAGTGCTCATGTTGGATTCAAATTCGAGCACAATGTTTGCAGCCGTCGCAGGAAACCACGAGTGCCCAAGTGGAATGACCGTGCCACCGTAGAAGACGTAGGTGTCATCACTCTCGGTGCTGGTAATGGTATGGATCGTCGTGAACGGTGCGCCGTCAACGCTCACCTTGACCAGTAATTCGTCAGCGGCAGAAAACTGGCTGGCTTTCCCCTGAAAAGAGACCTTCATGCCCGTGCTACCAGCTGGCATGGCGATGGTACGGCGCAACAAGGAGCCCGCAGCGCCGAGTCGAACCTGCGGAGGATCGGGAAAAGTATCGACACTCGATAGCGTGACATCCCCATCCGTCACCCAGGAACCAAAGCCGATGGTAAAGTCGTCGAAGAACAGTTGGATACTCTCTACCGGCTCTACCCTGACCGTTACCCCGGTGCCACTGGTGAGACCACCGTTGTCGGTGACATTCAGCACCAACCTATGGTCGCCGCTGGCCACCAGTGCCGTCGTCAACACCGGCAACGTGCCAAGCAGCGTCTCCCCCTCGAGCCAGGCGTAATTGGTGATGAAGCCGTCATCAAACGAGGCATCGCCATCGACCGTAATTGTTGCCCTACCAATGTTGCCAAAATCGACGAACACCTGATTGGGACCGGCGATTGGTACCGGTGCCAGGTTAACGTCAATGGGCGCGGGCCCGCCGTGGTAGACAAAGGCTGCCCCCTCATCGATTTGATCCACATCGTAGTAGCCGAACCCCACGATCACATCGCTGAAGCCGTCACCGTTGACATCTCCAGCCCCGCCTACTCCCATGTCATTGCGATTGAGCCGTCGAACCGCCTCCGACTGATTCGACCCGATCCGTACATACGCATCCAACTCGGTGGTGGCGACAATGCCAGAGGGGCCGACAATTCCTGAGGGGGCGCCCCGAAACACGTAGGCAGCTCCTTCACTGTTAAGGCCCCCGACGAAGCCTAGCGCCCCTACGAGGACATCGTCGAAGCCGTCAGAATCGATGTCCCCGGCCGCCGCAACCCGAGAGGCATGCACTCCCTGGACCAGAATATCGGCATCGAGGAAGTCGGTGGCGGGGATCCCTGCTGGGCTTCCCAGGAATACGCCGAAAGTGCCGCTTCGCTCGAATGACGCCCCTGGAGGATTACCCAAATCAGGAAATCCCGGAGCGCCGAGGATAATGTCGCCAAAGCCGTCGCCGTTGACATCGCCAGCTTTCGAAACGATCCCTCCCGGGCCCGTGATGTGCGCATGAGCGGTGAGTGGGTCGCTCCCGACGATCCCGGTCGCACTGCCCAGGAATAGCGCAGCGCCGTTGATATATACGAGGACGTCATCGAAGCCGTCGCCGTTGACGTCGCCGGCCCCCGAAACAGCAGAGCCCATAAACCCGCCGCTAGACACGGGGAAGCCTGCCGGATATGGCAGCAGAATCGCGTCGGCATCGTCAAAACCACTGGCCGTGATCCCTGCCGCACTGCCGTGAAACACCACGGCCGCGCCACCGAAGCCCTGTGCCTGATTTGGGGGAATATTAGGGGGGAAGGTCAGACTGCCTTGTCTGGGAACGCCGATGATAACGTCATCGAAACCGTCGCCGTTGACATCACCGGCCCCCGCCACGCTAAAGCCAAGAATTGCATCGATTTGATTGGCATCGATGCGTGCATCGGCGTCGGCCGGGCTGGTGGCGTCGATTCCAATATCACGCTGGCCGTAGAACACAAAAGCCGCTCCTTTAACGGTCAAGGTAGGGTCACCACGGAATGTACCTTCGTAGTGGGGTGCCCCGACGATGATATCGGCGATCCCGTCGCCATTGACATCACCAGCCCCGGCAACGCTGGTGCCGAATTCCGCGCCCGCCTGGTCACTCAGGATCACGGCATGAGCAGAGTCGGGGTCAGAGCCGACGATTCCAGTGGCGCTGCCGAGGAAGACGAACACTGCCCCTTCATCGAACAAGCCATCAGCTAAATCCCACCCTCGAGCGCCTACGATCACGTCGTCGAAGCCGTCGCCATTAACGTCGCCAGCTATCGCTACAGAGCCACCAAACGCTGCCGCGTCAAAACCACCGTTGGCCGGCTGGTTCGACTCCAGGATAGCGTCCGCAATGCTCGTGATCAGAGGGTCGATCACCACAGGGTATGCGGCGCCGAGATCTTCGACGATCAGCTGCAGGCGCTGCGGCGAAGGCACTTCGAGGCGCGACGCCAGGATCATTCCATTGGCATCTGTTGCCACCAATTTTGAGTAGTTGAGTCGACGTCCGGCATCGGTTGCCAGCACGATCGACTGCCCGCGCAGACTTGCAGTGGCATGCATCAGCGCGAGTTCCAGCACAACCGGGCCCTCACCTGCCAGCGGAGCCGAAAGGGTAAACCCTTGCTCCAGGCCCAGCGGCGAATTCTCGTACCATTCAATGACGCCGGATCGCTGGATCTCAACCCGCGTGCTCGCGTGCGTTACCGTGCCTGCGGCGACGGGTAAGAGCTCGGTGCCTCGGCCCATGCCGATCAGAGAGAAACTGGCCAGCTCGGTGTCCCCTGCCGCCGTGCGGTCGTGCACCCGGATGCCTGTGGAGTTGAAGTAGGTGCGTAGATTGTGGGCGCGATTTGGCGCCTGCAGACCCTTGCCGTTTTCGCTCGGCTGATATTCATTCGAGACCCGCGCACGCTGTAGCTGAGTCCACCGGCTGTTGGTTACGCCCGCCGGTAAGTGTATTACTGATTTAGGGACTGCTGCAGACTGAACCTCGGCAATAACCGAGGTTGAATTTTCCGGGGCTTTGACGTTGCCCGCCATAGTCCCTGGGAATAATAAGAGTCCCGCGTTGCTTACCGAACCCTCCGCTACCAATTCAACGGAGGCCAAAGGCTTAAGTTTATCGGGCGGTGCTGTTGTTGAACCTGCTGTCAGCAAAAACGTAATTGCCACTAGGGTAATCAATATTAAGGGAACTACAGCAGACACGGCTCTGCTGAGTTCAACCATTTTCGTGTTAATATTCATCATGGTTCCTTTTTAAATGCTAACAGCTTTCGGGTAAGCTAGCGATGCGCCATTTCGTTACTTATCAAGCATCCTTTATTGAAAGCCTATTTAAGTATAGATCACGTTGTGCCTAGCTATCAGGTAAATAAGGTCTTTTTTTTTGAGGTTTTTTTGAGCGCGAAGATTATCTGGATCCTGCTCTATTCTCCAGGCTTAATTAGCGCATAATTTCTGAGAATGGTGAGTGGTGAACGGTGAATGGTGAATGGTGAAATGCAGCCTACTAGATTGTCGCGGTCAGGAAAAAGGACTATATAATCAGTTACTACTTGAAGAAAGTGGTGCCCGCTCAGTGACTTGAACACCGGAGCTAGCGATTATTAGAGTCTGCCTAGATCGATCATCAAGCTGCACTGATACAGCTTGATGAGTCGAGATTAAAAATTACGCTTTCTCTAACGCTTGGGCGATATCGGCAATGATATCGTCAATATCTTCAATGCCAACCGAGATCCTGACTAGATCTTCTGAAACACCTGCCGATTTAAGTTCTTCGGCGTTTAATTGGCGGTGCGTAGTCGATGCCGGGTGGCATGCTAATGATTTGGCGTCACCAATATTCACCAGACGAAGGATCATATCCAGCGCATCGATAAACCTGCCGCCAGCCTCGCTGCCACCTTTAATGCCAAAACTCAAAATACCAGAAGCTTTGCCTTTACTCATTTTTTGGCAAAGTTCATGGTATGGGCTGTCAGGTAAAGCGGCATAGTTAACCCAGTTAATTTTGTCATGCGCCTTGAGATACTCTGCAACTTTTAAGGCGTTTTCACAATGACGCTCCATGCGTAAACATAACGTTTCTAAGCCTTGCATGATAAGGAATGCGTTGTGAGGGGATATTGCCGCTCCGGTATTTCGCAGCGGTACTACCCGACAACGGCCAATATATGCTGCGGCGCCAAGCGCTTCGGTATAGACAACGTCGTGATAGGAAGGGTCAGGCTCATTTAACATTGGAAATCTTTGTGCATTCGCTACCCAATCAAATTTTCCCGAGTCGACGATGATGCCGCCAATGCTAGTACCATGGCCACCAATATATTTCGTCAGTGAATGGATAACAATGTCTGCACCGTGTTCAATTGGACGGCAAAGGGCTGGGCTGGCTACCGTATTATCGACAATTAATGGCACGCCATGCTTATGGGCGATTTTCGCTAACGCTTCTAAATCAATCACGTTACCGGCCGGATTACCAATGGATTCACAAAATACCGCTTTGGTATTTTCATCAATGAGTTGCTCAAAACCATCTAAATTATCACCGGATGCAAATCGTACTTCCACACCTTGGCGAGGCAACGAATGGGCAAACAAATTATAGGTACCGCCATAAAGCTGACTGGTACTGATAATATTATCGCCAACCGAGGTAATGGCTTGAATCGCGTAAGTAATTGCGGCCATGCCAGAGGCGACGGCTAAGCCGGCAATTCCACCTTCCATTGCCGACACTCTTTGCTCTAACACATCGGTTGTTGGGTTCATGATCCGAGTGTAAATATTACCTGCAACTTTCAAGTCAAATAAATCGGCTCCATGTTGAGTGCTGTCAAAGGTATAAGAGGTTGTTTGATAGATAGGTGTGGTGGCAGCTTTAGTTGTTGCTTCCGATTCGTATCCATGATGTAAGGCTAAAGACGCTAATTTCATAATAATTTCCATGTAGTTAATTAAAGGTTGTAACCCGATTCTTCGTGTTCAACTAAATCCAGACCTGTGGTTTCCTGTTCTTCTGATACTCGTAAGCCACCTGTCATCAGGCCAACAACTTTAAACAGAATATAGGAGACAATCGCGGTATAAACAATGGTGGCAACAATGCCAATTAACTGTACGCTTACCTGCTCTGACATTGTTGAAATACCTTCAGCAAAACCAAAACCACTGAACACACCTAATGAGGTAGATGAGAAAATACCGACTAAAAATGTACCTAATATACCGCCTACCCCATGCACTGGGAAAACGTCTAGTGAATCGTCAATTTTCAGCTTTTGTTTGATATAAACCGTACAAGTAAAACACACAACACCGGCTAAAACACCGATCACTAGCGCCCCACCAGGCCCAACAAAGCCGGAGGCGGGAGTGATTGTTCCAAGGCCTGCAACCATGCCGGTTACCGCGCCTAGCACACTGGCTTTGCCAAATTTTTTCCATTCTATGGCTGCCCAGGTTAGTGCACCTGCGGAGGCGGAAATATGAGTCACTAACATCGCCATTGCGGCGTCACCATTAGCTGCTAAAGCACTACCGCCGTTAAAGCCAAACCAGCCAACCCAAAGCAAACCGGCACCGGTTACTGTCATGGTTAAGTTATGCGGTAACATTGGCGTTTTTGGAAAACCTTTACGAGGTCCTAATACCATTGCCGCCACTAATGCGGCCACACCTGCGGTAATGTGTACTACAGTACCTCCGGCAAAATCATAAAGCCCCATTTGAGCAAGCCAGCCACCGCCCCAAACCCAATGAGCTACGGGTGCGTATACTGTTAATAACCATAAGCCACTGAATAATAATACCGCTGAAAATTTCATCCGTTCGGCAAATGCACCAATAATAAGTGCCGGTGTGATCACCGCAAACGTCATTTGAAATAGCATGAACAGGCTTTCAGGAATATCCCCAGACAAGGTATCTTTGCCAATGCCAACCATCATAACTTTTGAAAAATCGCCGATCCAGGCGTTGCCTTCACCAAACGCTAAGCTATAGCCAACCACTAGCCATAATATTGATGAAATACTGGCGATAGCAAAACATTGCATCAAAATAGAGAGAATATTTTTACTGCGCACTAAACCGCCATAAAACAGCGCAAGCCCAGGTAACGTCATCAGTAAGACTAACGCTGTCGAGGTTAATATCCACGCGGTATTCGCCCCGCTTAATTCGCTTTCACCGGCAACGCTGGAAAAGCCAATGGTCGAGCAAAGTAATACGCATAGTTTTAATATTTTAATCATTATTTTACCTTAAACCGCTTCGCTTCCAGTTTCGCCAGTACGAATACGAATAATCTCTTCGATATTGGTGACAAAAATTTTGCCATCGCCAATTTTTCCAGTATTCGCCGAGTCGATAATGGTTTCAATGACTCTTTCAACCAACTCATCATGAATGCCAATTTCTAATTTGATTTTGGGAAGAAAATCCACTTGATATTCGGCGCCGCGATACAGTTCTGTATGCCCTTTTTGCCGGCCAAAACCTTTAACTTCTGATAACGTTAGGCCTTCAATGCCGATTTCACTGAGTGCTTCGCGCACATCGTCAAGTTTAAATGGTTTGATAATCGCGGTGATTAGCTTCATTGGAGTACCTTTTTGAATTTTAGAGTAAATACTAAAATATCTAATCAACAGGCCATTAACAAGTATATTTTTAATATAATTTCACAATAAGCGAATAACTATTTATACAGTTGCCGAGATGCGATCAAAAACAAGCTTAAAAGATGCTAAGTGAACTACCCCGCGACTTTCGCTTCGCTCGGATCACGGGGCTTCTACAGTCTAGCTTTTAACAGCTAGGCTGCTTCTTTTTCCTCAGATCCCACACCAAACTTTGATCACTCAAAGACTTTCGTTTTATTCGATGATTTCTGCTGAGGTTTGGGCGTTACCCTGGTGATCATCCCGACCGCCATCAAATCTTTCTCACCGGTGTCAGCGACAGACTTGGCCGCAGACAGGTCTCTGCATTGTTCAAGGTGACAACGTTCACAGTTGAATGAACGTACGTTTAGGTCGAATTTATGCTCGTGCTTGCATTCATAACAAATGCCCGATGACTTCACGAATCGACCTATTTCATAGTATATGCCGCCATTTAAATCGACCTTGTATTTGGCGAGTTCCGTGATCATAGCCATCACATTATCGTTCACCATTGTGCCGTTAAATTGTTGCATACCTTTCACGTTCAAATCTTCAAACACTATGATATCACTGGCCTTGGCTATCGAGCAGGATACTTCGTGCGCAAAC
>MAAC01009493.1_pt1 | contig 28117 bp, 25 predicted proteins | sample 1115981 | NCBI WGS metagenome assembly MAAC01 (sample SAMN04961126, study PRJNA320927) | seawater metagenome | isolation source: sample BD02T64 sea water enriched with oil for 64 days | place: USA:Gulf of Mexico | collected 2013-07-27
ATAGAAGAAATTGATATACGTTGGATAAAACCCGTTGCATTACCTTCTAGTACCTTGAACGTTCAAGTGGCTCAGAATTTGAGTGATAAGACGCGTACACCGATTCGATTGGTTGGTCCAGGCGGTGTTGTACATCTTGTTGGCAGTATTATTACTAAGTAAGTATTAGGGGGGCTTATCATGACTGTTGTGAAAAATAATAGTAAACATGTTCCAGTAATCATTGATGGAATGCGGACACCGTTCTTAGATTCTGGAGGAGATTATTCTCAGTTAATGGCGTGTGACCTCGGAGCTTTCGCAATTGCTGGTCTTATTGAGCGCACAGGCATTAATGCAGAAAGTATTGGTATGGTGTCAATGGGTACGGTGTTGCATGAGGTCGAGACTTCAAATGTTGCACGTGAATGCATGTTACAAGCAGGAGTTCCAAGTAATACTCCTGCCTATACAGTATCAATGGCTGGCTTATCACCTAATATAGCCTTAGGTGGTATATGCGACATGATATCGCTTGGGCGTATAGATGTTGGTGTTGCTGGTGGAACAGAGACGTTTTCAGATGTGCCAATAAGGTTGTCTCAAACCTTGAGAAGGGCAGCGATGAAGTTGCGTCAAGACAGCTCCCTTAATAATATTTTACGACAAATGGGAACATTGCGCTTACGCGACATGCTTCCCGTTCCTCCATCAGGCACCGATTTTACTACACGAAAAACAATGGGGGCTTGTGCCGAAAACATGGTAAAGAAGTTTGATGTGAGCCGTGAAGATAGTGATTGTTTTACATTAAGAAGCCATCAGCTTGCTATTGAAGCATGGAACAATGGACTCTTTGATGAGAATATTGTTCCCGTAAAAATACCTAATACGAATACCGTTGTTTCACGCGACGATTCAATGCGTGAAGATATCAGTCTTGAGAAATTGCAGCGCCTTAATCCGATTTATGATAAAGAGAACGGAATAATTACTGCCGGCAGTTCATCACGTTTTACTGATGGCGCGGGGGCTGTATTGATTACGAATATGCAAACGGCGGAGCGTCAAGGTTTAACACCAAAAGCGTTGGTTGTTGATCATGTTTCAGTCGGAGTGACCGATTTATATTCAGAAATGTTACTGGGGCCGGCAATGGCGATTCCACCACTTCTGAAGAGAAATGGATTGAGCATGAATGATATTGATGTTTGGGAAGTGCACGAGGCTTTTGCCGCACAAATTATTGCAAATCAGAACTGTCTGGATTCTGAAAAATTATCAAAAAAATATCATGGGTTGGATAATGCTTTAGGAAAAATTCCCATTGAGAAATTAAATACCTGGGGCGGATCTTTGGCGCTGGGGAATCCTTTTGCAGCCACAGGAGTACGTTTGCTCACAACAGCGGTTAATCGATTACAAAAAGAACGTAAACGTTACGCAATAGTATCAAGTTGTGCGGGTGGAGGGCTAGGGAGTGCTATTCTTTTAGAGCGTTTTTTTGAGAGTGGGTTGCGATGAAAAATGAATATGACTGGGTTCATCGGCTGCCACAGGATTTCTACAACCAGGCTTGTAACACGACAACTCAAACAAGCGTAAAGGTAAAGATAGCTGAATATCTGGATCTGATGTGTAGATCGTCTTTGGCATCTTTGATTTCAGCTTTATCAATCCCTGTCGGTATAGCATCGCAAGAAGTAGGTCACCCAAACAGGTCTCGGAAGGGGTTTTTGAACGAATTGGTTTTATATAACGTTTAGTGAAGGTATCGAGGTGTGTTTATAGGTATTGTAAAGGCTTTTCATAAAAAGAAGAACCAATCCTGTGATTGCGGAGAATGCCTGTCTAGAAAGCCCCTTAGCACTACCTTAATATCCTATGAGTGATATTCCTGGTAAAATTCGGAATGTGTCTTATGCAATATATTCTTATCGTCGTTGTTTTTCTTCTGGGGGGGCGTGTTACTCAGCCTATTCACAAAGAGCCCAAATACAGCAGAAGAATATTATTGAATGAACTACTAAACCGTGGCCAGTTTTACTTTACCACTATATAATCATCACACCATTTTCGGCTCAGACAGTCTAACTTCCCCCGTTGCATCCTTCCTGTGGGGGGCAATTGTCTTTATATATTCGTTTTTTGGGAGAAAAACCCATATATAAGTACCAATTAGTGTCGGTAGAAGGGCTAACAAATGCATAACAAGATTCTGTTAGCGATTTCGTTTACAGGCTCTCTACGCGCAAGATAACAGTGTTATCAAGGAGATCACCTATGTCATTGACGACAATGTTTCCCATAAACTTCAAAAAACAAATGGAAGGGATGGGAATTCCAGTACATGAGAACGGTAACACCTATGTTGCTGCTGACGAAGAGAGGTATATCTCATTAGAAGTTATCCAAGAACATTATGGAACGTCGAAAGTTACTTTCGCTGAAGTATTTATTTTAATTGGTGATTACAAAAAAGCGATAGATAAAAATATCACGGTAGTAGAGCCTGAGGGGGAAATTGAGCATACAGAAAATACATTTTTCGATTTTAGACCTTCAAATTCTGGGCAGAAATATGATGCAGAAATTTTGCAAGAATTGAATGATTTTAAGGCTTTGAAAACGGTTCTCTACCGTTGTCCTGAGTTCATTATGCTAAAACAAAAAGGTACTCATGATCTCATACTAAAAGACCCCTTGGTTATTCAAATGCTTCGAGGCAAGAAAGAGGTTAATACTATTATTGAGAAACTCTCTTCACTTAACATACCTCATGGCTGGATTATTCAAAAACCTAAAGGATTAGGGAAGGAGAACGTGAATCAAGCCTGGAAGCTAACCGGACGTATCATGTCGGTCTTGGTCCCACTAACTATCCTATTTTTTATATATTTAAATAGCTTATAAGTTTTGTTCAAGTATGAACTGAGTTTTTATTAGGAGTGAGATGTTTATGGATGAAGAACGTCTAATTGGATATCTAAGAGCCCCGGCTTATGGTCTTTATCACATTATGAGTATTGAACAGGCGAGAAATGGTCAATTCGCTTATGATATCGTTCCAGCGTTTAAGCTGCGCTACACGGAAGAAATGCAAAGTGGAATAATTGACTCATTAGAGTGGTGTACTTCTAGGGATGATTTTGATTTTGATAGAGTGCTACCTTCAATACCAGGCAGCACGAAACACAAAATCGAATGTCTTCGAGTTATTTTGGATAGGCTTAAAGCACTGCGCTCTAACGGGTAATAACGCTGACTTGTTGCCAGTACTGATGCCGCCATAAGTATTGCTTTAGCGTTGTCAGTACTGGCAGATTTCCCCATCAAATTAAAATCCTGAATTGACCAGGTGACGAGAAACTTGTTCATAGAAATCGGCTGAACCACCATTGTAGGGCGTAGCTTCACGATAACCTGGGCTAGATATTAATGTGTCATCATTGCGACCGGTCACATACATATGATGATAACCTCGGCCAAACAGACGACCTTCTAGCGTTGCCACGTGAGACATGTTTGGATAACCTAACAAATCCAGTCGTTGTGATTTTACTGTGGTATAACCATCATTTTCGCCTAAAGTCCCCCAAATCAAAAAGAAATTCGCAGCCTCCAGGTTACTCCACAGATTAAAGTCCCAATTGCGTATTTTGGTGGCCCAGCTGAAATATTGAACACCATTGTCGCGCTCATTTGATGCATTAACCAAGACACTCCATTTATTTTCATCTCCGACAAAATCAATTAGTTCTGACCAACTTTGTTGAAAGCTCATATTATCAAAGGGATAACCTTGCATGTATTTTCGGGAGAGGTTCGTTAGTGAGTGTACATAATGACGATACATGTCCAGCTCATCGAGATTATTTTCTCCAGCGTTTGGCGTTTCCATCAAGTCATAGGTATTATCTTGTTTCCATAGGCCGGCCTGCACTTCTTGCTTCAGTGCCCCCCAGGCTAGGTCGTTGCCATAATCCGCCCATCCCTCACCGATTACCACGTTGCTAAGATAGATAGCGTCCAGCAATAGGGATGCACCCATAGTTCCACGATTTTCTCCGACCAGTCCAACAAATGCCGCAACTTTATCGCGCATTAAACCTTGGCTTGGATCATTGTCAGAAACGGGTAGACGAGCAATCATATAACGCCCGTCTTGGGATCCTTGCGACATACCCAAAACATTTACCTTATCAGCCCCGGTTTCTTCCAGTGCTTGCAGAACAGTGTTTCGCAATGAGCGTGCTCGTGCAGCATTGCTTGCATAAGGTGGTTTATCTGCAATATAAACTGGAATACCGCAATGTTCTTTTAATCGAGTAACAATCTCTGCGCTGAAATACCGATGATATGCGTTTAAGTCTCGGGTTAATTTGTTATTGTGGACATTGTAGTTTCTTGGCGGAAGGTCGAGCTCCTCAACGGGTACTTCCCAGCGCGTGCAATTCTGACCTCCCGTTCCATCACCTACCCATTCCGCACACAAATGGCTTGACTCTCTTTTCTCGCAATCCTCTCCCTCCATATTATCAGGGCAGATTTTTCGCAAACTCCAATGATGGGAAAGCACAATAGGGTATTTTGTTTTACAGCTTAGGTCTTCGATAGCAAAAGCGGTGCCCATTGTTGTGAAAATAGTGAACAGGCCTAGCAGCAGTGCAAGTGATTCTGATCGCATAATACAGTCCTTTTGAGTGATCAAAGATTAATCCAGAGGTTTTTAGTCCTCTACAGAGAGAGGTGTGCAGCTTACATACGTAATGACAATTTGGCTTGGGTTTTTTGATCAGTATTTGATTGCAATTTATCCATTGAATCAGTGGGTTAGCTCGATAAATAACGCAACAACTTCCCAATCCAGTTAGGCGGCGGACTTTTAAAGCTGATCTATAGTTAAATCCATACGTCCCAACTTCTCAGAGACGCTTCCTTGAATTCGAAAAGGCGAATGATCTGTCTTTTATACCTATAGTGGTTGATAGCCTGAAAGACGCGTTAGCAACATTCCTGCTCTCCCCGGAAAATTTACCAGTTAAATAAATCGGCCGCACTGGGTGCGACTGAAGCAACGAAAGGGGCAATGAAGCCCCTGGAGCCAAGTTATCTACTCTTGGTTGAGATCTGTATGCCATGCAGTGACGCGCCAAGGGCTGTATTCTTCGTGAAATAGCGTGTAAAAGTATTCCATTTGTGTCTCTGCATGTTCTTGGCTTAACTGTGATTGCCAATATTGTCTGCCTGCAATATAGCTTATGCCGAAGTTATGCCAGTCTTTGAAAGAGCGTTGTATTTGCTGTCCAACGGGGATCATTAATGACCATGCCTCATCTTCGGAAATGAAGCCGGTGGTGGCTCCCCAGCGACACAGTGAAATGTAGCGTCCATCATCCCAGGCGCGTATCCCGCCTTTACGAAGTCTTCGCCGATAGTTTTTTATTAGTATCAAAGATGAATGCAGCTTACTGTTATGCCGATTTGCATGTATATAATGGCCAATCGCTGTTTCTGACATGGTGGTCAGCTGATGTTGTAAATCCATATAACCCACATTGTGGCCTTCGGTTTTTAGCCATTGCAGTGTGTCCAGTAAGTCCTTTTTTGAGGATATAGACCAGTCCCGTTCGAGAACGTGTTGTAGCGAGGTGATCTCTTCTTCGTGATTACCATTACTGTGCAAGGTGTCATGTCGGCCGCCATTGCGCTCCGTCAGAATTGCACTTGTCGCGAGACACCAAAGTTGGGCGGGAGAGAGGCCGTTGGGATTATAATGTTGCGTTGTCATGAGGGGCTCGTTAAATGTCGCATCCGATATCGGGGAATAATGATGTGTCGTGATGTTCGACGGTGTTTGTTGTGGGCCATCGCTTTGCTGATATTGGTAAAGAGGCGGGATCCAGTAAGCGGCCAGCGGTTGTCAGTCTTTCCTTCAGTGAGGGTTTTTTCCCTGGCTGCTTTGTCAGGCCTTGGAGTCTTTGTTGAAAATCGAGGTTATTTTTGTCAAGTTCGTAGGCTGTTGATGCTGCGATAGCGGCAGCCTTGTGTTTGCCTGATTCAAATAATGCTAAACTCAAATAGCTGTATCCGTGAGGAGACCTAGTTGTTTTGATGTATTGCTCCAGCATGGGGATGGCAAGTTCAAATTCCTCCAAATAATAAAAGCAGCGGCCTTGATATAGGTGTGCGTAGGGGTCGACCTGTTCTGGTGGAGTGAGGGCCAGGTATGCCTCGACGCGTTCAGATGCTTGTTTCCAATTTTTTGTCTGAATGAACCCCCAACAGCTATTTAATAGCGCCCAGGCATTGTCAGGGGTTTCGGTTAATAATGCGTTCAAGAGGGCTTCCGCACCGGGGAGGTTGCCTTCCTGCTGCAGAAAATAAGCTGCACCGTGAAACAAATAATAATCGGAATGCGTTGATGCACCTTGTTGATAGAGTTGGCTTGCCTGAGCCATATTGCCTTGGGCGCGAAATAATTCAGCTTTCCAATAAATTATGTTTACTAAATCTGGATCGATTGCTGTTAAAGCTGTTAGCGCCTTATGTGCTAACGGGAAGTCTTTCATGCCAATATGATTTTCAATCAGGCGGCAATACACATCAGCTTGATCATGACCATAATCTAGCGCTTTCTGCAGGCTCGCAATTGCATCTTCGTGGTGTTTAAGGCGTGTTTCACAGTAAGCTTTGTCAAACCAGGCACCGGAAAGGCTGTATTGATGGGTAAGTACAATGTCAAAATCTTCTATGGCTTTGGCGTAACTTTCCAGTGTTCCCTGTTCAAAGTAGGCTAGGCCTCTGCTTGAATAATATATCCAGTGCTCAGGTGTAATGGCAATCGCTTGAGTGGATAGCTCAATAGATTTTCTATAGTCGGTTTTGTGACGATACGCTTCCGCTAGGTGGTGTAATACGTCAGCGTTGTCAGGGGAGAGCGCGAGGGCCTGCGTTAAATACGCGACGGCTAGGTCATAATTCTTAAGGTCAATATGTAACTTTCCAAGACAAAGCAATATATCAAAACCGTTTTTAGCTTCATGTTGTGCGAATGCCAGTGCGTGATTAAATGCGGTGAGCGCGGCATCGAGTTCCTGTTGTTTTTCGTGGGATTGCCCAAGCAGATGGTAACCGTCGGAATCCAATGCGCGGTCAACTACACATGCAAGGGTTTCGCTGCAACGTTGAAAATTACCCATGTCATAATATGCCCTGGATATGAGAAGCCGGAGCGGGTAATCATGACTGTTGTCTGTGAGGGTCGGTAGTGTGTCGTCAATTAATTGTTGGTTGGCTCTTACCAGCTGGACACGTACGTCAATGTCAAATGGACATTGCTCTAGAGCCTGTTCAAGCAAGTCTTTAGCGGTAAGGGGGTTGCCTTGCTCCAGAAGGCACAAGGCTAATCCTCGTAGCGCCAAATTGGATTCCGGGTCAATGGCTAATGCGTGTTGATAAGCACGCACTGCAGCAGCATACTTGCTTTGTTCCCAGCAAATGTCCCCGATGTTCAGAGAGGCATCTATGCTGTCGGGGTCGAGCCCTGCTTGTTGCTGCAGTTCGTTAATGGCATAAGTTGGTTCGTCTTGCTGAAGGAATATCAGGCTCCGTAAGCGGTGGAGTACTGGGTCGATGATATGGTAAGTATCAACGAGTTGTAGTAATGGTATGGCGTTTGAATAATCGTTGTTATCGATGGCTCGACCAAGTGCTTCCCGCCGATGTAAATATTCGTCAATAGTTACCTCGGGTGGGGTTTCTTCCGTTAGGCTGATGTTGTTATATTCAGGCATCCAGCGGCAGACGCGTAATTTCCCCATCACATAGTCAACCATGTCTTCCGGGAATGTTTTGCAAAGCTCGCGTTCCTGTTCGCTCCACAGGAAAAAACCATCAAATAATTGCCATACTGAAGCAGGAAGGTAAGGGTGATGGGCGACAAAATGAAAGAGGTGAGTGTTTACACGTTGTTTTACTTCTGGCTGCCAGAAAATATCATTTTCGATCAGGTTCTTCCAAAGTTCATACTGTATTCTTGTGTTAATGTTTGTATAAAGATCGGATATTTTTGCAATAAATTGTTCGGCTAGCGCCTCGGGTGTTGTTGCAGTATATTCCGGTTGAGGTAAGTCGGTAGTCGCGGGATTTTGTGTATTATCTGCGTTTTTTTCGTCGATGGGCGTTTGGAAGGTGTCGCCGATATTGATTTTTTTAGCGGCGTTAAGTGCTTCCTCGTAGGCTTCCCGTAATTGTTGGAATTCTTCCGGGTAGTCTTCAGGGTTGCATAGCTTAACGTTTTTGGCGTAAGCTCTTTTGATGAGTTTCTTATCAACGGTGGGTGTTAAACCCAGTAATTTCCAACAGTCCATAGTTTTATAATCTTTCTGATTCAATGTGGCAAAAGTGTTTTTCAATATCGGTGCGGGCTTTGGCTATTTCATTTGCGTCCTGTTGTTCGACAATACTTTCAAAGTCGGCTAATAATTTCGCAATGTATTGACGTATATCTCCAAGAGACTCTTCGTATAGTCGCTCTCCGCGGGCAATTAAAGTCCTGTTTTCCATTTTTTCTCTTGGGTGTATCTTTAACTCTGCAAGCAGTGCCATTCGAGAGGCAATTTCTTCTTTGCTTAATGCGCCAGGATGCCCCTCTATAATCTCGGTGCATGTTTTTTGTGTTGATATTACGCTGACGATAACTTCGAGAATGCCATTGATGTCGTAGGTGAAGCGAATATCAATGGCTTCTGAGCCGGCCGGACCTTTAGGTATGTCAATATTGATCATGCCGAGCTCAATGTTGTCTTTTGTTCGCCGGCTTTCGCCTTGAAATATGCCAACTTCAACTTTTTCCTGGTTGTCATGACACGAATAAAAACGTTCTACCTTGCTAACAGGTACAACGGTGTTGCGTTCAATGATAGGCTTGAAATGTCCGGATTCTGCACCGTGCGCTTTCAAAACCATAATCTCTGTTCCTAATGTATAAGGACAAATATCGGTGAGAACAACTTCTTGTAGGGTTTTGTCTCGGGCTTTTAAACCGGCTTGAATGGCGGTACCCAGTGCGACAACTTCATCTGGGTTGTGATGGCAGGCTGGGAAGTGACCAAACATTCGACTTACCAGTTTACGTATTAATGGCATGCGGGTTGCACCGCCAACAAGTATGACGGATGACAGGTCGGCGGGTTTGATTGACGCATCATTTAACGCACGTTCAATGGGTAGTCTTAACCGTGTTAATAGTGCCTGCGCGCTTTTTTCAAATTGCGTGTTATTGATGTCCCAGTGGTATATATGATCGTCAATTTCCAGTGTTAACTTTGCTGTGTTATAGCGCGTTAGTGTGCACTTTGCAGATTCAGCTTGTTGATGTAATTTGTTGATTTGTTTTTTATTGAGCGAAGTGTTTTCTATATTGTGGTGATTTAAAAAGCCGTTAACAAGCAAAGAGGTGAAGTCTTCACCGCCAAGTGTGTTGTCCCCCGCTGTTGCGTTGACTTCCATGACGCCATCAAAGAGTTCCAGAACAGATACATCAAAGGTGCCACCACCCAAATCAAATACTAAAAAGGTTTTTTCTTCCTCTTCGTGTAAGCCGTAAGCAATAGCAGCGGCAGTGGGTTCGTTAATTAAACGTTCTACTTGTAACCCCGCAAGATGACCCGCAGTTTGCGTTGCTTTTCGTTGTGCGTCATTGAAATAAGCAGGCACGCTGATAACTGCCTCGGTAACGGTTTCGCCAAGATAGGCTTCGGCGTCAGCCTTTAGCGAGCGTAATACAAATGACGCAAGGTCTTCAGGTAAAAAGGAACGAGCGCCTAGGTCAATACTTTTTTTTGTGCCCATATGACGCTTAAAAAGTGAAGCGGTTGCATTTGGGTGGGTTATTAATCGTTCTTTAGCAGCCTGACCGACGAGAATGTCGCCGTTATCATCAAGGCTGACTACGGACGGTGTTAGGCTGTCGCCAATTACATTGGGAATTATCGTTGCTTTGGCGTGCTTCCAAATGGAGACCAAGCTATTCGTTGTCCCCAGATCAATGCCGATTATTGCCATGTGTGGAAAAGCCTCATTTGAAGGTGTTAATTAGAAAGTATGCCTATAGAGACAAAGGGTACTTAAACAAAAGTGGCTTTTTTTGGCCTAATTCTTCTTTTCATAGTCCTTGAGTTTCGCCCTCATTCTCCGATTATCAAAAATCAATGATATCCATACCGCAATCGTCATGATCTGGAATCCATGTTCTCCGGCATAATACCAAAACGCCCAAGCTAAGGCTGATGCTACAAACCCCCAAAACAAGAGCCAAAAGCTATCCTTGCTAAATACCTTTTCCATTTAATCCATCTCAGTTAGTTTGTTTGCGGCATCAAAAGTTATGTTTGCATCACGATTTTAGAGATAAAGCTTCGCACAGGCCTTCTCCAGCGGCTAACCACGTAGGCATTTCTTTTAGGGATATCTTGTACTCATTACGACATAGAACGATAGATCCTTCTCCGCCTTCAGCAAATATTTTATTCTGCGTTAAGAAATAATTTGTCAATGGACTATCGAAAAATAGTTTTATATTAGGGTCTTTAGACGTAAGAAAATACATCTTGGAAAACTCTTTTTTATCAGAAATATCAACATCTGGTAATAATTTATGCCAAATATTCTCAGGTTCCAATGAAAAATATGGGACCCTACCCTCTTTGAGATTCACTTGTACAACAGTTCGAATTTGGTTTTTTTTTATCGTGGACCGTCGCGATGGCGCGCACTCTAAATCAAACACTCTGAGTTGAATACCATTAATATCTCGATGTAATAAATTTATAACGCGTAGCTTACTTTTGCTTCCATTATCAAGCCATCTAGTTGCCAAATTACAGTATTCTGATGGGTTTTCTGTGACGGCTGTATACTCAAATCCATATTGATCCGCCATTTCCTTCAATTTATCGTTTCTATTTTTTGGAAAATAGGTGAGAAACAATATAAGGACAATCAAAACGATAATGATCAAGGAGGGAGCCGATGACCGCGACCCTGAAAAATCCATAACGTCGTCTGCTGTCATCGGTATTACAATGAGAGGAGTAAGGAAGAAAAATACGCCCAAACAGCAAATGAAGAATAAACGTATGGTTTGTAAGCCTGATTGCTGCCAACCTCGGCTCTCTAGATACTTTTTATACCGCCAGAATATAAGTGGCGAAACGATGATCGTTAAGGGAATACCCACGGCAAGCCAAATCAGCACTGCAGGCACTGCGTTTGCCAACGAGGCGTGTGCGGGTAAGGAAATTGAAAGCAAAGATAAAAAGCCAAAGATCAAGCTCAATTGTTTAGGTAAAATAAACCTGTTTACAGCTATATTGTGTAACATCCGTATTTCCTAATAACTCCGTGACTAGCCGATTCTACATTGGGTTTGGCTTGGTATCACTATCAACTGCGAAAGCACAATACTACAGGAGAGTGTTGTAGGCCAGGTTTTTCACGATACTCACAATAGTCAGTTATCATACTTTTTCGATAGCTAGCGTTCTATATTCAAGATAAGAATATGTATATGTTACCCGGTTTAACTTAGTCGACTCTGGCTGTTCAATCAGCAGCCCGCTAATGCGAGCATTAGCGGTTTGGTTGTGAGCTTCAGAATGTGGACCTTGTAACATAATGAACAAAATAATAAATATTTCTTGCCATGTTGAGTGAAATATATACCCTGATTCCATAACGTTAACGAAATATGGTAAGACAAGCTATGAAATGAAATTCACCAAACAGCGTTCGGAACATGACAACGTTTTGCATATCGTTAATGTCGTAAAAAGATACTGGATAATGGTCTAAAATTAAATCGAGAATAGTATGATAAAGGGTAGTTGTCTCTGTGAAGAGGTTAAGTATGAATATAATGGTTCAATTAATGAAGTTGCAGTATGTCATTGTAATCAATGCAAGCGAGCACAGGGGACACCATTCGTCACCAACGCTCCGATTGAACTAGAAAAGTTTACTTTTACCAAGGGATCTAGTTCATTAAGAATATTCTGTTCAAGTCCAAATAAAAAACGAGTATTTTGTGGTACTTGTGGAAGCCCGTTGTACAGTCAAAGAACGGACATGCCAGAGACAATAAGGTTAAGGCTTGGTACCGTTACTGAAGGTTCTATCCCTGAACCGAACTATGAAATATATTGCGAGTCAAAATCAAATTGGTTTAGTGCAAATTCAGAAAGACCAAGCTATGAACAAAATAAAACATGACCAGGTAATATTGCTGGACTCTGTGTGCGGTCCTGTTTTTTTCGAGGAACAAAAGCTACCATAGAATAAACTATAAGTAATATTTTGGTTGGTGAGTTCATTTGGATAGATTGCGTAAACAAGATTTCTTTGAAGGAAAAATTGATTTCTATTATTCCATGGGTAGTAGATATTCATACTTGGCATCAACACAGATAGCTAAGTTAGAGCGCGATACAGGGTGCTCAGTTGAGTGGATTCCAGTGAATAGCGATAATCCTTTTAATGGAGAAAACGGTAATGAACAGTATGATTGGAAATATAGAGAGTTAGACGCGAGGAGGTGGGCTGATTTATACGGTGTGCCATTCGTTGAGCCGAGAGGTCGAGTACAATTTGATTCAGCGCTAATTGTACATTCCTGTACTGCAGCAAGAGTATGTGAGATGCTGTTTCTTTAGGTGCTTTCAGTCAGTTCATCGTTATTATATTTGTTTCGACCTTCAATGTGTAATGTCTTGCCACAATCTGCCACATTGTTACCTCTAGAATGCCATTTTCCTTTGTTAGCCTTAAAAAACTAGTCAGAGGAGGTAGGTTAAATGCAAAAGCAATTAGCAATTAAGGTCGTGTTGATCGTTGTCATTGGGCTGATATTGTTGATTCCAATCAGCATGGTTGAATCAAAGGTACATGAGCGTCAATTTTATCTAGATGAAGCAAAAAAATCCGTGGCCAGTAGTTGGACTGGATCGCAGTTGATGGTCTCACCCGTTCTGGTGATACCTTATCAGTTGTCAGTAGTTACTACCTCTGGGTTTTATACGGAAGGAAACAAGCAGCCTCCAGAAAAGTTGAGTGTTGTTTTGCCAGAGCAGTTAAACGGCGTCATCAAAGTCTCAAACAAAAGCGTTTTTAAGGGAATATATGAAGTGCCGGTTTATAGCGGGGTGGTTTCTCTTACGGGTATTATTCCGTTAAAAAAGATACAACAACGCATTAAAGATGTTAGGCGGTTGTCACGTTTCAGTCACTTCGGGGTTCCCTATATTACGTTGCACATATCCGACATGAGAGGTATTGATAGTGCACCATCACTTAATATCAATAGTAAGCCTTTGGTGCTAAATCCTGGTGGTAAGCTGAAATCTATGACCGGAGGTCTTCATAGTGAAATCCCCGATATATTAAAATCCGAAGAAGATATACGTTTTTCTATTGCCTTGAATCTACGTGGAATGGGTAGTTTCTCTTTTCTTCAGTTGGCTGATAATGCAGAAATATCGATACAGTCTGATTGGCCGCATCCTGAATTTATCGGGGCATCGTTACCCGTAAATAGGGATATATCTTCAGCAGGTTTTACCGCTAACTGGTCTGCAACTCGATTTTCAAATAACAACGAAGAATTACTCACACAGTGTATTAATATGGATAACTGTAACACGTTGATGGGCAATTCTTCTGGGGTGAATTTTATTGATCCAGTTGATATTTACTTGCAATCAGAGCGGTCAGTTAAGTATGCAATACTATTTATTGGCTTAAGTTTCATAACATTTTTTATATTTGAGAATGTTAAAAAAACAAGGATACATCCTATTCAATATACCTTTGTAGGTTTGGCAATATCCGTTTTCTATCTTTTGCTAATATCCTTAGCTGAACACGTTGCCTTCCACTGGGCATACGGCATTGCTGTTATTTGTTGCACAACCCTCTTGTTATTCTATGTGCGGTATATGTTGAATAGCTTGCTTTCTGCTATGTTGTTCTCGTTGATGATGTTGTCGCTTTATGGGCTGCTCTTTGTGATTGTTCAGGCTGAGGACTTCGCGTTGTTGATGGGTGCTTTTCTGGTGTTTTTTGTTTTGTCTGTGGTGATGGCTATTACGCGTAAGTTCGACTGGTACGGGTTGGCAGAAAATGAATAGTCATTATTTATGAGTCATGGCTATGACTGTTTTGATCTAAAGAATGGTACCTCTTAGATCATTCCATCTCTATATAAAGTATAAAATATAAAATAAATTAAAAAACGTAGGCTATCCTTCTGATTTTATGAGTGTTTATAATTTCTCTGTATTTTAGCTGTTTTATTATAACCATACATCAAAAATGTTATTTTTTGACGGGTTGGATATATGGCATATTCTATTAGAGAGATCATCTTTATAGGGTATTTCATCATGAAGGCAATAACGCGTGTTACTTTGTTTTTTTTCATTATAGTTTCCGTCATCACTTCGTTTTCAATGCCGGTTGTTATGGCGGACGAAAAAGAAGTGTTAAGTAAAGAATTGAGTACACTTTATCGATCAGCTCGAAAGGTCATATCGGTAAATCAAAAGCACATCAATGATGCATCCATTGGAGACAAAGGGCTGTCTGGCAAGGCTGTTGTTGACAAAGCCAAAGAGAATTACAAAGCATCTACCGGTGCTGACTTAAACCTGGCGACAAATACCCAAGCAAAAGAAGCCATGCTGAGTGCCGTGAATGATGTAATGGATGAAGCCCAAGAGCTTATCAACGAAAGTGGGGTTGGATTCAAGGGTTTTTTACCTGCCATATTTGCCCGGCAAGTTGCGACAAAATTTACTAGTAAGATGGATGGAAAGATAAAAATAAAACTTACCGCTCCTAAGAAATATGTGCGTAATCGGGCTAATAGACCTGATAAATGGGAACACAAAACCATTGAATCAAAATTCAAATCTTCATCCTATGAAAAGGGGCTTCCATTTTTTGAAAATACAACAGTGAAGGGAAAACCTGCTTATCGATATATTTTGCCGGAGTACTATTCCAAGTCCTGCTTGGGGTGCCACGGAACCCCCAAAGGTGAAGTTGACATCACTGGAGGTAAAAAGGAAGGTGGAGTGCTAGGAGAGCTTGGAGGAGCAATAAGTCTATCAATATTTGAGTAACCAGCGAGAAATAAATGAAACAGATATCACTTACGATCGCCAACAAAATCAAGGTTGCCAGTATAAGTTTTGCAGCCTTGGTGACGTTCGCTCTTTTATATCTCACTCTTTCCATTGGAAATAACTCAGATATCAGTGTTCAGCAACAGCAATTGGTGAGCAGCCAAATAAGTAATATTGATAATCAATCTGTCTCTTTAGAGAAACAATCAAAAAGTCTTAAGCAATTAAAATTGATCAATAACATCAATACAGCATTTTCAGAAATGCGATTTTGGCTGTATGATCTTGCTGTAAGTTGGCTTAATGACTCTGAAGCCAACGCGGAAAATGCCAATGAAAGATTGCAAGAATTACTGAATGAATTTGATAGTAGTAACCCTGAAATAACCCAGAAGATTCGAGTTTCTAGCGAGGTTTTTTATGACAAGATGATAGAAGCGGTTGACGCTTATGTGGAAGAGAATAGAGTTTTGGGGAATTCACTGGTTTCAACGGCCCGATCATCTGCTCTAGCGGTTGACTCTGAGCTAAGTGAATTGTTAATCAACGCCCAAGAATCTGTGACCATGGTTAATGCAGAAGTCGATACAGCAGGACAGGAGGTTGCTCAATCGGCTAACGACGTTAATACATCTGCAGATCAAATTGTAAGTAACAATTCAACATTAACATTAGCAGCGATTACTGCCTTATGCGCGGTTATCTTATCAAGTGTCATTTTTTGTATTTCCTTGTTAAAAGCCATTATTCCGCCCATCCAACAACTCAGAAACACTCTATTATCGATAGAATCCGATGCAGACTTAACTCTGCGTGCATCCATTATAAGTGATGATGAAATAGGTATCACAAGTAATGCTCTAAATAACATGCTTGATAAGTTTCAGCATACCATTGAAAAGTTGGCGCACGTTTCATTACAATTACAACAGGCTGCAACAAGGACATCTGAAGTAATGCAAAAAGCCAATCAAGATGTTAACTCTCAACAGAGTGCGACTGACCAGGTGGCGGCAGCGATTAACGAAATGTCTCACACGGTACAAGAGGTTGCGGAAAATACCGCACACGCCACTAACTCAGCAAATGTTGCAAATGATTCTGCGCAACAGGGTTATGGTATTGTCATTGAGACTATCAATATTATGGAAAAGCTCGCTAGCAAGATGGATGAAGCCAACGATGTTATCTCCGGTGTTTCACAAGAAAGCAGTAGTATCGGCGGGGTGCTGGATGTGATTCGTGGCATTTCAGAGCAAACCAATTTACTCGCGCTTAACGCCGCAATAGAAGCTGCACGAGCAGGTGATGCCGGAAGAGGTTTTGCTGTGGTTGCGGACGAAGTCAGAACATTAGCTCAACGCACTCATGAATCAACGGCAGAAATTCAATCGGTAATTGAGCGCTTACAAAATGGTACTAGTGCTGCCGTAGAGACGATTGATGAAAGCCAGAAAATCACCAAAGAAGCTTTGGGGCAAGCCGAAAGCGCGGGCAATGCGTTAAAAGAAATAACTCAATCAGTTTCAGATATATCCGACGTTAACTTTCAAATTGCCAGTGCAGCGGAGGAGCAAAGCGCTGCGACGGATGAAATCAATAGAAATGTACATGACATAAGCCAAATTGCCGAGAAGACGACCAGCGCGGTTGAGAGCACCGTAGATGCTTGTAATGATCAGCGAGATCTATCAACACAACTTGAAACACTCGTTCAGCAATTTAAGATTTAATCCCTACAATACCTTGGTGTAGGTATGAAATTCGCCTTTCAAAACAAATTCAGTTAGGATTCTGTGCTGTTTCACTGATAATTGGCATTAAGAGTGATTTCTTGGTGAGTTAGGCCAATTACGCAATCTATATTTATTGATAAGATTAACGCTATCTCAGTGCATTATTCCATTTTGCACGTGGCTTTCTATTGACTATTGGCATTGATTACCATGACTGAAAAATCACTTAATCTTCAATTTGAAGATTTTACGCCACCTTCGGCGGAATGGCTAGATCGACAAATGGCTTTTCGAAAATTTTACTTTAATCCGGTTTATTCCGGTTTTGAAAATATTAATCCAGATAGGCCTTCGTTGTTTGTTGGTAATCATGCTATCTACGGAATGGTGGACTCTCCATTAGTTTTTAATGGTATTTATCAAAATACAGGTGTATTCGTAAGGACCTTAGGCGATCATTTTCACTATAAGATGCCTGTATGGGGTAAGGCCCTTATTCGATTTGGATCGGTTCCAGGAACCCCTGAAAATTGCGATAAACTAATGAAGGCTGGGCAACATGTTATGGTATTTCCAGGCGGAGGCCGGGAGGTTGCAAAAAGAGCGGGAGAGGAGCACCAGCTTTTTTGGAAACAAAGGACTGGCTTCGCCAAGATGGCGATGAAGTATGGTTATGACATTATCCCTTTTGGTTCGGTTGGTTGTGATGACGCGTTCAAAATCATCTACGATGCCAATCAATTTTCCGCGTCTTGGTTGGGGAAAAAACTGCTGAAAAACAAGACGTTTAATGACCTCTCTCGTAATGGCGATATGTTTATGCCTATCTCTAGAGGTATAGGCTTAACGTCAATACCAAAACCTGAGAAGTTTCATATAGGGTTTGGAAAGCCAATATCAACTGAAGATTATGTTGATCGGTATGAAAATAAAGACGCACAATGGGAAGTACGAGAAAAGGTGGCTGATTCCATTAATGCTTTGATAGCGAATTTGCAAATCGAGAAAGCCGCCGATACTGATAAGAGCTGGTTACGGAAACAACTAATACGCTCCTAAACTTCGAACACACACATTTTGATACATTTGCATTATGTGGCTGTAAATTTTAGTCTGTTGCTAACGAAGATATTAGGTAACGGCTATGGTGGAAATTTACGGTACTTGTGATCCGGCTTTTAGTAAGCTTAAGGATCAGTTTGCGGGTCAAATAAAACGCTTTGGGGGCGGTGCGGCTGCCTGTGTTTACCATCATGGCGAAAAGGTTGTGGATATGTGGGGCGGTGTTGCGGGCAATGATCAGCGCCCTTGGCAAAAGGACACATTGTCACTTGTCTACTCCGCTACCAAAGCAGTACCGGTAACCTGTCTTCATATCCTTGCTAGTGATGGTTTAGTTGATTATGACGAGCCTGTTGCGGCCTATTGGCCTGAGTTTGCACAACATGGCAAAGAACATATTACTATCCGCCAATTAATGTCCCACCAGGCTGGGCTCTATCAGATCCTTGGTTTGATTGAGCGCCCCAGTGATATTCTAGATTGGGACGCTATGGTTGATGCACTTGCGGGCGCTAGACCTATTCATGTGCCAGGGGAAGCTAATGGTTATCATGCATTTAATATTGGTTGGTTATTAGGAGCTTTGATTGAAAAAATCAGTGGCATGCCCTTCAATGAATTTCTTCGTATTAGGTTAACTGAGCCCTTAGGTGTTGATGGTCTGGTAATTGGTGTTGACGATGAAAAATTTCCTCGTTTAGCTGACCAAATGGGGATGCCTTCAATACGTGAATATTCTACTATTCGTAAACGTTATAAAATTCCAGAATATATTCCTGCAGGACAAATTCGTCGTTTGTTCAGTCGTGGCCTAACCCCTCGTCGATTAACAAATTATTTTGGTGATCCAGAGTTTTATCGCGCTACGATTCCAGCTGTCAATGGTACTTTTGATGCTCGGAGCCTCGCAAAATTATACGCCATGCTTTCTAATTGGGGAACATTTGAGAACCATCAATTCCTTACTCCAGAAATAATTGAAAAAGCTAGGGAGGTGCAAACTCGTCGCTTTGATCGAGTTGCTATCTATCCGTTACATTGGCGTTTAGGGTATCACCGGGCGGATGCTGTTCTCCGAAATTATCCGAATGCTTTTGGGCATTATGGATTTGGTGGCGCGGGAGGTTGGGCTAATCCAGAGAAAAATTTGGCATTTGGGCTTGTCCACAATAGTTCTCCCATTACGTTGCTAGGTCATATTCGTTGCATTGCTATTACTGGTGCGGTTTACGAGGGAGCAAAGGTCGCTGACGTCAATGTCAAAAGTTCAGCAATAGCTTGATCCTAAAATCGCACTATTTTTTATTTAGGCGTCTTTTTATTGCTACGAAAAGTAGGCATTCTAGATTACGATAAATGGCGTAACCTTGGATGCCTGTGAGCGGCCGTTAGGTACTATAATGTGTTATATTGTCTCCCTTACACTTTGTCCTCTCGTTTTCACCGTTAATTCGTTCTAGTTCTGAGATTCCTAATGACATTTTCCAAACTTAAATTAAGCCCCCCTATTTTAGATGCCGTCAGTGAACTGGGTTACGAAACCCCTACAGCTATTCAAAAAAAGGCGATTCCAGCGATTTTATCAGGAAGAGATCTTGTTGCTTCTGCACAGACTGGAACGGGAAAAACCGCTAGTTTTGTGTTGCCACTCTTAGAAATGCTAAAGGGGGAGCGTAAGCGGCGTGCAAAGCGCCTGCGTGCACTCATTCTTGTGCCCACCCGAGAGTTGGCGGTGCAAGTTGAGAGCAATATTTGCCAGTATGGGAAATACGTCGATGTGAAGTCGATGGCAATGTTCGGAGGCGTTGATTCGGAGCCGCAGAAGCAGCAACTTATTGATGGAATTGATATTTTAGTTGCCACCCCTGGTAGGTTGTTGGACATGGTTCATCAAAGAGCTTTACATTTTGATGAGCTGCAGGTGCTGATTCTGGACGAAGCGGATAGAATGCTTGATATGGGGTTTATTGGAGACATCAATAAGATCATTGAGCGTTTACCTGAGCAAAGGCAGAACCTGTTGTTTTCCGCTACGATACCAGATGGTGTGCGATTGTTAGCAGATACAGCAATTGATAATCCTATTGAAGTATCAATTGCTGATAATAGTGCGACAACCCCTCAAATTTCCCAATGGGTAGTTTCTGTTGATAAGGACATAAAATCAACGTTGTTAAGCCATTTGATTAAAGAGCATCAATGGACACAAGCGCTTATCTTTATTCGTACAAAACATGGTGCCGCGAAGTTAGTTAGTCAGCTCGAAAAGCGTGGTATTAAAGCAGAGTCAATTCATAGCGGTCGAAGCCAAGCTGTGCGTACTCAAATATTGGCAGATTTTAAATCGGGTGAAATTGGAATATTAGTGGCCACAGGTATTGCTTCGAGGGGTATCGATATTGATGAGCTTACTCGTGTGGTGAACTACGATTTACCAGATGATGCAGATGATTATATTCATCGTATTGGCCGTACTGGCCGAGCAGGATCTTGTGGTGAAGCAGTCTCTTTGGTTTCTATGGATGACTTTAAAAGGTTATGTGCTATTGAGCGTCGATTGGATCAAATTCTTGATCGAAGAAAAATTGAAGGGTTCACAACGGTAAAAGAACTACCAGATTCTAATTTGAATTTTGTCAGCAGCAGTACGGGCGAAAAGAAACCTAAAAAACGCGATAAAAAGAAGAGGGATGAAGCATCTAGGGAAGAGCGGAAACCAAAACCCAGAAAATCCAATAACAATAGCCATACAGAAACATCTGATGGTTCATCGACAAGTACGCCTGATTCTCAAAATCCATGGCTTAACATTCGTAAGAAATAAAGTAGCCTTCGATGACAATTGTTGATGACTTTATCGCGCCTCCTTGTTACGGCGAGATTCGTATCCTGTATCAGGATGAGGATATATTACTGATAGATAAGCCCAGTGGGTTACTGAGTTTGTCAGGAAAGAATCCACTTAATAAGGATTCAGTTCATTATCGTTTGGTAAAGGGACGAATAGTGCAGGGGCAGCTTACAGGGGTTGTTGCGAAACAGAAGCCTGAAGCGTTTCCTACAGCAACGTTGGTACATAGGCTGGATTTTGGTACGTCAGGTATTATGGTGGTTGCGCTGAACAAGCCGGTTAATGCACTAATCAGCAAGCAATTTCAGGATCGCACTGTGAGTAAGTGTTATATCGCGATACTCGAGGGCCAGCTAAAGGATGATAAGGGGTCTATTGAATTTCCTATTGCTAAAGACAGGCCAAATTTTCCCTTGCAAAAGATTTGTGACGATACCGGTAAACCTGCTTGTAGCGAATATCAGGTAATAGAGCGTCTGCAAGAACCTTCTCGCTGCCGGGTACGCTTTACTCCAGAAACTGGACGTACCCATCAATTAAGAATTCACAGCCTTAAAATTGGTCACCCTATTCTTGGCTGTGATCTCTACAAAAATGAGCGTAGTGAGCAGATGGCCGAGCGGTTATTGCTGCATGCTAGTGAGCTGCAATTCGATCACCCAAGAAGTGGTGATCGTGTGCATGGCCATAGTCCCTGTCCTTTTTAGGCAATGAGAAAGTGTCGGCATTAGAATTGGTATTTCGTATCGCTCGCTTTATGTACACTCCTGCCTCCTAGATCAGTATGCACTCAATCTTGTAAGACATTTCCTACAGATAAAGCTTAATGGATAGGTTAATATTCGTTTATCTGTTGTTAAGTAAAAAATATTACTGCTAGTTAAGTAGAGGGAAAAAAGGATTTATGTCTTATCCATACCTAAGCGATCTTATCAATCACCTATTCGGTACACAGTGGGAAATTCCGATTGCAATGTTTGGAAGTTTTGTTGCAATTGCTGTAATCGTTGGAACGTTGATTGCGAAGATGGAGGTAATTAGATTTGAGAGAGCGGGTCTTATACCAAAGGCAAATATCTCTCCTAATGTTTATATTCCAACGCATCAAATTTTATCTGATTTGGCAATGGTGTCGGCAATATCAGGGATATTAGGTGCACGTATATTTCATATTCTTGAATATCCCAATGAGTTTTTAGCCAACCCCATGTCGATGATATTTTCTGGTGCAGGACTTTCAATATATGGAGGGCTTATTTTTGGAGGTATTGCGGGTGTTATCTTTTTAAAAAAGCGCTCTGTTCCTATCATACCGATGCTCGATGCGCTGGCGCCCGCGCTAATATTGGGTTACGGAATCGGCAGGATTGGATGTCAAATATCAGGGGATGGGGATTGGGGAGTAACAGTGGATATGGCACTGAAACCCGAATTTATCCCTAGCTGGTTGTGGGCTCAAACCTACGAAAATAATATAGTAGGAACAGTAATCCAAAGCCCTGGTGTTTACCCTACGCCTATTTATGAGGCTTTAACTGCTTTTTGTATATTTTCGATATTATGGGTTATCAGGAAGTCAGAATATTCAAAAGGTTTTGTGTTTTCTGTTTATCTGATATTGAGCGGTTTTGCGCGCCTGCTTATTGAGAAAATAAGAATTAACAGTGAATATCATATTTTCGGGGCTAGCTTCACTCAAGCTGAGTTTATCTCGGTGCTGCTAATATTGTTGGGTCTGGCGGGTATACTAAAAACAGCGCAGTTTCGGCAGGCACCAAAAATAGTATTTACAGTCGCTGTTTTTGGCGCGCTATCTGCCTGTACAAAGTTATAAATGTCGAAGAATTACAAATACCTAACAAGAATTTACTAGCGATATTTTTCGCAAGGCCACCACGCCGAACCACACAGATGGCTCTAGCCTTCATTTATCAAAAGGCTATCAATCACTATTGGGCTATCGTATTTGGTTTTATTGTCGTGCAGTATCTTTCGTATTTTTCTTAATGTATTAAAAGGCACATCCAGCACAACCAAGTTTGACATAGAAGAAGGGACCGATCCTTTGGGGTCAGTTAGGCCGAGATATTCAACCTCTACTTCAGTTTTAGAGACTTTAGTAAACATCCAGTGGCCATTGAACGTGGCTCTGACGTGCCCGTCAGCTTCTCCGATATCATTTCCATGATCAATTAAGTCGACCATCACAACTTCATCCGATACTCGATGAAAACGTTGAAGAAGCACTAAATCACGGTCACTAATTAGGAAAAACGGAGAGGAGAGACATTTTTCCGTCATTAGATTTTATATTATTTGTCCTATGCTAGTCGTCCCTCGTCAGAACTTCGAACAGTTCAATTTCAAAAGAAAGGTCTGAATTCGGAGGGATGTTTTTTCCCATGCCTCGCTCGCCATAAGCCAGGTTCGCGGGCACAAATAACTCACGCTTTCCGCCGACCTTCATACCCATTAAACCTTGATCCCAACCTTTAATGACTCGACCAGTGCCGATAACACATTGGAATGCCTTGCCCTTGTCGTAAGAAGAATCAAATTGGGTGCCATCTTGTAAAAATCCACGGTATTGCGTTGTGATTAATGCGCCTTTTACTGTTTCTTTACCATCACCCACTACTAAATCAGTTACTTGTAATTCTGCCATATGATTACCCATGCTGAGGTCTAAGGAGCGCACAGTATAACAGCTCAAAGGGTAACCTGATGCCTTCTACAAAAAACTGAATCTTACAACGCCAACTCACCAAGCCACTCATTTGCCAGCTTTGAGTTATCTTGTTGCCACGGATGAAAATCGGCTGAAAAATAATCCTGTAATTCGCCTTTTATCCCCGTGAATATACCGTCCTTACCGACTAATTGTTGCCATGCCTCTTTCCATCCCGATCGATCAGACAGTTCCTTGTTTTTATGAAGTAGTAGCCAGGTACTTTCTATCATATGACCCATAAAAAATGGCAAGATTACTTTCATCTCTCTTGTCCTCAGTTTGTCATCACCAACTACCTGTTGATAAAGATCATAGGCTACGGCTTTGTGTTCGGTCTCTTCAATTGCATGCCACAAAAATAACGTTTTGAGTTCTTGATTGGGTTTGTCTCCGAGAAAATTCGGATTATTCATTAAGAAATCGGCAAATAGAGCGGTGAGGTGTTCAAGTGCGACTGTTTGAGCGAGTTGGCGTTGAGGAGAAAACCGTTTAATGAACTTGTTAAAAAAAGTGGTTTGTCTTTCAACAAGGTCAACGCGCCACCCTAGCGCCTGAATTTTTTCGTTAAATACCTCATGTTGATTACCATGATGAGCTTCTTGACCGATAAATGCTCGAATACGTTTTTTCATTTCAGGGTCAGTGACTTGGTCTTGGTAGTATCTGACGCTGTTGATGAACTGGCGCTCTCCTGGAGGGAAAACTGCAGACAGAGAACAAAATAGGGCAGTAAGAACAGGATTGCCTTTAATAAACGTTCTGGGTAAATCATTAAAGGTTAAATTCGGTTGTCTTGGAATAATGGTGACGTTTTTAGGTGTTGATAATGTAATAGCCATTTCTGCCCTTACCTATAGTGAATGGATCGTTAATTGATAATCACATGAGGCGGTAGGCAGTCACCATCATAAATGGGGCCAAGGTTGTGGTCTGATGAGGCCATCTTGGAATCGAAATAGGGACAGGAGGGTTACACGGGAGCCTTGTATATTTCATCAAAATAGCGATAATGATTCGCGGAAAATGGATACCAAAGTCGTGCTGTTTATTACCGTAGACCTCCCAGTTTTAGGGCTCTCGGGCTATATTGTCCCTTAATTAATTCAGTTAATAAACCCATATGACTCAAGCCCCACCCAATGTATCGCTTAACGGCTCACGGCTTATTCGCTTTTTGTCTGAATTAGCAGTATCTGATGTTGAGGTATCTCATCAGCAATTTACTGAAACGTTAGGGCAACTCATTAGCTTTTCAGATGCTATCACCTTATCAGCTGTACACAGCAAGCTGCCAAAAATGGTGTTTGAACCAACAGAAGTTACCAGTGAGAGTGTGAGAGCTGAGTTCCTTCGGGTTCGAGAGGTGTTGGTGAAGTCGGTTATCAAGAGCTTTACGCCAAACACCGGCCCCTCAACTATATCCTTACCGGTTCCTAAGGCCGATACAACCCTGGATAAAGCGTTGTCTTATGAACCTTATCAGCGCTTTTACGCCCGGCATCAACGGGAAATCGATTTTAAAGTAGAAAGCCTTCAGCTTTTTGTGAGAGATGGCGTTTCAGGGCTTTCTCTGGAGCTTGCTCAGCTGGCAGAGTTAGATGCTGCGTTAGGAGGTGTGTTGGCGCTACATACTCGAAGGGCCTTTGCAGTAATCCCCAAACTACTGGGCAAACGTTTTGAATATTTACGAAATGAGTATCAGCAAGCGCTTACTAACGAAGAAGGCCTTGAAAACCAACCTCTTGATGATACACAAGCTGAATGGATTAAGCCTGGTGGCTGGTTACATGCTTTTTATCAGGAGATGCAGGGATTGCTTCTCGCAGAATTAGACGTTCGACTACAACCCGTCTTAGGGCTGGTTGAGGCACTTAATGAACAGGTAGAAGAAATAGATGACTAGATTACTTTTTGTGACAGCGTTTTTATTGGGTGCCATTGCCGTTGGGTGGATGGGGTTAGGATTTGTGGGGACGGATGCGCTTGCTCTCACGGTAACCGTCGTTATAGGCCTTGCGTATACCATCGGTTTTATTGAACTCGTGCAGTTTCGCCAAGCAACAGGAACCTTATCGAACGCAATTTCTGCTTTGCCTAAAGGTGAAAGTGAAGACGAGCTAGGAGATAAGGGTGGGGGTAATGTCGTCACCAATCTTGAGCAATGGCTTAGTAAACTCCACCCATCATTACATAACTCCGTACGGTTACGAATAGAAGGCGAGCGAGTTGGTTTACCTGCACCTGTGATGACCCCGTACTTAGTGGGCTTGCTCGTTATGTTAGGTTTGTTGGGTACCTTTGTTGGAATGGTCGACACGTTAAAAGGTGCCGTTATCGCATTGGAAGGAACTACAGAGCTGCAAGCCGTGCGCGCTGGATTGGCCGCGCCTATAAAAGGCTTAGGAGTGGCGTTTGGTACATCCGTCGCAGGTATTGCTGCATCAGCCATGCTTGGGTTGTTATCAACGTTAAGTCGACGTGAAAGGATGATATCAACAAGAGAGCTTGATTCTACTATTGCTACGGTATTTCGAAGCTTTTCACTGATTCATAATCGCCAAGAAACCTATAAAGCGCTTCAAGTGCAATCAAATGCCTTACCAGGTGTGGCAGAGAAACTTCAGTTCATGGCTTCTCAAATGGAGCGCATGGGAGAGACCTTAAGCAACACCTTGGTTGCTAATCAAGAGACGTTCCACAAGTCCGTTACGAATGTTTATTCTGACTTGGCGTCATCTGTGGATAAATCCTTGAGGGAAAGTTTGGCTGAAAGCGGGCGTTTGGCTGGGGAGAGTATCAAGCCTATTGTTAACGAGGTGATGGTTGCGATACAAGCAGAGGCAAAAAGTACACATCAACAGCTTAGCAATACGATGCAAACTCAGCTTGAGACGTTAGCTGATCGATTTGGAGATACATCGGATCAGGTTACACAAGCATGGAAAGATGGCCTTTCAGCCCATGAGCAGTCAAATGAAGCGCTGATCGCGGGTATGGGTGAGTCCTATGCAACGTTTAGTGGCAAGCTCGAAGATAATGCGTCGACCATGTTGTCATCTCTGGATAAAACCACAGCAGCGTGGGTTGAGCGCCAGGATGCGAGTGATACACAACGGCTGGGCCTTTGGACCGGTGCCTTTAAACAGGCACAAGAGACTGCCTTGGTGCAGCTTACAGATTCATCAAATACGTATACCGATGAGCTGAAACAGATTACGACTTTGCAACAAAGCTCTTTTGCATCGGTCACACAAAACTTCGAATCTATGTCAGAAACATTGACCCAGCAGTGGCAAGTTGCCGGTGAAAAATCACTTGCTCAGCAACAAGCTATCTCTGATTCCCTAGAAAGTACTGCCCGTGGTATGACGGAGGATGCGCAATCGACGTCAACAACTATGCTGGGTGAGATGACAGTTCTATTGAAATCATCCGAAGCGTTGATTCAAACGCGAATTGATACGGAACAGGCTTGGTTAGGCGAACACAGTGAACGTATGACGAACCTGACAACCACGTTAAAAGAAGAGCTTCAGGCGCTTAGAGCGGATGAAGAGCGTCGAGGTCAAGCGGCTGTCGATCAGTTGTCAGCCTTGGAAGTCACAGTAACAGCACACCTGGGTTCGCTTGGCAGCGCTCTGGAAGAGCCAATGGCTCGGTTAATTGAAACGGCATCTGAAACGCCGCGTGCAGCGGCTGAAGTGATTAGTCATTTGCGTCGTGAGATATCGAATAATATTGAACGAGACAATGGGTTGTTGGAAGAGCGACAGGTCATGATGGAAGAGCTCAATACGCTAATTGGCTCGTTGGAACAATCCTCAACAGGCCAGCGTGAAGCGGTGGAGATGTTAATAGGCTCATCTTCAAGCATGTTAAAAGACGTTGGTTCCCAGTTTACCGATCATATTGGCTCAGAGGTCACTAAGTTATCCGGTATTGCAGAAAGCCTTGCTGGCAGCGCCACAGAGATTGCAGATAACTTTGCGGGAAGTGCGGTAGAGATGTCGAGTTTGGGTGAGACTTTTGGTTTTGCCGTTCAGCTCTTTAACGAGTCCAATAACGGTTTGATTGAAAACCTTACGCGAATTGAATCGTCGTTAGAGAATTCATCATCTCGTAGCGATGAACAGCTAGGTTACTACGTAGCGCAAGCACGGGACATTATTGATCATAGTTTAATGGCGCAGAAAGAAATTTTCGAAGAACTACGTCAGTTGAGTCAAAAGAGCCCGTTGAGTCAAGAGAGTAAGAGTAAGGGTAAGGGTAAGGCAGAACAGGTTATTTCGAACAAAAACATATCGAGCGAATCCACGCCGGAATCACCAGCCGTTGATGCTAAAGCGATAGTCGCACAGGACGATGTTGTCGAACAAGACATAGATAAAAATGACGCTGACAAAAAGCCGGTTGAAAAAAAGGCAGATGAAAAAAAACGCATTAAGAAAAACAAGAGTGAGCAAAGTACTGGCAAGAAAGATCCCGTTAATGCCAATGTTGACGAAGGACTTGTTGGTGACATTGTTAAGAATGACATAGTTGAGAAGGGATTAGCTAAGAATGATTTAGTTGA
>MAAC01015417.1_pt1 | contig 28096 bp, 27 predicted proteins | sample 1115981 | NCBI WGS metagenome assembly MAAC01 (sample SAMN04961126, study PRJNA320927) | seawater metagenome | isolation source: sample BD02T64 sea water enriched with oil for 64 days | place: USA:Gulf of Mexico | collected 2013-07-27
TTATTCCTGCAGCCCATACTGTTATATCCGCTTGAATACGTATACCTTCGTTGGCAACTAATCCATATTCATCTGCACTTGTCACCCGTACATGCTCTTTAACTACCACACCCAGCTTAGTCAGTTCACGTTTGGCTGCCTTGGCGATTCTTTCAGGTAAAGCTGGTAAAATACGGGAGCCTGCCTCAATTAGATCTATCTTAATACGCTTGGCTGACATATCTGGCATACCGTAAACATTCAACAGATCAGCAACGCGATAAAGCTCTGCTGCTAATTCGACACCAGTCGCACCGCCGCCGACAATTGCTATTTGTAGCTTACAATCAGGCGACTGCTGATTTATACGCGTAAACTGGTTCAATAATGCGCTTTGAAAACGTTCAGCTTGTTGATGCGAGTCTAAAAAGTAACTATTCTCAGCAACACCTGGCGTACCAAAATCATTACTCACACTCCCAACCGCCAGAATCAGGGTATCAAATGTCAGCTCTCTCTCAGGAAGAACTTCTTTACCCTCATCATCAAAAAGTGCCTGCAATTTTATATGTTTAGATTTCTGTTCAAGGCCTATCATTGTACCCAATTGGAATTGATAATGATGCGCACTTGAGTGCGCACGATACACTACGCCATCAGTGCTTACATCAAGTGAACCCGTTGCTACTTCATGCAATAATGGTTTCCAAATATGAGTTCGGTTACGGTCAACCAAAATAACTTTCGCCAGCTTCTTTTTGCCGTACCTATGTCCTAGCTGTGTTGCTAATTCAAGTCCACCAGCCCCACCTCCAACAATAACAATGGTTTTCATAGTAAATCCTCAAAATAAAGTCAGGTTAATGCTCGTATTCAAGCACTAACCTAACCAATTTTAAAAGCAGTGTTACTGCCTTATATTTCAAATTACGATCTAAAAAATAGTATCTCCTCCTAATAACTGAAATGGCTAACAATACTTGATCAAGAAATATGAAGGCTAAAGCGATGTCATTATGGGATAGAGCCATGCTTTCGAGAAGGTTCATCATTGAATCAATAAATGACCAACTAAAGAATATATCTCAAATAGAGCACTCTCGTCATCGTGGCCCTAATGGATTTATATTGAATTTACTTGCTGGATTAGTGGCTTATTGCCTGAAGGACAATAAGCCACACTTAATATTACTGATGTAGAGCGTAGTTCAATGATTATTTAACCCGATCTGAGGTTAAATAATCATTTAGGCTTTTTTAAAATCTAGTAGGCTTAGGTTATAAATCAATATCTACAGCATAAGAAACGTAAAATTTAATGTCATTGCTATCCACACCATCGTCATAATCTGTTTTAGTTGCTCCTAAAGTGAAACCATCTTTACTGATTGATGCGCCAAAATCGATAGAATCGGTTGAGAAATCACCACTGTAGTCACCAATATGTAAAGCCACTTCAGCACCATTTTTTAGAGCGAATGAATAATCAAGGTTGGCGTATACAGAATCACCAAATTCAGCACCGTCTCCACCAGCTTCAGAGTCTGCTAAAACAGCAACACCAAAAGAAAAGCCACCAGTTGAGATGCTTGCGTAAATTTCAGAAAAATCATTTTCATCAGCAATAGAATCAGGAAATGCAAAATAAACATAACCTACGTCATAAGAAACGTTTTCGTTTATATCGCCACCAAAACCAAAGTAAAGGTCTAGTTCAGTTTTCATGTCACCCCATGAAGCATTTGAAGCCCATGTGCCAACATAGAAGCCGGAGTCAGCAGCATAGTCAATACCACCTGAAATAGCGGCCGAACCACCAGTTTGTTCAAGGCCGCGCCATAAGTAATTAGAAGTGGCAGCAACATTTGCAGATAAGCCTTCTACTGCTAATGCTTGAGTAGAAACAAGTGCTGATTGAGTACCTGCCAGTAAGCATAGAGTAACTAATGATTTTTTAAAGATATTCATTTTTTTCACCTTATTGTTTTATTTCTGTTTTATAATTTTTGTTTTTCTTAATGTGCACTAGTGTTTAACCAAACGCATATTAAACCTGCGTACTTCAACGATGACGATATTACCAACGAGGGTGTATTTATATGTTGGTAAACTGCACTTTTCAACACGTATCAATTATGATAATTAAACACTATTAGAAGTAGTAATTATGTAAATTTACTACTTCTCAGTACGTGCTTCCGGAAAACTAAAAGAGGTAAATTATTTGAGTATCCTTTTGTATTCATGTACAACTTAAAAAATCACTCTGGAACAAGCGGATTGTCCGATGGTATGGGAATTGTCACAAAACCTAAAATTACAACAATGCCTGACTTAAGATACTTCCAATTTCAGACATGCGCAAAGGTTCCAGAGACTCATTAGTTAACTAGTGATAGACTGCCGTTTAGTTAATTTTACTGATAGGAAAGTATATGGCTTCATTTTTCGAATTTGATCTTCGTGCTTTAAATATTTTTTCTCATGTTGCTAAAAGTGGCAACATGAGCCAGACAGCAGATCTACTCGGTATAACTCAAAGCTCTATCTCACAAACTATTTCTAACTTAGAGGACTCGCTAGATACCAAACTATTGGATCGTTCCCTTCGCCCTATAGAGCTAACCACCGCAGGCCGTTTTCTTTATGACCGCAGCGAGTTGTTGCTTCAAGAAGCTAGGAAAACAAGCCTCGCAATCAAGCAAGCTGATTACTCACAGTTACGCCATATTAATATTTCAGTGGTAGATTCCATGGTAACTTCTGTTGGTCGAGCATTAGTAGATACTGTATCAAAGAGAGCAAAAGACTGGTCAATAAACACTGGACGATCCCATCTTCATGGCTATTCATTACTCTCTCGAAATGCAGATATAATCATATCTGATGATGCCCTTGAAGATTCTGATAATTTATGCCGTTTCCGTATATTACGTGAACCTTTCATACTAGCTCTGCCCAATGATTACACAAATCAGGTAGGAGATTTAAGTAAATTACTCACAGAACTAGACTTCATTCGCTACTCCTCTAACTCATTAATTGGACGCTCCATTGAGCGTCATCTCCGCTCTATGCATGTGGAACCCCCTGAGAGACTGCAACTCGACAATTCCTATGCTGTAGTTTCTGCTGTTTCAGCTGGTCTGGGTTGGACAGTTACTACACCTTTATGCCTATTCCAAAGTGGTATTAAACTACATCAGATTCAGATTCTTCCACTACCAGTAGAGCCCCTTTATCGTTCCATTACCTTAACTGCTCGTAAAGATGAACTGGGAGACCTTCCTAAGAAAATAGCCAGAGAAATCATAGCTACATTAGAAAATGAATTTCTTTCGGAGATGTCTGATAAAAAACCATGGCTTAAAAATTTGCTCACACTAGGTGACTAAATTGGTTGTAGATTAGTTTTAAGCACTCCAAATATCTTCCAGATATTTAATTATACAGAGCTGACCATCAGTAAAATAAGCATGTAGACACTTATTGTTTAATATAATTAAGCGTAATATATGTCCCTCCACTCGGTAAAGTATCGTAGGTATAAGCTTTTCCAATACTATTATATTGCAAGATCTAATTGTATTTGCCGTCATCTTTTATATAAGTATTATAGCAATCAGTTATAGAAGGATGTCACTTGGTTGCTGATACTTTCCAGATGATAAACTGTTAACTTCTTGAACTTAAATTAAGTATCTTCCGAAATGTACTTTTTCCGAGGCTCCTGGTGAGCCTCGGCTTTTTATATTTTAATGGTTTAATCAAACTATGAAGTTTTTTGCTTAATATAAATAAAAATGGTTACAAAATAATAGGTAGCAGAAGAGATAAAGGAGGCATATATGTCATTAACGTCAGCAAATAGTAGCAATGAAGCACGCCCGGTAAATTCTCCTGGTATCGGAGTTCAGCTAAAGTCGATCCGCATGAAGAACAAACTAACCCTCAGAGAAGCGGGTAATCTTACTCAATTGGCGCCTTCTACATTATCTAAAATTGAGAATGAACAAATATCTCCAACATTTACCGTGATACAAAAATTGGCAACCGGTTTGAATATCGAATTACCACAATTATTCTCTAAACCCAGAATAACTCTAACCTCTGGTCGCCGTGATATAACGATAAAAGATCAAGGTGAATATCATTTCACATCAACCTATGAGCATGAATTGCTTTCTACACAATTTAGTAATAAGAAAATGATTCCATACAAGAGCAAGGTTCATGCTCGTAGCTTTGATGATTTTGGTGAATGGGTACGCCATAGTGGTGAAGAATACTTGTTGGTACTTGAAGGAGAAGTCCAATTACTTACTGAATATTATGAACCAGTGAACTTGGTAGAGGGTGATAGTGTATATTATGACGCCATGATGGGGCATGTGGTTATTTCTGTAAGTGAGAACGACGCGAAAATTCTCTGGATGACTGCAAAGTAGCTTCGGCATAATGCTAGTACTATCGTTTTAATGTAGGCTACGTATTACTAATATTTAAAATTTATCACCTATTTTAAAGTTTAACTTGATCTCAGGCTCAGGGCGTGAAGTGCCATAGCAGCTAGAAGGATATGACAGCAATACGATCAGAAAACTGACCTTCAATTTCTTAAAAAAATTATTTTGAATTCTAACTCAGTCAATGACCGCTTTAGGTAAGGTCACATTAAATTGGGCGCCTTGTAACTCAGGTGAGTTTTCAATAATAATCTCGCCATGGTGCCACTCAACAATACGCTTAACGATAGCAAGGCCCATTCCGTAACCTTTAACTTTTTTCTCAGTACTTTGTCCGCGAATAAAAGGTTTAAGCATTTTTTCCCTCTGCTCTGTAGGGATCCCAGGTCCATTGTCAGCAACAGTTACAACAATATCATTACCTTGCGCTATTATTTTCACCGCAATTTCCCCCTGACAATACTGATGAGCGTTTTGTAATAAATTACTCATCAAAATCATCAAATAAGAGAGATCGCCATCAACGAATACCGCTTGCTTTGGTGTATGATAAGTTAATTGAACATCATCCTGACTTTTGTTTTTAATGCAGGTCGCCGTCAGTGCTGCAAAATCAACTGGTGCTTTGTTTATAGTAATTAAGGTTTGGTCTAAACGCGCGTAACTCAGTAAGCTTTCTACCAAATCAACCATTTCATCAACGTTATCACTAATGCGCTGCTCAAAACGTTTTCTCAAAACAGGATCGTCTTCTTCTTGGATGGTATCAATGCCAAAACGGATACGTGCAAGCGGTGTCCGTAAGTCATGAGAAACGGCACTACTGAGCAGTTTTATATCAGTAACTAAATCATCTATACGCTGTGCCATGCGATTAAACTCTAGTTCTAAATCTCGGATATACGAAATAGAACCAACATCAATACGTTGGTTTAAATTACCTTCACCAAATGATTTGGCCGTTTGACGTAAAGTCATTAACCTTCTCATTAGCGGGTAAAGCCAAAGTAACATTAATAACAATACCGCTAGGTAAAATAGACTTGTCAGTAAAATGGGTAAAAATGAATTGTTTTGATTAACCGCTACAGGAAGTGTTGTTAACACCAAAAGTTCATCTGTAGCTGGCAGATAAAAATGCATGACGATACTATCATCGGTTTCAAGTAATAACGGCTGCCCTGCAACTAAATCGGCAAGTAAAGCCTGTGGAATAGGAAAGTTAGTTAATGGTTTTAAACTTAACGACAACGATCCCTCATTCGGCCACTGCTTAATAAATTCTTGGCGATTATCAATGCCAGCAAGTGCGATTGATAAGTGAGTACCTACTTGCTCTAAAGCATCGATAACACTTTGTTGACCATTAGTTTCTTGACGTGATTGAGCTGAGTTTTTCTCAATATCTTGATTAAGAAATTGATTATAAATACCATCAAACATCCAGCCTAAACCGATGGTTGCAATAAGCACTACAGCAACTAATGAGAGTGTCAGGTTGCGCATGAGTTAACCTACTTTATGTTAAGGAGCTAGCCTTAAAGGAGCTAGATTTAAAGGCTCAAGGTTTAAAAAAATAACAAGGTTCGAAATAAACGTTTGTGAGTAGTAAAGAAGTAATGGCAACGTGGTTACCAAACATCATTAGCAAATAAATAACCTTTGCCCCAAATCGTTTTAATACGAAAAGGCTCTGATGAATCATCTTTCAGTTTTTTACGTAACCTTGAAATGCGTAAATCAATTGAGCGGTCAAAACCATCATAATCAAATCCACGAAAATGACTGACAAGCTCTTTACGCGAAACTACCTGCCCTGCTTTTGTGGCAAGAAACCATAAAACATCAAATTCATTAGAGGAGACTTTGATCGACTCGCCGTCAAGGGTAACGCTTCGGGCTTGTTCGCTAATCACCAAGCCGCTAAACTTTAATATGCCCTTGGATTCAAGTTCATCATCCGTTAACTGATGAGTACTGGCTTTATTTGCTGTACGAGATTTATCTTCTCGGCGAAGTAATCCTCGAATGCGAGCTAGTAATACTCTTGCTCTAACGGGTTTAGTAATATAATCATCAGCTCCCATTTCAAGTCCAAGCACTTCATCAATTTCTTCATCACGTGCTGTGATCATAATAATAGGGTTATCAAAGGTAGCTCGCACTGTTTTACAAACGTCGAGCCCATCCATTCCTGGTAGCATGCCATCAAGTAAGACCATATCAGGATTGAGTGATTGGATCAGATCAACCGCGTCATCCCCTCGATGACAAGTGGTGACCTTAAACTCACGCCCTATTAAGTAATCAGCTATCCACTCAGCGAGATCAACATCATCTTCTACCAATAAAATATGCGGCCCCGCTTGTGCTGTCATTAACTCATTCCTCTACTCAATGTCTTCATTATGATTAAAAGGCACAACTAAAAGATACGCCATGATTTTCTGGGCTGACCTTTTTTCTTATGCACCCATGCCATTTTTACTACCGCAGTGGCAACGGATAAGTTTTCATTTTGACGTCTTAAGGAGAATTCCAAATTGACCTTACTATCAAATGATTTTTTCATTTCACCTACAGAGCTATTTATCCAACAATTAAGTGCTTTAGACTCTCCAGCGGTATATAAGCAATAATTGCCCGGCGTATCAACTTGCCAACTTAACTCGACAGAGACATAACAAGCCTGACCTTGACGCATAGCAACGCATTGCTCAGGACTTACTTTCATGCTGGCTTGAATATCAGTTGCATGCGCCACAGAGTTTATTGCCAGTAATAACAATAACAAGCATGATGTTTTTATTTGTAAAAGTAGCCTTTGAATCTGCTTTCTAATTTTATTAAGCTTTTTAGCGTGCATAATGATGCTCCCCTAAAAAACGAAAGTTAGTAGAAGACCGCCTCTAACACCGTCTTCAACGGTATCTTGGCGTGTCGCAATACTACGGTCTGACAGTGCGTTATAGCCTACGTAACTGCCGATAACCCAATCAGTTGTTAGAGGATATTCAATACCTACTTCGGCCGAATAACTGATACCCGCTTTCGTTGATAAGTCATCTTCAACCCACGTTTGCACACCATAAGGGGTCACTTCTTTTGAACGGTATTGCACGCCTAAGTTAGTGTACAAATTCCAGTTTCTAACTTGCCAGTCATAGCTGTATGAGATAGAAGCCTCTATACCGTCACTGCCTTCGCCATTGCGACTAACGGGTGAGTATATCATTTGCAATTGACTGTTTTCATAAAAGGCTGTCATTCTCAGACCTGCACGTTCATCTTCATTACGCGTTTGAATGCCTTCTAAACCCTCAATTCCACGCGTACTGTATTGATAGAACAAGTCAAAAGAGTAATCTTCACTATTATAGAAGTTTACTCCCCAAGCTGGCATAGAATACATACCTTGAATTCGTCTCGTACTTATTCCTGGTGATTCAATAAATAGTCCAAGCAACTGTACTCGGTAACTCATAGCTACATCAAACTCTGACTCAGTATCTTCATTCGCAGTAAAAGCATAATCATCACCAAAACTACTGACAGCACTGACATCAACATAAAACCCATCACGACGATTATGGAAGAAGCGATGAACTGTCTCACATTTTTCATCATCTTCATCACAGTGGCGAGACTCATGGTCTTCACAGTCACCGAAACAGACAGACAATTCATCATCATCTTTTGGTTCAGTTGTTGATTTTTTCTGTTTATCACCCTCTTTAGCACTCTCTTTACTTTCAACAGCGATGTCTGCTTCAACAGCATTAGTTTTGTTATTATTACCCTGTTGTGCTGTTGACTCAGTAGCTTTCTTTTCAATATCAGTCTTTGCGCTAGCAGTAAAAGAAGTCAAAATGACACTGGAGGCAATTAGGCTAATGACGGCTATTTTTGTTATATGTTTCATATATTCCCTGTGAACGTCTGTTTTTTGTTAACCGTAATATTAACTAAGCCTTACAAAAATAGACGTAACACAAATTAAGCTGATGTATCAATTTGTATCATGTTTTAACGCAATAATAACATTGCTTTACATTTTGAGGAATTAAGATACGACTAATTCATTGAGCACATAGGGAGAATTAAAAGACTTAGAAGTGACTGTGCTAAATGGTAATAACAGAGGATACATCATTGTAAAATAATGCTGAGGGTCTTGTTGGAGGCACTTTTGAACTAATCTAACCTAATTTAGGCTTAGAAAAAAATGCTATCCCACGATCTCACCTAACGATAAAGTATCAAGCCTCAACAAAAAATATATCAAGGCTAAGACTTCAAAGTTAACATTGCAAAGCTGACGTAACTAAAACAGCTAATACGAATATTGCTCAAAGGCGGCAATATCTCGTCTTAAACGGCGTTGCTCTTTTATTGCTTCAATTTCACGCCATTTACGTTTTCGATCACTGCCTTTAACTTTACCCTTTTTATCAGGTCTGGTTAGTTCATCTTCATCGTCTAAAACATCTGCTTCATGCCAATATTCGTTATTCATATTACTCTCCTCTCACTAACGTTAAATGGCAATTTAAGGGAGTTAGATGAAAGTAATATGACCTAAAGGTGACATTTTGATGAACACGCGAGTTAATTAGTGACTATGACCAATAAGACTAATGCAATCACTTTACTTAGACTTGATTTTTAAGCCTTTTAAAAATGCCGATAATACTTCATCAGAGCAGTCTTTATAGTGCTTATTATTTACATTTCTGAAAAAAGCGCTTAGCTCATACTTACCTAAACTTAAATCGGCTAATTCAAGCGTGGCAATAACTTCTTCAGCTTTCAAAGACAATGCTATTTTCACTTTATTAAAGATCATATTATTGGTTAATTCTTGTTCAGCCTCACGTTCTGGCCCATCACTTGGTCCTCTTTTAGCGACGATAAGACCATTTAGAAAACTGGCAAATTGCACATCTTCTAATGGTTGATACGCAACATCATCTTTTTCTTTGAAAAAGTTTGCTAGCTGCTCAGCACTAATTTCACACTGAGTTAGCGCAAATGTGGTGAGGATAGTTTCATCGGTTAAATCAAAAATAGTGCTGATGCGGCGAAGGAGGTCGTTATTAATCATTTAAGAGCCTAAAAGTTGTTTGCTTGAGCAGTGAATAAATCATTGCTTGAGAAATTTTTTTAAATATCGGCATAGTATAACTGACTATAATACCAATAGCGTGTTTTGATTAAAGAAATGAAGCTTACCCTAGATACTAGTTTAGCTGAGTAGCTCACTTTTTAATATTGAGGAAAATTTGTCAAAAGCATAAATTGTAATTATTATTAGTCAGGTAAAATGTAACTAATTATAATCATTGCTAATAAAGGAAATTCAATGAATGCAATAGACGCCCCCATGACACAACTTGAAACTCTCACGATGAAGGCCTATGAACTTGGCCTAATTTACGCCCCTAGATTAGTTTTATCGATTCTTACTTTACTGATCGGTTTATGGATAATCAGTGGCGTTACTAAATTAGTAAAAGCTTCAATGGTTCGTTCAAAAGTTGATCCAACCTTAATCCCATTTATGGGTAGCTTGGTTTCTTGGTTACTAAAATTACTACTGTTTATCTCTGTTGCTTCGATGATAGGTGTTGCTACTACTTCATTTATTGCAGTACTGGGTGCGGCAGGTCTAGCGATTGGTTTAGCACTGCAAGGTAGCTTAGCTAACTTTGCTGGTGGTGTGTTAATTATGGTATTCAAACCATACAAAGTAGGTGATTTGATTGAATCTCAAGGTCATTTAGGTGTTGTTAAAGAAGTGCAAATCTTCAATACAGTTTTACTTTCACCACAGTCAAAGCGCATTATTATTCCAAATGGCGCAACGTCTAATGGCTCTGTTGTTAACTATACCGTTGAAGGTAAAATTCGTGTTGACCTTACTATCGGCGTTTCTTACCTTGCAGATATTGATCAAACGAAAGCAGTGTTAATGGATGTTTTAGTTAACAATGACAAGGTAATGAAAACCCCTGCTCCGTTTGTTGGTGTTTCTGAAATGGCTGATAGCTCAGTAAACTTTGCCGTTCGCCCGCATTGTTTACCTGAGCATTATTGGGATGTTTACTTTGGCGTGAATGAAGCAATGAAGAAAGCCCTTGATAAAAATGATATTGCTATTCCATTCCCTCAACGCGATGTACATTTAATTCAAGCGTAAATGCTAATTATTAGGTAACGTTTTTTTTATCTCGCTATCAATACCATTGTGCATACCTTCACAGTAGTATGTTTACGATATTAGCTTTAACAATAGTCGTCTAAAAATAATCAGTCTAGACTGATTATTTTTTAGAGGCTGCGTATTTAGTCACGTAGTTTAATTTCGACAGTGGTACCGTCTTTTTCACTGGAAACTCTTCAAACTCTTTTCGTTCAATAATATGCCCCAAGCGACTTTCAATAGCACAAAGCTCTCTGAAGTTATCCTTAGAAACTAAAGAAATAGCTTCACCTGATGCTCCCGCTCGACCCGTTCGGCCAATACGGTGAATATAGTCATCTACTTGCGCAGGTAAGTCATAATTAATAACACGCGAAAGTTCACCAATATCCAGACCACGTGCAGCAATCGCGGTGGCGACTAAAAACTTTATTTTTCCTAATTTAAAGTCGTTAAGTATTTTTTCACGAATATCTTGCGCTCTACCACTGTGAATACTTTCAGCGACAATACCACGCTTTTCTAACTGGCTTACTAATTTCGCAGCACCATGTTTAGTTTCAATAAAAATAAGCGCTTGTTGCCAATTTTGCGTAGTAATTATATGACTTAATAATGCTGATTTATTACTTTTATCAACGGTAACCAACCACTGCTCTATCTTAGGCTTAGAGGCTTTATCCCCACCAATAGAAATTTCAACGGGTTTATGAATCGTTCTTTTCGCTAAACCACGAACCTCATCAGACATGGTGGCAGAAAACAGTAAATTTTGACGGTGCTCAGGTAAACGCTCAATGATTTTATTAATGTCATCAATAAAGCCCATATCAAGCATTCTATCGGCTTCATCAAGAATCAACATATCAAGCTCATCAAAATGCAAAACCCTTTGATGAGTCATGTCGAGCAAACGCCCCGGTGTTGCTACCAGAATATCTACACCCCAAATCAATCGTTGCTTTTGTTCCTGTGCATCAACGCCGCCATACATCGCCATAGAGCTAATATCTAAATATTTAGCATACTGACTAATGCTTGCTTCAACTTGAACGGCAAGCTCACGAGTAGGCACAAGAATAAGGGCACGAATACGTTTAGCTCGTAACTTCTTATCTGTTTCTTTGTACCGACTATTAAGTTGCTCTAATAATGGCAAAACAAAACTGGCTGTTTTACCTGTACCAGTTTGCGCTGCAGCAATAATATCTTTACCCGATAAAACGACAGGTATTGCTTTTTGTTGTATGGCTGTTGGTTTGGTATAACCTAAATCAGCAATGGCGTTGAGTATTGGGGTCGATAATTTAAGTGTTGAGAAGGACATAATGTGTCTTAGCCATATTAATAATCACACTGCGGGGATAATTTGCCTTCGTATAATACAAAGCAGGCAAAATGCAGGTGGTAGGAACGATAATGCGCGGAGTATAACAGTTATCTATACCCATTCCACTTGAAGATGCATGATTCAGCTAAAGCTTTAAATACCAAAAATTACCCTAGAGTAAACCTAGATCAAACACTTGGTTATATCTATGCGGGTAGATAGTACAACGAGGATATTAAAGATAGGTTATAATAACAGGAGTAAATTTCGAGCTCTGCTCAAGATAATTGGATCTATCTACCCTATGAAAAACACAGAAAAGACAACCGATACAACAACAGAGAAAGACATTGCTTTAGGCAATGTTTATGTGATGACACATTCTTTTTTTTCCGATGTAGTGAAAATAGGCTGTACCACTGAAGATCCACAAGAATATGCTAAATCACTATCAGCAAAAACTATTGGTGAATACAGGGTTGCTTTTTCATTGCAGTGCAACAACCCTTGTAAAGTAAAAAAACAAATAAAGAAATACTTAAACGCGCAAGAATACGTCAATGAGTTTTATCAAGTATCGCCTGACGTTGCCGAGAAGCTACTCAGAAGAGAAACCTTAGTAATTCCAAGCCTTAATAGCTTTTAGCTAATAAAAAAGCATTGCTCTTGATGAACAATGCTTTTTAATGATTATCCTTAGCGAAACCACTTAGCGATATTAGCTCAGGTAAAATTAGATTAATTAAGACTTATTTTAACGATTCTATTTCTGCAAGTGCCTGCGTAAATTCACTCAATTCTATTTCTAAACACTCATCATCACCTTGCCAGTTAATACCAACAATAACACCATCTTCATTGAGATCTTCAAGCCAAAATTCAAACCAATCGGCTAGTGAAATTTCACAAGGAACATAATTACTCCACTCTTCAATACAATGCTGTTGTGCTAATTGTGAGCTTGACCAAAGCGGCATTACTTCACTATTTTCAAAACTAGGTGAGTCAAGTACAACCCAATCCTCGCTTGCTTTATCTTGTAGTGCCCAAATAACTTGGGTAGGTTTAGTTTCTGCCAAAAACGTTTTCAAAATATTGTTGTTATCGCTCATAAGATCATTACTTCTCTTTAATTAGATGAGCGGATTATAACGGAGTTACCGTCAGAGGTCATGTGCTACCGCTACCATTGAAAGTGACAAATTATAGAGTGATTGTTACAGGACCAAAACAAGGCGCTATACGTCAAGGTGAAGCGACAGTATATTGATGTTCTTCCAACGGTAATGGCAAGTGGTATTTACAGCGTAAAAAATACTTAAATAATTAAAGGCTTTTTATTTTATCTCTTGACCTATAAACTTGTCTGCTTTTTCGCTCTGAGATCTGTTTATGCTTTTTAGAATAAATTTCCTTTTATTGGCGCTATTGTTCACTCCTTTTTCCTCAGCAAACAACGTTAGCCAGTTTAAAAAAAGCTTCTCTACCCAAGTTAAAAAACAACTCAAAGCCTATAACATTCCCGGTGGCGCTTATGCCATAGTGCAAAATGATACTATTATTGCCATGGAAACGATGGGTCATACTGATAAAGCTAAATCTCATCAAGTTGATTACAACACGGTATTTCGCTTAGCCTCAGTTTCTAAAACGTTCGCCGCTACAGTAACGACCATGCTAGCGCAAGAAAAGCGGTTAAACTTATCTGATCCTATTACCAAATACGTACCAAACTTTACCTTAGCCACAGACGGTGCAGCACAAAAGATTCAACTCAAACACTTATTAAGTCACTCGAGTGGTTTGATGCCAAACGCCTACGATAATCTTCTGCATGAAAACTGGACTATGGATAAAATCATTGGTCGTTTTGATCGCATTACACCTATTTGCCAACCTGAAAAGTGCTATGGTTACCAAAATATAGCCTATGGTCTTTTACAACCAGCTATAGAAGCGAGCCAGAGCAAAAGCTATGCAACGCTATTACAAGATCGCGTATTTACACCGCTCAATATGACAAATGCTTCTTTAGGTATTGATGTATATAAAAAGAAAGAAAATACAGCTAAGCCCCATATTTTAAGAAAACGCGTCAAAACAGGAAACAAAGACCCCCAAGGTCGAGATATTAGAAAATATGTATGGCGTACCGTAAAAGTAGCGCCAGATTATTACAAAGTTGCGCCTGCAGCTGGTGTTAATGCCAGTATAAGTGACTTAGCCAAGTGGTTAATTGCTAATTTAGGACACAAACCCGAAGTATTATCCCCCTCGTTATTAGCTGAATTAACAACACCAAGAATTAGAACGAAAAAAGACTTACGCCGACGTTTTTGGCGTGGTCACTTAACCGATGCCCATTACGGTTACGGCTGGAGAATTTATCAATTTGAAGGTCACCCCATCATTTACCATTCAGGCTGGGTTGCTGGGTTTCGTGCTGATATAGGCTATTCGCCCGATTTAGATATCGGCTTTGCCATAGTCATTAACGCTGAGTCTAATGCGATCAATAAAATATCAAGTCAGTTCTGGTTACAAGCGAGTACTTTATTTGATAAAAAACTAGCAAAAAATGTAAAAAGCTAATATTCACAACCAGCAGCCTAAATCTAAAAATGTAACACTAATTTGACTTTTTGATTATATAATCCAAGGTTGCTCTATAGTCACTGTAATCAAGCGGAACTTGTTGGATTACGCCATCAATCTCAAGCACTAAAGAAGGAAAACCCTGCTGGCTTAATTCTCTTGCTAAGTTGACTTGTCTTGCCAACTCTTGCTCTGTTTCTGATGAGTCAATATCAGCAATAAATTGCTCTAAATCTAAATTCATTGATGCTTGCTGGCTTAACTCTTTCGCCACAGTAATTAATATATCCACATCAGACGGATTTAAAGCGCGTAAGTAATACCCCTGCTGAATTGCATCTATCATAGGTTTTTGACAAGACTGTTTGTGTGCTGCAATTGCTGCTCTACAGGAATTATAAGTTGAGCGCCTTGGTGTATTATCACGCCAAAAATCATAATTAAATCGAGTACCTAATTTTTGCTCGATGGTACGCCAATGATTCTGAATCATCTGCTGTTGGGCAATTGGCATTGCGCTATCTGAATCAGGAGCTAAACCACCTGCAACATATTCCACCATTATCGATTTGGGTAAATTTTGCTGCAAAAGATCCCAAACAGGACGATAGCCCCAACACCAACTGCACATTGGATCGTAAATATAATATAACTTGGTGCTCATATATAGCCTCTCTATGGTGGAACAATTACAAAATACTAAGAAGTGATTACATTACACTTAATAAATAAATGTTGGACAGTTTAGCCATATGTATAAAGTATCTAGCTCTTTATACTAGCGTCAACTTATTGCTGTTTAGGGGTTTATTCCCATGTTACCAACGTTAAATAAAACCCTTATAACTTTATCTCTTTTAATTACTAGCTCAATAGCTAACGCATCATTAATCACTAATGGTAGCTTCGAAAAATTAGTCTTTGCTGATAACTCGACTTCTCAAGGTAAAGTTTACAAAACTGATTTACAAGCATTTGAAAATAAAAATAGCGCTTGGGATATTTTTTATGCACTACCGGGTTGGATAACAACAGCAGGTAACGGTATAGAATTACAAAAAAATGTAGTCACTAATTCTATAGACGGTGAAAATCATGTTGAACTTGATTCCCACCAAAATGGCTCATCAAATTCGGTGATGACACAATCGCTAGACTCATTAACCATTGGCGCAGAGTATTTGTTGGAGTTTTATTACAAGGCACGCACTAATCATAAAAACGATAATGGTATTAATGTATTTTGGTATGATGCCAGCACTGATTTCAATCCAAGTATGATTGCTGATTTTGCCATTAATGGTAGAAGCAAACAGAACCCAAATTGGTCAGTACAATCAGTGTTACTTACCGCGCAAGCAGAAACTATGGATTTAAGTTTTGGTGCCTTTGGCAAGCAGAACTCGCTTGGTGGTTTACTTGATAATGTATCTTTAGTACAAGTCAGTAATGGTCCTGTAGCAGATGTCCCTGAGCCTTCAACGTTCGCATTATCATTACTTGGTTTTGCTGCATTAGTTCGCCGCCAGCATAAAAGAGCCAAATAAAGCGACTCAGTATTTTTGATATAAACGTTTATAAGTAAAGAATAATGCTCGCACGTTATAACTTTCTCGGTCAGCCCCCCTCTTGTAAAAGAGTGGCTGAGAAAGTTTCCTTTCTCGATACGGTTTTCGTTAACTTTGGGTAAATAACAACGTTTTAATCTCGGTAAAGTTTTCTAGGCCTAACAATTGAGATTTTTGTTCTAATCCACTGAAATCACTATGCCTTGTGGCTAACACATACAAGCAAGACAGCATGAACAATTCCAACTCATCTTGCTTGCTGCCTTTAATTTTTTGCTGACTCACTTTATCTAAATGATTAAGCTGCTTAATTACGCTGGCGTCAATGTGCCATAAAGACAACATTAAGGTAGAAGCTGAATAGATACTAATATTCATTGCTTGATTGATATGCTGATTCAACGACTGTAAATCGTTAATTCCTTGCAATGAGTGCAATATAAGTTCATGTTTAGCTGAGTTTTTATGTGTCAGTAGTAAAATCCCTAACAACGCAAATATCAGCACCTGTTCGGTCAAAGCACTGTTAAACTTAATATCACCTACCACTGATTTACGCATTAATTGAAAAAACTTAGGTGCAATTAAAAAGGCATGGGTAGATTGATCAATAACCCTTTGCTCTACCTGTGATTCAAGTGCATCTTTAACACCGTAAACTACCGCCATATTTATCACGGTATTAATCCCTAAATTTCGACTGATTGCTTCTTGAGTATTTCTGGGGGTTTTACCATAAATAGCTTTACTCGCTAACCCCATCACTCGACCAGTGAAAATGGGATCGCTAGCAACAATTTCAACCACTCTCTCTACGTCTAAATTATCTTGCTCTTTTTCCTGGAGTAGCTGCAGACAACTATTAGGTAAGGGAGACATGTTTTGGGCGATATCACTTAAATTTTGCTGATTTTTTTTATCACCAACAAGAGATAAATCACGAAATTGAGAAGGAGTGATGCCAAACTTATGACGAAAAGCACGCTCAAAAGTAGAACGTTCAGAGTAACCTAACTTTACTACTAAACTATCAATACTCACGTGCTTAGTAAGTAAAGCGTATACACACAACTCATTTAAGTATTTTTGCTGAATAAGCTTAAAGGTAGTTTCTTCTTGGCTAAGTTTACGCCGAAACGATGTCATACTCATAGCTAACGCTGCCGCACATTGCTCTATGGTAAGCGTTGCTGGCACAGCACTTTTTGTTAGTAGGACATTGACCGCTTCGGTGAGTAACAATGGTTTATGATTCATTTAAATAGTGACTGTAAATTAGCGGAATAAAGACCGTTTAATAATGGACTAAATAATACCAAGTACATTAATTAATTCTATTACTCGCTGTTTTAATAGATATTATCGATTATACAGTTAAGCACTTTATTTGCATCTTGATATCAATTTTATATTTACGTTTCTTAACTGATGAAAAGAACCAATAATCTTTAACCTATAAAAACACCTACAATCAAATAGCTCTAAACTTTCTGAATAACGGGCTATTTCTCGACGTTTTAATGACGATAATCACCTAAAAGGGAGTGTTGAGTGAGTACCGCTAGAGTTCAGGTTACTTCGCTAAAGCCGCTAACTCTAATGTAACATGGTCTATGCCCTGCCTAGCGATTTTCTTATTCAACTCAGCCTGTTTAGCACTTAATAAAGAAATACCTTCTACTGTGATATCAAACGCCTTCCATTGTCCTGTTTTTTTGTTTTTTCTCATTTGAAAAACAATATCAATGGTTGGTGCGCCTTGATCAATGATTTGTGTTTTCACACCAATAATTCTTTTACCTTTAGTGGGTTTTTCAGATTCAAAAATGACTTCTTGGTTTTTATACTTAGATAAAGCAACAGAGTAAGTTCTTACCAAATAATGACGCATCGCTTTTACAAATTCAGCACGTTGTTCTTTCGATATCTTTTTCAAATGTTTACCTAAAATACGATATGAAGCATAGCGATAATCTATCGATGGCATTAATTCTTCTTCTACAATATCGCGCATTAAATGAGGGAATTTTTCAATCGCTTGCTGATTAGCTGAAATACGCGAAAACAAGTTGGTGCCCGCTGTTTTTAATACCACATAAGGTGAGGCATTCTCTACCGGAGAAACAGAAGAAGATACTGAACTTGCCGATGCGGTTGCACTAGATGAAGTTGCTAATGCTTCAGGAGTAGTAGAGAGTAATACAAAAGCTATAATGCTTGTTGTTATGAGTGCTCGCATGAGAAAGTGATCCTTAAATATAAAAGAAGTATTGGAAATTGGCAATTACATACCGACCAAGCGGTTTATAATTGATAGCGAGATAATACCACCGACCGATCGGTATGTTAAAGGTATTTTAAAGAATAAAAAAGTTTACGAAAGTGTAAATAGGAATAAGCACGTGTTGCTGTATATACCACGTATTATTAAAATCAGATAAGTGCTTTAAGGGAGAGAACAAAGCACTGAGATGAAATGAATTACTTTTTCAATGCTCTAATATAAAGACATAACTCAGCAATAACTTGCTGAAATAATAATTTATTACGCGAGCTTTTACTCAAACTTGTAGCGCCATTCAAGGTAGCAACAATAAAGTACCCCACTTGGCTAAACGCTAAATTCTCACGTAAATCACCACGAATTCGCTCAAGCGCATCAACAATCATTTGATTCAATTGTTCCTGCATACACAGTATACGTAAACGAAAGCCCTCATCAACATTGGCCATTTCTTCACAAAGATTATTAAGTGGGCAGCCACAAACAACTTCACTGCAAGACATTTGTTCAGTCATTGAAGTTAAAAAATCACACAAGCCTTCAATAGGGTCATCAACAGTCAGCGGTGTCTGCCATACGTTTAGAAACATCGGAGTATAAACTTCTTCAAATACGGCATAACCCAGCTCTATTTTACTAGTGAAGTGGTAGTACAGTGCACCTTTTGATATTTCACAGCGATTGAGAATAACTGATAAGCTGGTTGCTTTAAAACCATGTTGATGAATTTCATCAGCAGCCACGGTTAAAATATTCTGGCGGGTTTGCTCTGCATCACTCATGGCTACGACTCAATTATTTTACTAAACGGTTTAATCACCTAAATAATAACCAACCGCTCGGTATGTTGCAAGCATTGCTTAAAAACTCTCCCTTGTAATTGTGATCATTCCAATATAGAACTAGACCATTTCTAATGAAGCTGGATCTGTATTGGGGACGGTTATTAAGCTCGATAGTCATAACTGTAAATTAATACAGAGAAATTAAACTTATTAATTAAAAAAACTTTGTAATAAAGTGCATCAATAGAGCAAGTACTTACTAAATTTAATGTCTTGTATTTAACCGTTTTTCCTCATAAAAAAGTAAGTCACATAGACAATCAAATTGGTATGACATCAGACTCTGACTCCATCATAGCGACAATTCGTAGCACTGAAGAAAGCAATTGGTTTTGTTCCCATGGCTCCAACGCTTGAAATTGTGTAATGAAAGCAGCGGGCAATAATTGTGGCACTTGTAGCAACAAGCTTGCCCCTTTGTTGGTTACAAAAAGTTCTACCCTTCGTTTATCATAGTCACTGCGCTTGCGTTGCACTAGTTTGTTTACTTCCAAACGGTCAATAATGGTGGTGACCGTGGCAGGACTGAGGTTAACGGCTTGCGCCACCATTTTTGCCATTGGTCCCTTTAATTCGACAATTTTTTTTATGACCAATAACTGAGGACCAGTTAAGCCAAACTGCTTGTTTAATTGTTTAGAGTGCAGGTCAACCTCACGATTAACTTGCCGTAAAGACAATATGAGCTGCTCATATATTTCCACAGTATCAATCCAACTATTAACTAAGTGACTGATACCAATTGAACTAAATAAGTGGTCATTTTCAAGTGGCTTAAATATCCAATAACAGCGTTACTTTCAATCCCAATAGCCAGCTATTGCTCAATCAAGCGCCTTGTTCTTGAAAATTTATTCTCACTGAATTCTGTAACCTTATCTAATACAAATGGTATAAAAGGTAAACCCCTTCGCCTAAATCAAAGGAGTTTACTTACTTTTGTACTAAGGCAACTTAAAAACTAAACGTTCTTGATACCGATAACACCACTCGACTGTCTGATGTTTCCCAATCCATACTGGTATCTTCTGCCGCTAGGTTAAAGTCAAATCCACTGAAGCTGGCCATGTATTCGATACGGTAATGGTTATATGATTTCTCATCAAAATTATTACCCCAACCCCACTTATTAACATCGTCTGACGTTGAACGATCGATACTTAGACGGATATTATGACCTTCACTTACGGTGAAGGTGTGCGCGGCCATCATAATATAATGACCAGCGCCGGTACCAAAGTAATCCCAGGCATACCAAAAGTTTAACTCGGTATCACCCATAGATGAGTTATAGCCAAACTTGGTATATGCCTCACCGTACGCATAATCACTTGACGCATCATCACCATGGTAGGTGTAATAAGCTACGCCAGCGTCTAAACCGATTTTTTCGTTCAGTTGCCAGTAATTTCCAACATAAGCATCCCATTCAATATTGGTATCATCACTTCCACCAAAGTCAACATTACTCGCCCAGGTCCCCAGATAAAAACCACCCTCTCCCGCATAGTCTACACTTGCTTGTAAAGCTGGATCATTACTCGTTTGACTGACCCCGTTAAAGGTGTAATCCGAAGCAAGATTTACCGTTGATGAGACATCAGCATGTGCACTACCTGCGGCTAATAAGCAAGTAGCAGCTAATGAGATTAATTTTTTATTCATTATATTCATTGTAAATTCCTGTAATAATTTTTAGTTTTTATTTTATTTTATTAGTTTTTATTTTATAAATTAATCGGCTAAGTCAATTCTATGAAAGTCAACTTGATTAGCTGATAACGAGCAATCTATTGCTTTTACCGCCTTGAACTTCTTGACTAAAATATAGCCAAAACAGCCAAAGAAAAGTCCAATAACTACAGCTCCAACCCATTGTATTTGTAAGAAATCCAATTTAAATAGCAGAGTTAATAAACTCAAGGCAACGATATTGCCGACAAGGTATTTTGCTGTCCCTAGTTTCTTCACAGTCATGCCAAGGTTATCGGTGTATAAACGAACCAGAGAATCAAGCGAGTTGATAACAAAAGTGATGCCGACGATAATCATAGCTAAGTTATAAAACCCGCTGGTATCAATGCTGTTGACGCTGTAGTAATACAACACGGCAAACCAGGCAGCTATGGGGAGTGACGGAATAACTAACATCGCAGCCAACACTTGGTAAGTACGTAAACCGCCAACAAAACGTGAGGTAAACTGACCGATCATAATGCTCCAAGCAAACCACCAATAAAGGTAAAATTCATGATAATCATTAAGCGGCAGGACAAATTTATCTAGATTACCGAAATAACCACCAAGTAAACCTATGGTTGAAACAAATTCGCCAACACTTGAACCTTCTCCCATAAAGGCACCAGCCCACATCACAACAATTAAGGCTAAAAAGGCCCAGGTAGTTGCCAGACTTAACAGACGCACATAACGAATGTGAGTGCTTGAATAAACCGAGGCACAGATCACGGCAAACACAATTAAATAGAAGCTAGTAACCAGCGTTTCGCCATCGCCCAGTTGCGGCATATACCAAGGTAAATTGGTTAACAACAAGTAAGCGGTAAAGGCACAAGTACCAATAATAACGAAGTTATTGATAAACTTAATTAATGGCAGTTCAAAAAACTTAACGCGTGGTTCTATCACACAAAAATAGAAACAAGTCAGGAAATAGAAGCCCCAAATGAGGAAGGCCCAGAAGCCGAACTCAATAGCGAGTGGATTAGTAAAGCCATATTCCGGACTGGCCGCTAAATCGGCATAACCGGCGAACTCAGTCAATGGAAACATAATAAGTCCCACATCAAGTCCTGAGGTGAAAAGAATGGCGATGAAAGTAAAGGTATGCACCGGAGTCACCCCAATACATTTTACGTTACCCCAGCGTATTAAAATAAATACGATGGCAACAAAGGTGAAAATTAATCCTGCCGATAGCCAAGCTGTCATAATAATTGCTCCCTACTGTGTTGCTGATTTAAATAATTCATACTTTTCTCCTTAACTCATGTTTAGTTTTTGTTTTAATTAATGTTAAAGTTTTATGATAAATTTTAGATAGTTAGATTACCTTTCGTGTTGCCTCCTTAGGACGTTGCTGCGCTTGCCAGTTTGGTGTAACGTCTACTTTTGCATTCGACGGGGCGAGCGTATCCAAGCCGCGAATAATATCGGCAGCACGCTCCGCTACCATGATAGTTGGCGCGTTTAAATTTCCATTTGGGATGGTTGGAAAAATCGATGAGTCCACTACACGTAAGCCTTTAATACCTCTGACTCTGGTTTGCGGATCAACCACAGCCAAATCATCAACACCCATTTTGCATGAACATGATGGATGATAGGCGCTCTCCACTGCTGAACGTACAAAGGCATCAATTTCTTCATCAGTCTGAATATGAGCGCCGGGTTGAATTTCTTCACCGCGGTATTCATCAAGCGCAGGTTGATGAATAATCTCTCGAGTTAAGCGAACACAGGCTCTAAATCCAGCGCGATCTTCTTCATGTTCAAGGTAGTTAAAGCTGATTTTAGGAGCTGCTTTAGGGTCATTAGATACAACATTAACGCTGCCACGGCTCTTAGGTTTGTTATGGCCAACATGGACTTGAAAACCATCTCCAGCAAAGGCTTCTTTACCGTCATAACGCATTGCAGCAGGTAAAAAGTGATATTGTAAATCAGGCCATTCAACATTAGCTTTAGAACGAATAAAACCACAAGATTCAAAATGGTTAGTGGCACCTAAACCGTCTTTATTTAAGATCCAACGTGTGCCGATCAAAAACTTGTTCCACAAGCCCAATTTGCCATTCAGAGAGATTGGCTGATTGCATTTAAATTGAAAATAAAATTCTAGATGATCTTGTAAGTTCTGACCTACGCCGGGTAAGTCATGTACTGTTTCAATGCCCGCTGCGGTTAATACTTTCTTTGCACCTATGCCTGAGAGTTGCAGTAAATGCGGCGAACCAATAGAACCAGCAGATAGAATAACTTCTTTGTTAACATGAACATCAACAATCTTCCCTTTGCGTTCATAGCGAATACCAACAGCAGTTTTATTTTCGAGCAATACCTTATGTACTAGGGCATGGGTGATCACGGTTAAATTTTTACGCGTCATCGCTGGACGTAAATAAGCATTAGCTGTCGAACAACGCACACCGTTTTTAACCGTCATGTGCATGGCACCAAAGCCTTCTTGTTGACTACCGTTATAGTCATCGGTGGAAAAATATCCCGCATCGACTCCCGCATCAACAAAAGCTTTATAAAGTGGATTAGCCATTTTGTTGCCGTTATTAACGCCTAATGGTCCGTCGTTGCCACGATATTCATCGCCACCAAAAGCCCAAGTTTCAGCCTTCTTAAAGTAAGGCAAGCAATGGGCATAATCCCAATTGTCTGCGCCATACTGCTGCCATTCATCGAAATCTCGCGCATGACCACGTACATACACCATGCCATTAATCGACGAAGACCCACCCAAAACCTTGCCTCGTGGGCAATGCATACGTCGATTATCAATGAAAGGCTCTGGCTCTGTTTCAAATTGCCAAGCATATTTACTGCTATTCATCGGGATGGATAAAGCGGTGGGCATTTGGATAAAAATACTTTTATCGCTGCCACCTGTCTCTAACAACAGTACATTTGAGTTACCGTCTTCAGACAAGCGATTAGCCAATACACAGCCCGCAGAGCCCGCGCCAACAATAATGTAATCATATAGATGTGTTTTCATAATTTTATAACCAAGTAAGTTCAAAAAGGACTAAGTTTAAAAAGGACTTTCAAGTGGTTCTAAGCCAACATATACCGCTTTAATTTGGGTATAGTGGTTTAATGTCGCTAGACCATTTTCTCGGCCAATGCCCGATAGTTTATAGCCACCAACAGGCATTTCCGCCGGTGAAAGTCCGTAACTATTGATCCAACAAATGCCCGCTTGCATTTGATGTATAACCCGATGAGCACGACTAATGTCTTGGGTGAATACCCCGGCAGCTAAGCCAAATTCAGTGGCATTAGCACGCTTGATCACTTCGTCTTCATCGTCAAAGGTCAACACTGACATTACCGGACCAAAAATTTCTTCACAGCAAATACGCATCGTATCGTTACAATCAGTGAATATGGTGGGTTCGACAAAATAGCCGGAGTCACAACCTATTGGGCTTACCGCAGCGCCACCTTGTAACAAGGTCGCACCTTCTTTAAGGCCTAGGTCGATATAATCGAGTACTAAACGTTGGTGCTTGGCTGAGATAAGTGCGCCAAAGTTAGTTTCAGGGTCCATTGGGTCGCCAACAATAATGTTGTTTTTAGTGCGCTCTACTAATTTCTTAATAAAGGTTGGATAAATCTCTTTTTGCACAAAAACGCGTGTGCCATTGGTGCAAATTTCGCCTTGGGTATAAAAATTACCTAACATCGCCGCCGACACAGCATTATCAACATCAGCGTCATCAAAAATAATAAGCGGTGATTTTCCACCAAGTTCCATGGTGACATCTTTTAAAGTGGTTGCAGCACCCGCCATTACCTTCTTACCGGTACCCACTTCACCAGTAAAAGAAACTTTAGCAATATCTGGATGATGGCTTAACCAAGAGCCAACCTCTCCGTCTCCTTGCAGTACGTTAAATACTCCATCTGGCAAACCTGCTTCACTAAAAATCTCTGCTAGTTTGAGAGCACCTAACGGTGTTTCTTCTGAGGGTTTAAATATCATGGCATTACCACAAGCTAGAGCTGGCGCAGCCTTCCAACAAGCAATTTGCAATGGGTAATTCCATGCGCCAATACCAGCACAAATACCTAAAGCCTCGCGGCGTGTGTAGTAAAAATCAGCGCCAACTTGTTGCTGATTACCTTCAATGCCTGGTGCCAGACCTGCAAAAAACTCAATAGAGTCGGCGCCAGACTGCACATCAACCACGCTAGCCTCTTGCCATGGTTTGCCCGTATCTAAGACTTCAACTTCTGCCAATTCATCATTTCGTTCACGCAGCAAGTCGACAGCTTTTAGTAATATTCGGCTGCGTTCGGTCGCGCTCATCGCAGACCACACGGCAAATCCTCGCTTAGCGCTTTCGATAGCCTTACGTTTTATCAGTTCATCAGCTATTTCTACCTGATAAATTACCTGACCCGTTGCAGGGTTAGTAACATCAAACGTTTCCCCTGTGCCATTGCTTGTATATGCACCATCAACATAGTTTTTATATTTGATTAGAGGCATTCGATATCTCCTGTTTAATAACATCATTAATAAATTTTTTGCATAGCAGTTCAGCTGCTATAAATTCTTGTTCGGCATTTTCACTCAAAGCACTTCTAAGCCAAAATCCATCAATCATCGCTGCCGTTTGCTTGGCTGCGTTAGCTGCAGACTCAGGATCAAGCAACTCTTTAAAAGAGAAAAGTAAATTGCTATAGAGACGATTGCTATTGATCGATTGTAATCGCGCCATTGCAGGGTCATGCATCGACATCGCCCAAAAACTTAACCAGGTTTTGGTTGCCAGTATAGAACGCTGAAATTCGGTAAAATTGGCTTCAACAATTAAATGCAGCCTGATGTGTGAGGGTGGGTTCTCTTCGGTAATACGCTCTAAAAGAGATTGTTGTAATTGATCGAGTAAATAACTAACAGTCGCCTCTATCAACTCTTTTTTCCCACCAAAATAATGACTGATAATACCCGACGACATACCAGCAATTCGGCTAATAGACACTATGGTAGTATTTTGCAAACCACGCTCAGAAATAGATCTTAACGTAGCATCAATAAGCTGTTGCCTGCGTAACGGTTTGATACCTAATTTCGGCATATTAACTCTCTTCTTGTTTTTAATTGAACGTTCAATCAATAACAAAAGTAATGCTTAGTAAACGAACTGTCAAGTCTAAAAATTGGTTCTTAAATCATATTTTTCGCTGCCAAAGTTTGATTTAAATCAAATTACCGTACTTAAAACAGACAATATCGATTAAAAATTTAATTAGCACACTAATCAAAATCAATAATCATTTACTGATAACCAAACGAAAAATCGCTTATTTTTACATCATATTTAAAAAAATGACGCTATTGACAAGAATAATGTCGGCATTAGCTAAGTTATAAATAACGACTACTCGCTAACTATTTTTAACCTGAATCGATTTCAAGAAGTATCAAGGTAAACTACCTTGTGTCCTGACAAGTCAAAAGGTCCGAATTTTGAGATAATTTAATTTGAAAATAATTAATTAATAAACACATTGATGAGTAATATTCATAAAAAATCGGAGTTATTTACATTCAGCTTTAGCAATAAAGAGCGATAAAAAATAACGCTAGTGTAGAGTTCGTTTAAACGATGGAATAGCGAGTAAGGATTTTGGCGTCAGTTGAGTGGCCAGCCGGTGTAAAAACTCATTTTTGTTTGCATAAATTTAAAATAAAAGACAAGGCTAGAACTTTATATTGTCGCCGTTATCGCATTTATTAAGCCTTGATTACCCATTATGTTTAACTAATCATTAATGCCGTAGCATGGCTGGTACGATCGGCTATCCAACCAGTAATAACTCCAGCAATAGTCCAGGTATAACCGCCAAGTGTGGCGGGTAATTGTAATTCATTCAGGTAGGTACTAAGCCAGTTGGCAAATAGCATAGTGGAAAATCCTAGCAGGAAGCTAACCCTGCAGGCAAACATTGCGGTTCGATCTCGCATTAACCAAGGGGTTTATTTTCGCAAGCCACGTACTCAAATATCTGCGCAATGCTGTTTGTTATCTGGGATCGTCAGAAACTTAGTTACAATAAATTTTATTTCGAGACTTTAACAGGGGGCTTTTTAATATAACTCATAGCAAACCGTAGCAATAACCAAGTTAGGCATAAAATAATTGGTACTGCGAACCCTTTGATTAGAATTTTATTCAGATGAAAACCTGAAATATTAACGGCGTCAAGCATATAGTCGAGCAAGCCAATTAAGTAATAAGCCATTGCCGCAATAGAGACACCTTCAACCATTTGCTGTAAACGTAATTGCACTTCACCGCGCTGATTAATCGCAGACAACAATTGTTGATTTTGCTGCTCTATTGTTAAGTCCACACGCGTTCTGAGTAAGCTACTTGCACGCGCAATACGAAGGGTTAGCCCTTCCAGACGAATAGACAATGCCTGACAAGTGCGAATGCCTGGGCTTAATCGCCTAGTAACAAATTCATTGATCCGTTCAATCCCTTCGATATCGGTTTCTCTTAATTGTTCAAGTCGCGAACAAACCAGTTCGTAATAAGCGTTTGTTGCGCTAAAACGATAACTAATATCGGAAATAAGTTGCTCGGTTTTTCCGGCCAAATAGGAAAGCTCATCGAGCATTTCACTGTCATTTTTATCACAAAAACCTGCCATTTTTTGATTGATTTCAACTAAATCAAGTTCCATTTCAGTCACTTTAGGTGATAAAGAACGAGCCATTGGCAAACTAAGTAATGCCATCATTTGATAGGTTTCTATTTCTAGCATTCGCTGTATTAACCGACCCGCTTGATAGTTGTTTAGCATGTTACTTTGAATAATAATCCGTCCAAAACCATCACTATGCAGTCTGAATGAGGCATAAACATTTGCTCGATTATCAGCAACATTACTGCCAAGTACCTGATGACCTTCAAAAGCATGATAGAGCTCTTGTTCCGACAGTTTATCTTGGCTAATAACCAGGTTCACCGCACTGACCAGTTCTCCAACAATATTGTCAAACCACTCTTGGGGCACGTACTCTATCGCATAGCCATCAAATAACTGTTTCCCT
>MAAC01017897.1_pt1 | contig 28086 bp, 29 predicted proteins | sample 1115981 | NCBI WGS metagenome assembly MAAC01 (sample SAMN04961126, study PRJNA320927) | seawater metagenome | isolation source: sample BD02T64 sea water enriched with oil for 64 days | place: USA:Gulf of Mexico | collected 2013-07-27
ATTGGAATCTTTTGTAGTTGTTTTTGATTATTAAGGATAAGAGAATATTTCAACACGCGAGGCAACAAAGTCTCCCCTCTAGAGAGGGGTAAGGGGTGTGTCTTTTGTTTGAATGTGAAATAAAGTAGAGTTGTTTTAATTGATTTGTGTGATTAGGATTTTGTTTATAAGTCTTCGTTGAACACACCCCGGCCCCTCTCAAGAGGGGAGTTGTTCGGAATGTGTTTGATCTGTGGATTGGATTCATTTGCAGTTGGTTTTGGCAACGAAGGATAAGAGAATAATTTATCATGCGAGGCAACAAATTCTCCCTCTAGAGAGGGGTAAGGGGTGTGTCCTTTGTTTCAATGTGAAATTCTGTTGAGTTTTTATGCTGGGGTAAGTATTCCTAATCAGATATTTTTTTGTCAAAAGATCAGACAGTTAGATAGAATGGCTTTATGGATAGAGTTGGAGTATCTGGGGATTTCGTAAAATGCTTAGAAAAATGAAAAGAAAGATAATTCCATATCAGCCCTGGCTGAAGAAAATAGCAAGAAAGTTAAGGAACAACAGCACGAAGAGTGAAATAAAACTATGGAATGACCTAAAAGGTAGAAAAATGATGGGCTATGATTTCCATAGGCAAAAACCGTTGAAAAGGTATATTGTTGATTTTTATTGTAGAGAATTAGACTTGGTGATTGAACTAGATGGATTTAGTCACTTTCATTCTGAAAGTTTTGATAAAGATAGAATCCGACAAGAGGAATTGGAGAAATTAGATTTAACAGTCTTAAGATTTGAGGATGAAGAAGTTTTCGATAATTATGAAAATGTTCTGCGTTCAATTGAATATTATATAGTTGAATTTGAAAGAATGGATGAAAGTATACACCCTTAGTGCTTCTCAAGAGGAGATTGGTTTGAATGAGTTTGATTGGAAGAGTGTGTCTTTTGTGTGATTATGTTTTTGGTTACAGTTCCTCGTTGAACAATCCCCCGGCCCCTCTCAAGAGGGAGAGTTGTATGGAATATGTTTGCTCTACTAGTTGAATTCTTTCGCAGTTGGTTTTGATTACTAAGGATAGGAGAAGGTTATGTCACACGAAGCGATAAATTCTTCACCCTCTCAAGAGGAGGAAGGAGTGTTTCGTATTATTTGAATGAGTAATAGTGTTGATTTGTTATAATTGAGAGGCTATTCTTCTTTTTCCTTTAATCTTTCACCTTTTATCTAATTATGACTAAGTTTGCAGTCGAATTCTTCAAACGTAGTGTGTTGAAAAAAATCAAAGCATATACAGTATTAGCCAAGATAAGGTTAACTACCAGTGTTCTAGTGTCTTCAATGGCTGGCTATGTATTAGGAGCCGGGACTATTGAAGGGATGCCATTTTCATGGTTTACCTTTTTACTATTGGTATTGGGAGGCTTTTTGGTTATAGCTTCATCCAATGGTTTTAATCAGGTGTATGAAAAGGATACGGACGGATTAATGAAGCGTACTGCGGAACGTCCTTTACCTACTGGAGTACTATCTCCAACAGAGGGGATGATCTTTTCTACCATCGCCGGGGTAATAGGTCTATTGATATTGAGTTATATCAATATGAAGTGTGCTGTTTTTGGCGCTATTGCTCTTGTGTTGTATGCTGCAGTCTATACTCCTTTAAAAAGAGTGAGTCCTGTTGCTGTATTGGTAGGCGCCTTCCCAGGTGCAATTCCAGCTATGTTGGGATGGGTTGCTGCTACAGATCAGTTTGGAATGGAGCCAGGAATATTATTTGGAATACAATTTTTATGGCAATTTCCTCATTTTTGGGCCATCGCATGGTTACAGGATGATGAATATAAAAAAGCAGGAATACGTTTGTTGCCTACTGGGCTTAGAGATAAACGTTCTGCTATACAGGCAATGGCTTATACCTTATGGTTGATTCCATTGTCATTATTGCCAGCAATTTTCCCTTATATGGGAATAGAGTTGGACTTGAAATTATCCATAGTAGGAGGGATACTTGTATTAGCCTGCGGGATATTTCTATTTCGAAAAGCGAATACCTTGGTTAAGGAGTGTAGTATGGAGGCTGCAAGAAAGCTGATGTTTTCAAGTCTGATATACCTTCCTTTGGTTCAATTAATATATGTAATCGATAAATTTCTTTGATGATGGACGAGAATTTGGTGGTTAAAAGAAAAACTAGAAAGCCACTACTATATATTAGTATGGCGAGTATGGTAATGTTGTTTGCCGCATTTACTAGTGCTTATATTGTTAGTAAAAATGGAGCGGGACTTACATGGGATATTATCGTATTACCAACACCGTTTTTAATTAGTACTGTTTGTATTGTATTAAGTAGTATTACGATGTATTTGGCCTCACAGGCTATCAAGGTAGGTGATTCAGTTAAGATGAAAAACTATCTAGCTGCAACTTTAGCTTTGGGATTAGGCTTTGCTATTTATCAATTTATTGGCTTCAATGAATTGAATGATATGAATAAATATTTTGCCGGAACGAAATCTACACCTTCAAGTTCTTATGTCTTTGCCATTATAGGAATGCACCTTGCGCATATGGCAGCAGGTTTAATTTCCTTGATAGTGACCTTTTTAAAAGCTCAATCTGGGAAGTATAGTGCTGAAAATCACTTAGGTTTAGAGTTAACAGCCGTTTTTTGGCACTTTTTAGATGCACTTTGGATTTACCTTTATATATTCCTTAGTTTTTCAAACGATCTTTAAAATTATTCTAAATAAGCTATTCTTGTAAAAGGAAAATTGAAAATAGAATAATTATTTTTGAGAATAATTATCTTTGGGACTTTAAAATATGACTAAAGAGATTATATTTGTCCTTATTTTTTAATAAGGGTTAAAAACAGTTAAAAGTCAAATTGTACTTTATGTCTACAGAAGCAACAACTAGCGTATGGGGAGGAGGTAATAGACCCATGGGAGCAAGTTACGGGAAACTAATGATGTGGTTTTTCCTTTTAACAGATGCATTAACTTTTTCTGGCTTTTTGGTAGCCTATGGATTTGCTCGTCACAAATACGAAGAAATCTGGCCATTAGCGGAAAATGTATTTACGCATTTCCCAGGAATTGAAGGAAATCAGCCACTATTGTATGTAGCCTTGATGACCTTTATTCTTATTATGAGTTCGGTTACCATGGTATTGGCTGTGCATTACGGTCAACAAATGAATAAAAAGAAAGTTGCTCTCTGGATGGGTTTTACACTTTTAGGAGGTATTGTCTTCTTGGGGTCTCAGGCTTGGGAGTGGATGCACTTTATCAATGGAACAGCTGAAGGAGCAATGTTGCTAGCAGATGGAAGCATCGCACATATTGTTCATGCTGGTGAATTGATAAATGGGCAAACTTACGCACATGATATTTTGAAACTAGGTGAAAACTATTTCATAACAGAAGGAGCTAAGGTTTCTGAATTATTGAATGGTGCAGACCATATTTATGGTGCCAACATGGTTGTTAATGAATATGGAGCGCCGCAATTTGCAAACTTCTTCTTCTTTATTACAGGATTCCACGGATTCCACGTATTCTTAGGGGTTGTCATTAACTTGATCATTTTTGTAAATATCTTATTGGGTACTTACGAAAAGAGAGGACACTACGAAATGATAGAGAAAGTTGGATTGTATTGGCACTTTGTCGATTTAGTATGGGTATTCGTATTTACCTTCTTCTATCTTATCTAATTAGATTAAAACTCACAAAAAACTATAGAAATGGCAACTGAAAGCACTTCTACATCACATATTTGGAAGACCTTTTTCATCCTATTGGTTATCACCTCTGTTGAGGTAGGTTTGGGTATGTATAATTCTGCAAACCCAGGCGATATGAATTGGACAGTATTAAAATGGTCTTTCATTATCATGACATTATGGAAAGCAAAGTACATTATAATGGACTTTATGCACGTAGGTCATGAAACAAAAAGCTTAAAACTTACTTTGTTCCTTCCGATGGTAATATTGATTCCTTATCTATTATTCATCATCTTGAACGAAGCGATCTACGTTCACGGAACATTGTAGTCACACAAAAATAAGATGGAAAAAACATCTGGATTTAAAAAGGGGGTAGTACTAATTACAATATTGGTACTACCTTCTGTGTTATATATCCTTATGACAACGGGTAAACACGATTTTATTTATCTCCCAACCTATGGAGATGAACGAGTAAACTTTGAGGTAGATAGAATTGATCATAGAATTGATGATTCCTTGCATTATAAATTACCTGCAGATCTTCCTTTAAAGAATCTTGAAACAGGAGAGCAATTAATTTTGGGTTCTTTCCCAGATAAAATTAAGCTTGTTCAATTGATGGACCCACAAGAGGAAAATCAAGACCAAGGAGCAATCTATTTTAAGATGCATCAACAACTGGTGAAAGAATTGGAAAAGTTTCCTTCCTTCCAATTATTAACTATTCTTCCACCTGTAGATTCTTCCTACAACTTGCAGAATGATCTTTTTGGAGGTTTAGAAATTTCTTCTCCTTCTTGGTTGAAAATGTCAACTGTAGATGAAGAAAGCTTCGTAACTTTGCGGGATAAATTATTTATTGGTGGTTCTGCTCCTATTATGAACGAAGTTCCAGCCCAATCATTTCGTTATCTAATGATTCTAGATAAGGAATTATCATTGAGATGTGGGCTAGATAAAAATGCGAATCTAATTTACACTTATGATGGTAGTAGAGAAGATCGATTGAAGCTTTTAGTAGGAGATATTAAAGTGTTAATGGCAGAATACCTTAAAGAAGTAAAGAAACATGCAAAATAAGATCTCGATTGTTCACTTTTTTGGATTTATTTTCCCTTTCCTGCTTTTATCTTGTGGTGGTGGAGAAAAATCTAAGTTGGCCTATGTCGGTTCCTCAATTGAGGTAAATGCAGAAGGTAAATTGGATACTGTTGGGCATAAAATACCTTCTTTCCTTTTTATGAATCAAGACAGTGTAATGGTTGGGTCCCAAGATTATGAAGGGAAAATCTATGTGGCTGATTTTTTCTTTACAACCTGTCCTACTATATGCAAGGATATGTCTGGGAATCTATTGGAGTTACAAAAGATTGTTTCCATCTTTCCTGAAGTGCATATTTTATCACATACTGTAAATCCTGAAGTTGATACTCCTCCAGTATTAAAAAAATACGCTATTGACCTTGGTGCAGACACTAAAACTTGGAATTTTGTTACGGGAGATAAAGAACTTTTGTACCAACAAGGTTTGAAAGGTTATTTTGTAGAAGCTGAGGAAAGTGAAATTGCTCCGGGAGGTTTTCTACATTCTGAACTATTTGTTCTAGTGGATAAGGAGGGAAATATTCGCTCTAGAAGAGATGAGTATGGTAATCCGATAGCTGCCTACGATGGCACTGATCCCGAAGAAGTTAAAAAGCTTATTCAGGATATCAAACGTTTAGTAAAAGAATAGTAATTTCACCCCTCAAAAGATAAATTGCGATGACCATAAATTATCCAAAACTTCGATTGTATATCTGGGCATTTTCATTGATAGTATTTGCTCTTGTACTTTCCTTACACTATTTACCAGCTGCTAGTTCTGCTCCAGAAATTACAAATAGTTTTCCTTTGGTAAATGCTTGTCTAAATGGATCCTGTTTTTTATTACTGTTATCTTCATTAATGGCAGTTAAACGAAAAAACATTGCATTGCATCAGCGATTGAATACCTTTGCTATGATATTGTCTGTATTCTTTTTAGGTGTATATGTTACATTTCATTATTTCCATGGAAGCTCAAGCTATGGTGGAGGTTTTAAAGGGACTTATATTTTCATCCTATTGACTCACATTTTATTGGCAGCTGTTTCTTTGCCTTTTATCTTATTGGCTTATGCCAAAGGATTGAGTGGGGATGTAGAAGGACATAGAAAAATGGTTAAAAAAGTATACCCTGTTTGGTTATATGTTACCTTAACAGGTGTATTGGTATATGTATTTATGGCTCCGTATTATGAATTCTAAAAAACAATATTTAGTTTGGCTGCTAATAGCTATGGTATTCTTTACGAATTCAGACTTGTTTGCTCAAGGATGTTCCATGTGTAAGGCTGTGGTAGAGTCTAATATCAATGGTGGTGGTACAGAAGCAAGTGGGTTGAATTTTGGTATTCTGTACCTTATGGTTTTCCCATATATTATCATTAGCGTAATTGCTATTCTTTGGAGGAAACACCAAAAATCTTTGGAAGAATTGAATTAGGCATAATTAACAATCCCCTCTATTCCATTATACCTATTCCTACTGGAAAAAGTTATCTTTGAAACGTTAATTACTCCCTTTGTAATAAATTTGAATAGGATAATGAGAAAGTTATTTTTCATATTGTTTGCCGCAGGAATTACTAGTTCTGTAGCTCAGAAAAGTGTTTGGTCTTTGGAAAAATGCGTTCGATATGCACATGAGCATAATCTAAGCATTAAACAGGCTGAACTGAGTCTTGAAATGGATAAGATTTCCATGGTTGAAAGTCGTTGGGCTAAATATCCTGGATTCAATGGTTCTGCTAGTAGAAATTATAATTTCGGACGGAACATTGACCCCCTCACGAATGCAACAGGTATACAGACCGTTGTTTCCAATTATTTCTCTATAAATAGTTCTGTTACACTTTTTAATGGATTTTCTTTAAGAAACCAGGAAAAACAAAGTGAGACAAAAGTTGAATCTAGATCTCATTATCTTGACAAAATCAAGAATGATATTTCTATGAATATCGCCTTGCTTTATTTGGAGGTTATTTTTAATAAGGAATCAATCAATAATAATAGAGCTCAGGTTGAAATAACTAAACAGCAGGTCAATAGAATCCAAAAATTAGTAGATGTTGGGTCATTGCCAAAAGGTAGTTTATTTGAGATGGAGTCTCAATTGGCTAGTGAGGAGCAACGTGTTATTCAAGCGGAGTCTAGTTATGAAATTTCTCGCTTGAACCTTACCCAATTATTAGATATTCAAGATTATAAGAATTTCTTTGTGGCCTCTCTTTATTTTGATGACCCTGTGATTGATACAGAAGGATTAACTACTGAATCTGTATTTGCAGAGGCGGTGAATAATATGCCACAAATAAAGCAAGCAGGATTGGATGTAGAAGTTGCCAAAAAAGGTGTAGATATTGCAAAAGCAAGTTTGTACCCAAGATTGTCAATGTCTGCAGGAATGAATACTAGAGGAAACGACGATGCATCAAGATGGAGCGGTGAATATGATGGGCAAGGCCAGCCTATTATGATTCATTATCCTTTTTCTGACCAAATTGATGACTTTTTTGGACAGTCTATCGGATTTAATTTGAATGTCCCGATTTTTAATGGTAGAAGTGCTCGCTTGAATGTTGAGCGTTCTAAGATTCAAATGCAGCAGGCTCAGTTAACAAAAGAATCTACAGAGAATCAATTATTAAAAGATATACAGAAAGCCCAAGCGGATGTATTGGCTGCTTATAAAGGTTTTATTGCAGCAAAAAAATCTGTTCAATCTTTCCAAGAGTCATTCAATTATGTGAAGAAAAAGCATGAATTGGGAATAGTGAATGCTGTTGAGAACAATGATGCGAAGACCAAGTTGAATTTAGCTATTTCACAAATGACACAATCGAAGTACGATTATATTTTTAAAAGGATGATTCTTGCTTTTTATCAAGGTCAACCAATACAATTATAGATTTTATACTTTAATCAACGGATCTTAAAATGAAGAAATTTCTGATAATTGGTGGGGTTATAGCTTTTGGGGCCTTAGTATTTATGGCTATTCAAAAGCGAAAGAATAAAGTAATAAAGGTGCATGTAGAGCAAGTAACTTCAGGTTCTGTTACGGAGTCTGTTAGTGCTAGCGGTCGAATTCAGCCTGAAAAGGAGATTAAAATTTCACCAGATGTATCTGGGGAAATAATTGCCTTGATGGTAAAGGAAGGTGATATTGTTACAAAAGGAGATTTGTTGATCAAAATTAAGCCAGATTTATACCTATCCTATTTAGAGCGTTCAGAAGCTACTTTGAAAAGTACCAAATCCAATTTAACTTCCGCAGAGGCTAGACTAAAAGAAGCTCGATTGGATTTTGAAAGGAATGTAAAGCTATATGATGAAGGAGCTTTGTCAAAAGCAGATTTAGACAAATCTGAGTCTAATTTTAAACAAAATACGGCCAATGTTCAATCATTAGGATACCAAGTGATGAGTGGAGAGGCTAGTGTGAAAGAGTCTAAAAACAACTTAGGATTTACCACTATCTATGCCCCAGTTTCAGGGACTGTTTCTAAATTGAATGTTGAGGAAGGAGAGCGAGTTGTTGGGACAGCTCAAATGACAGGTACTGAAATATTGCGTTTAGCCAACCTAAAAGAAATGGAAGTATTGGTTGAAGTAAGTGAAACTGATATTATAAGAGTGTCTGAAGGAGATGTCTGTGAAATTGAAGTTGATGCTTATTTCAAAAAGAAATTTACTGGTATTGTTACAGAAGTTGCTAATTCTGCAAAAACGGCAGCTGGAGGATTGGATCAAGTGAGTAATTTTGAAGTAAAAGTACGCATATTGAAGGAGTCATATGGGGATTTATTGGAGAAATATAAGAATCCATTTAGACCGGGAATGACTGCTACCGTTGAAGTTATGACGGAATCTAATAGTGGGTTATTGGTGCCGATACAAGCAGTTACCTTGCGTGTCGATAGTAGTAAAATCACTAGAGGAAAACGCCCAAGTTTTGATAAGGAATTGGAATGTGTATTTTTGTATAAGGATGGTCAAGTTCAGAAAGAGATTGTAGAGACGGGAATTCAAGATGACCGTTTTATCAGATTACTTAGTGGACCTGAAGAAGGGGCATGGGTTGTTACTGCTCCATATAAAACCATAAGCAAACAATTGAAGACTGGATTGAAGGTGGATACTGTTTCCTTAGATGAACTTTATAAAAAAGACTAATGCCGTTAATACTCAGTATTGAAACAAGTACTAAAACTTGTTCTGTAGCCTTGTCTAAGGCTGGGGAGATAGTGAAGTGTATTTGCAAAAAGGATGAGAATTACTCTCATGCTGAAAGGTTACATCTTTATATTACTGAACTTTTTTTATCTAGTGATTACACGATGAATGACTTGGATGCAGTAGCGGTAAGTAAAGGTCCTGGTTCTTATACAGGATTGAGAATTGGCGTTTCTGCTGCTAAGGGCGTTGCTTTTGCATTGGATATTCCATTGATAGGTATAGATACTCTTCAAGCTATTTGTTTGGCATATGTAGGTGGTACACCAGATATGTTTATTCCCGTTATGGATGCAAGGCGTCAAGAGGTATTTTACGGGGTTTATAACGCCTTATATCAACAAGAAAGTGAAATAGATTTTCTTGTTCTAGAGACTAATTCTTTCCAAGATTTTATTGGAGATCGTTCAGTTGTATTTGTAGGAAATGGAGTTGAAAAAGTTAAATCCTTAGTTTCGATTACAACAGAAAAAGCTCAATATGTAGAAGAGGATGCATTTTCAGCACAGCACATAGCCCATATGGCATACCATAAATACCTGAAAGAGGATTTTGATGATACAGCCTATTTCGAGCCTTTTTATTTAAAGGAATTTATAGCTGGGAAAAAGAAGGTAGTCAGCAATTAGTAGATTAAACTAATACTGCATCATCAAGTTTCCATTTGGTCTCACATAATTGTTTGAATTCAGTTAATCCTGATTGGATTCCTTTTTTTAATTTTGGTTTGATAATTAAATTAAGAGGAAAGAACAGTTTAATATGATTCTCTACTTTTACTTCGCACCTATTTTCTCCAATTTTATTCAGCGTAAATATTAGAAAGCTCTCAGGTAAAATCCCAATTTTATCAGCTCTCTCGGCATAGGTAATGTGTTCTTTTTGTTTGTCATTAACTACAGAACTTATATGGATAATATTGTCGGGTAAAACGCAATCATGGGTAGATCCAATTCTATCTACTTTCCCTTCCTCATATATAAAATCCACTAATTGAGTTGACCATTCTTTACGATGCTTAAGGCTGACCAAAAAGCGATGTACAAAATCAATACTTCTATCTATTTCAATATTAAATTTTATTGGGTTGGAGACATAGCTAATTGGCCTGTGGTCTGGGAGTTCTGGTGTTTCACTAATCCAATTTTGTACATCTAGATAGTTGTAATTAACTGTTCCAAGTTCAGGGTATTCACTGCTCGATACTTTAAATTCTATTTGTGAATTACCATTTTGGCTAGAAATAGATTCTGAAAGGAGAATATAATTTTCGGAAGAAATTTCATTCTTCATCAAGCGATGAGCTAAAATGACCTCTTTACCCATTATTTTTTCTCGATCAAAAATGTGTTGTAATGCTACTTCACCGGCATGAATGATAAATTTCAACCCTAATTTATGGGTGCTACTACAGGCATCACAGTTACAAATCCGATCCCTTTCATATAGTTTCAAATGTTGATGAAAGGCTAAAAACATAGTCCTACATTGGTCAACGATTGATTCAACAGAAGTAGGTTTAATTTCCTTTTTATAATAGAGTAGGGCATCTCCTTCAATTTCAACTAATTGAAGTTTAAGCTTGTTTTGCTCCATTATAACTTCCAATAGTTCCTTGATAATAGCACTGCTATGTTCAATAGAAGTTTTATTTACAAACTTTGTAAATCCACTAATATCTGGAATGAAAATAAGAGCATTGAAGGCGGTTGAAGCCATGTTGTATCGCTTTTGATTGATTATTGAAGATACAAAAACAATGACTACTTAAATGGTGGATTTAGTTAATTGCTGCTAATTCTTTTTGATTCTTCACTGTTGTTGGTTCGTTCACTGTCAACTGGTCTATTACTTTTTGTATTAGCTCTTTATTCCAAAGCATTCGGTAATGTCCTATGTTTTGCATTCCAATGAGTTGTGATTTTGGATTGGCTTGGTGAATCTTTTGCGCATCCTTGAAAGGGATTACCTTATCAAATTCATCATGGATGATTGTCAGATGGTTATAGCTGTTATCATTTAGCAATTTGGATACGACTACTTTATCTAGTTTCTGCTCAAGAATATTTTCAGCTTGTTGAACCATGTTATCATGGGCTTTTCTTCCTAGACCGATCATTGCGCTATACTCTTCAAATGCTTCGCCTAAACTGTTTGGGCATGTTAAATAGATCAGTTGATTTGCGGTCAATTGAAATTTTGTCAATGAATAACTAACTACTGCTGAGCCAAAGGAATGACTCACTATGGAAATTGGTTGTTCTGGTTGAGTAAATTCTAACAGAGTTTGTAAAGCTTCACTGCATTGTAGCATATTTGTCCGCTTCAATCTAGATGGACCATGTGCCGGAAGGTTTAATCCAATTACATAATAGTTGTGCTGAACAAGTTGTTCAAGTATGGCGTGCATACTTGCAATATTAGAATTCCATCCATGCACTAGTAATACCCATGGGTTGTTTATATTTCCTGCTTTGTAGCAGTATAAATCCTCTTGTTTGAAGGGAACCTTGAATTCAGTCGTTTTTTCAAAAAATGGTAATTCTCTCGCCCTAATATTCTTTTGTTGGGTCTTTTGAAATAATTGAAATGCTGATTTTCCTGCTTTCTGTGGAGCAATAGAACTAAAGACTGAAAAGTATGATTTTATAAGGTTATGCTTTAAAGACATTATTCTAGTTTTTTGAAAGGTGATTTATTGTATTTGTAGAAATACTATGATCTAAGCTGTCCATCATATTCAAGATGTAGGATTTGTTTTTCATGGTAATGGCCATGAAAATACTCCCTTCAATCATTGAAAATATACTACTAGCATACCGTTTGGGATTGAGTTCGGATGGAAAAATATCATTTTGAATCCCGTCTGTGATGATCTCCTCAATGTTTTTCTCCAGCTTGACAATAATCCTTCTTACTTCATTCAAAAGTGCAGGGTTTTGATGGTTAGAGTCGATGCCAATATTCAATATTGGGCAACCTCCAAATTCGATCGTATAGTCGTAATATTTTCTATAGAAATTACTTAGTGCGTATAGCTTATCGTTTGCAGTATTGAATGGGGCTAGTTCTTCAGCTATTTTTTCAACTATCTTTTTTACATTGAATTTGAAAGCTAATAAAGAGAGTTCTTCTTTGTTGGAGAAGTTACCATAGATGGCACCTTTGGTTAGTTTTGTTGCTGTACAAATATCTGTCATACTGGTTGCTGCGTACCCTTTTTTGTTGAAAATGGGAGCTACTTCCGATATAATTCTAGCTTTTGTTTCTTCAGATTTACGCATCTACTTATTGACTTTGAGGCAAATGTACGCATAAATATACCGTTCGGTATATTTATGCGTAATAAAAAACGCCTTTTGATATTGGCGCAATAGATTTTATTCAGTTTTATTATCCTTATGAGGGTTTTTATGTAGGTAATATTGGGCAATTATACTTCCGAAAGCTATCCCAACATAATGAAACCAATTTATCCCCATCCACTGCCCTATAAATCCAAAAAGGAAGGTGAATAGGAACATAGATAAAACTAAAATAGCGTATTTGTATTGTGTAGGTGTCATAGGTTAATTTAAAAAAAAAAGGAGTCCATAATTGAATATGGACTCCTTTATAAAAGTAATATTGTGATTACATCATTCCTGGCATTCCACCTGGCATTCCACCTGGCATTGCCGCTGCACCACCTTCTTCAGGGATGTCTGCTACAACACATTCCGTTGTAAGGAACATACCAGCAACAGAAGCAGCATTTTCTAGCGCAACACGTGTAACTTTAGTAGGATCGATAATACCAGCAGCAAACATGTTTACATATTCTTCTACTTTAGCATTATAACCGAAATCTCCTGTTTCTTCTTTGATTTTATTGATAACTACAGAACCTTCACCACCTGCATTTGTGATGATTTGACGTAATGGAGATTCAATCGCAGTTCTGATGATATCAACACCTATCTTCTCATCTTCATTCTCAGTTTGAATGCCGTTTAAAGCTTCGATTGAACGAACTAGAGCAACACCACCACCAGGGACAATTCCTTCTTCTACAGCAGCACGAGTTGAGTGAAGAGCATCGTCAATACGATCTTTCTTTTCTTTCATTTCTACCTCGGTAGCAGCGCCTACATAAAGTACAGCAACCCCACCTGATAGCTTAGCTAGTCTTTCTTGTAACTTTTCTCTATCGTAATCAGAAGTTGTGATTTCGATTTGAGCTTTAATTTGAGCTACTCTACCTTTGATATTTTCTTCGATTCCAGCACCATTAACAATTGTAGTAGTGTCTTTATCGATAGTGATTTTTTCTGCAGTACCCAACATTTCCATAGTTGCGTTCTCCAATGTGAATCCTCTCTCTTCAGAGATTACAGCACCACCTGTTAGTGTAGCGATATCTTCCAGCATTGCTTTTCTTCTGTCTCCAAATCCAGGAGCTTTAACTGCAGCAACTTTCAGAGATCCTCTAATTCTGTTTACTACCAATGTAGCTAAAGCCTCAGAATCTACATCTTCAGCGATGATCAATAATGGCTTTCCAGATTGAGCAACTGGTTCTAAAATTGGTAAAAGGTCTTTCATAGAAGAGATCTTTTTGTCATACATCAAGATGTATGGACTTTCCAAATCCGCTTCCATTTTCTCTGGGTTTGTTACGAAATATGGAGAAAGGTATCCTCTATCGAATTGCATCCCTTCAACTACTTCAACAGTAGTTTCTGTACCTTTTGCTTCTTCAACAGTGATTACACCTTCTTTACCTACTTTCTCCATTGCCTGAGAAATCAATTCTCCAATCGAGTTGTCGTTATTTGCAGAGATTGAAGCAACTTGTTTGATTTTCTCAAAACTATCACCTACTTCTTGAGATTGTGACTTCAAGTTTGCAATAATTGCTTTAACTCCCTTGTCAATACCTCTTTTCAAATCCATTGGGTTAGCACCAGCAGTAACGTTTTTAAGTCCTGTAGTGATAATTGCTTGTGCTAATACAGTAGCAGTAGTGGTTCCATCACCAGCTACATCAGCAGTTTTAGAAGCAACTTCTTTTACCATAGAAGCTCCCATGTTTTCAACGGTATCCTCTAGTTCGATTTCTTTAGCTACAGTAACACCATCTTTAGTTATATGAGGAGCACCGAATTTTTTGTCGATGATTACATTTCTTCCCTTTGGTCCTAATGTTACTTTAACTGCATTTGCAAGTGCATCAACCCCTCTTTTAAGGTTTTCTCTTGCTTCTGTATTAAATACTATCTTCTTAGCCATCTTGAGCGTCTAAATTTTGTTAAACGATTGCGTAAATGTCAGATTCACGCATAATCATAAAGTCCTTTCCTTCCAATTTTAGTTCTGTACCGGAAAATTTCCCGTAAAGTACAGTGTCTCCAATTTTCACAGTCATTGGTTCATCCTTCTTTCCGGGACCTACAGCAACTACAGTACCTTTTTGAGGTTTTTCCTGTGCGGTATCTGGTATAATGATTCCTGATACTGTTTTGGTTTCAGCAGGAGCAGGTTCTACAAGAACTCTATCCGCTAGTGGTTTCAAAGTGATATCTGACATTGTATGATGTTTTGTTATTTTTTTTTTGAATGTCTTTGAATTAGACAAGATATATGCCAATTGATATTTGCTGTCAGGCTGTCATAAGTCTAATAAATATTGACAGACAGGAAATGTGAAAGCAAAAAAAAAGCTGACCATCGGTCAGCTTTTTAAAACTTGTTATTGTTGTTCCTCCGGTTTCGTTTCCGTTTCCGTAGGAGTAGGACTAACATCTTCATTTAATAATTCAGAATCGAATCCTTCTACAGTATTTGCAGCATCATCTAAAAGTTCATCCCCAATAGGTGGTGTGTTTGATTCGACACCTCCTGTGAATTGAGAGCCTAAACTTAAAACTACCAAAGCGATTGCTAGGACCCAAGTTGCTTTCTCTAGAAAATCTGTTGTCTTTTGAACACCCATGATTTGGTTACTTCCACCAAATGAAGAAGAAAGTCCTCCACCTTTAGGATTTTGTACCATTACAATTAGGATTAATAAAACACAAACAATTAGCAACAATGCTCCAATAAGTATATACATGATTCTTGATTTATTTTTTAAGTTCAGCTATTTGCGCAATTCGCTGTGCAAAGAAACTACTTTTTTGCGGATTTTTCAAGCTTAAAATTTCGTAAGCTTTAATTGCCTTATTATAAAGACCTTGATCCAAATATATTTGTGCTAAAGTCTCTGTCATCAGGCTGTCACTTTCTTGAGTACTCTTTGTTGCAAGATTGGTGTTTTTACCTTTGATGTGCTCCTTGTTAGGACTGATAGTTGGATTTTTTTGAAGAAATTCATCAATTAATGCAGACTGCTTAGCGGTTGATGTTTTGTCCAATTGATCTTCAATTGTCATTTCTCTGTTGATCGCTAATTTTAGCCAGTAGCCAAAAGTATGGTCACTTGAAATGGCATGATCTGATATGCTGGTTTGGCTTGTTGATTCAGATTCTTCATCCTCTTCCAAGACAATGTTGGATAGAAGGGATTTTGAATTATCTATTTCTGTAAGCCAATAAAATAATTGGCTAGGATCACTAGCATAACAAGCCGTTTTGGCTAAGCTGTGCTTGTAAAGGTCGGCGTCATCACCTAATTGCAGTCTTTTTTGATATATCAAATGAAGTGTTTGGCAATAGGGATAGCTTTCAATCAATTGCGCTATGTCATCTATAGCATATTGATTGAGACTATCGGGATTTTGAATAATATGTTGAACCTTGCTTAATTCCACTTTACCAATTGACCAATGCTTTGTTAAATATTTTTTCGGATAATTCTTCTATCATCTCTTCTGTCAATTCATCCTCGACAGAATCAAATGAGGTACTATTGTCAAAATCTCTAAATGCTGTAAAAGCAGATGTGAAATTTGTAGCTGGTTCTACGATGTTGAAATAACTTACTTTCACTTGAATGGTGAACCTAGATTCATTTGCTTTTGCTTCAGAGCTAATTCCAATAGGTACTACATCATAGCGATCAACTGATCCGTAGAAATGTAAATCACCTTCCTCTTCTTGCTCAAGGATTTCTGTCTTCCTATTGAGTTTATCAATCAAGTTTTGTTTCAAATTGATACTAAGATCAGGATTTACGATAGTAGCCAAGTTATCAAATTGATCAACAGAAAAAGTCTTTATCTTGGGGTTGACATCAATCCCAGAAAAGGTATAATACTTACATGAACTCAGTAGAATTATGAAAGCAAGGTAAAAGAGTGAATGAAGTTTTTTTGCCATAACGAATTTAAAAATAGCAATATTTTATAAATTAAAGATCGTATTGTTTGATTTTACGATACAGCGTTCTCTCAGAGATATCTAATTCTTTCGCTGCTTCCTTTCTTTTTCCTTGGTGTTTCTCCAAGGCCTTCTTGATCAATTGTATCTCCATGTCTTGCAGAGAAAGACTTTCTGAAGGTTCCTTTTCTTGGATATCTACCATTTGGTAGTTTGTCTCAGGAATAAAAGGTTCTACGACTTCTTCGTTTTTCTCAATAGGTGGATTTATTTGGAGGATATTAGATACTTGATCCTCTTGAACCTCCTGATAAATTTTTTGAATAGTAGGGGCATGATGATCTTGAACACCGTGCTGTATCATGTCCAAAGTTAATTTTTTCAATTCTGAGATGTCTTTTCTCATATCGAAAAGTACTTTATACAGTATTTCTCTTTCAGAAAAACTTTGTTCCTCTGTACCTCGAATAGCAGGTGAGCGTTGTACCGTTTGATAATCCGGTAAATACTCTCTTAGCGTAATAGCATCTAATAGTCGACTTTTTCCTACTACAGAAAGTTGTTCCACTACATTCCTTAATTGACGAATATTCCCTGGCCATTGGTAATTTAATAATACCGGTATGGCTTCCTCTTCCAGTCGAAGGGTTGGCATATGGTATTTTTGTCCAAAATCAGCAGCAAATTTTCGGAATAAGAGATGTATATCCGAACCTCTTTTTCTTAATGCAGGTAGGTCTACCTGGACAGTATTTAGTCGATAGAATAAATCCTCTCTAAATTTGCTGTCAGCAATAGACTGTACTAGATTGATGTTGGATGCAGCGACAATTCTAACATCTGTTTTTTGAACCTTAGAAGAGCCTACTTTCATGAATTCTCCAGTTTCAAGTACACGAAGTAGTCGAACCTGTGTCGAAAGAGGAAGTTCTGCTACTTCATCTAAAAAAATAGTTCCTCCATCAGCCTCTTCAAAATATCCTTTTCTAGCGGATGTTGCGCCAGTGAAAGATCCTTTTTCATGACCAAAGAGCTCACTGTCTATGGTGCCTTCAGGGATGGCACCACAGTTGACAGCAATATATGATTTATGTTTTCTATGCGATAATTGATGAATAATACGAGGTATGATTTCCTTACCCGTCCCACTTTCACCTGAAATAAGAACAGAAATATCAGTTGGAGAGACTTGGATTGCATTATTTAGGGCTCTATCCAATAAGGGAGAATTCCCAATTATTCCAAATCTTTGTTTTACCTCTTGTACATTCATATTATATAGTATTTGAATTATGCTTTTGAAACGATTCTTCCACGTAATGTTGCTGAATTACAATCTTCAACTATAACATTTACATAATCACCTAATTTAGCATCTTCTTTAGGGAAAATAATAGCAGCATTTTGACTATTTCTACCTAAGAATTCTTTATCGGACTTTTTTGATATTGTTTCGATAAGAACCTTATAAGTATTCCCTATGTATGTTTTATTTCGAATAAATGAATGCTCTCTTTGTCTTTGGATAATTTCTGCAAGACGTCTCTTTTTAACATCCTCGGGGACATCATCAGTCAATTTCTTGGCAGCGTAAGTATTTGGACGCTCAGAATAATTGAACATATAACCATAGTCAAAAGTAACATAGTCCATCAATTCCAAAGTAGCCTGATGATCTTCCTCTGTTTCAGAACAGAAACCAGATATTATATCGTGAGAAATAGCACAGTCGGGAAGGATTTCCTTGATTTTATCTATTCTCTCTTTATATTTTTCAACGGTATAACCTCTATTCATCAAATCAAGAATTCGATCACTTCCAGATTGGAATGGAAGGTGAATAAAGTTACAAATATTTTCTTCAGAAGCCATTACTTCAAGTACCTCGTTGGTCATATCTTGAGGATTAGAAGTAAAGAAACGAACACGAATGGTAGGATCTACTTCGGCTACTTTTTTCAAAAGCTGAGCAAAGTTTATGCTGCTTGCTTTTTCGATTTCAGATAAGTTTTTGAAATGTTTCTTGGGGCCACCGCCGTACCAAAGGTAAGAATCTACATTTTGTCCTAGTAAAGTAACTTCTTTGTAACCTTGCTCAGATAACTGACGTACTTCTTCAAGGATACTTTCTGCATCTCTACTGCGTTCTCTACCTCTTGTAAAAGGGACAACACAGAAAGTACACATATTATCGCATCCTCTCATGATCGTTACAAATGCTGTAACACCATTACTTCCATATCTAACAGGAGCTATGTCGGCATAAGTCTCTTCCATGCTTAGAAGAACATTTACAGCTTTATCACCACCATCAATTTCTTCAAGAAGAGAAGGGAGGTCTCTATAGGCATCTGGGCCTACAATAAGGTCAACTAATTTTTCTTCCTCCAGCAATTTACTTTTTAGCCTTTCAGCCATGCATCCTAAAACACCAATTTTAAGTTTTTTATTGTTTCGCTTAAGTTTTCTGAAAGACTTTAACCTTTTACGAACAGTATCTTCTGCTTTTTCACGAATAGAGCAAGTGTTGACAAAAACTAGATCAGCTTCTTCAATATTTCTAGTAGTTGCATAACCTTCTTTATGCAAAATGGAAGCAACGATTTCACTGTCAGAAAAGTTCATTTGACAACCATAGCTCTCAATATAAACCTTTTTGTCTCCTTTACTCGCATTCAATAATGTAGCTTCTCCTTGCTTGCTTTCGTCAATAACTTTGTTTACTTGATCCAAACTCTCCATAAAGACAATAAATTTTAGGGCACAAAGATAAGTATTTATCTCGATGACAAAGTGGCAGCTTTATTCTTTTTTCTTTAAAAATTATTAAAAATTGCTTCATTTTTTGGTTTTTAGCCCTTCTTAAAAATATTTTTTTAGGTGATTGAAAAAAAAATATTTAAGGGATGGTTAATATGGTACTTTATTGAAATAAAAATGCGCCATATAATATAGTACTCAAATTGTATTAATTCTTTATGAGTTCGTTGAATGTCAATATTTAAGAGTAGTTAGGAGGTGAAGTTTTTCACCTTATATATTTTTTAAAATTGGAAGGTTGTTTTTTAATGATTTAGAGGTCGAATATTCAAATTTTGAGACGGTTTTAAGGTGATGAAAATGGCTTGGTTAACATTTATATTTGTCAAATTGAAAAAAAAGCTACTATTTTTGTGCAAGAAAATGACCTACTATATTATAAGTGTAGCGTCAAAATCTGGGCTTTGATGTCCCAGCTCAAAATAATGCATAACGAAGCACAGGTTCCATAATTTTTTTAATGTGGATTATAGAAATAATTGTTCACCTGTACACATACCGTTTCGATCATGGCAAAGAATTTAGTAATAGTTGAGTCGCCAGCAAAGGCGAAAACGATAGAAGGTTTTCTAGGGAAAGAATTTACGGTAAAGTCTAGTTTTGGACATATTCGTGATCTAAGCCCTAAGAAAATGGGAATTGAAATCGATAATGGTTTTAAGCCTGTTTATGAAATATCTAAGGATAAGAAAGATCTCGTAAAGAAATTACAGATAGATGTAAATAAAGCAGAAACTGTATGGCTAGCGACGGATGAGGACCGCGAGGGAGAAGCGATAGCATGGCATTTGTATGAAGCACTTGGTTTATCAAATAAAGAAGTGAAAAGAATTGTTTTTCACGAGATTACCAAGAAGGCAATTTTGAATGCAGTAGAAACGCCGCGGGAAATCAATATTGATCTTGTCAATGCACAGCAAGCAAGAAGAATCTTAGACCGATTGGTAGGTTTTGAACTGTCTCCAGTATTATGGAGAAAGGTTCAGCAAGGATTATCTGCAGGTAGGGTGCAGTCAGTTGCAGTAAAACTAATTGCGGAAAGAGAAAAGGAAATAAGAAGTTTCGAATTTTCAAGTTCTTTCAAGGTTGTTGGTCAGTTTCAAACTGGTGATAATGTAGCATTCAAAGCAGAATTGAATACTAAGCCTAAAGGAAAGGAAGAAGCTGAAAAGATATTAGCACTTTGTAAGGATTCTATTTTCTCTGTAGAGGAAATAATCACAAAGCCTTCCAAAAAATCACCAACAAAGCCATTTACAACTTCAACCTTACAACAGGAAGCTTCAAGAAAATTGAGTTTTTCTGTTGCTCAGACGATGTCTGTTGCTCAGCGACTATATGAATCTGGGAAAATAACCTACATGCGTACTGATAGTGTGAGTTTATCTCAAGATGCTATTGATTCTGCAGAGGTAGAGATTAAGGAAAGATGGGGAGATGAATATTCTGAACCTAAGCAATATAATACCAAGTCTAAAGGTGCGCAAGAGGCTCACGAGGCCATTCGTCCATCTTATATGAATTATGAGGGAGCTGATTTGGAAAGAAATGAGCGCAGACTTTACGAATTGATTTGGAAACGAACTTTGGCTTCTCAGATGACCGATGCTAAGTTTGAAAAGACGACTGCAAAAATCAAATTTTCAAACTTTGATAAAAAGTTTGTTGCAAAAGGTGAAGTTTTGATTTTTGACGGTTTCTTGAAAGTTTATCAAGTTTCTACTGATGAAGAGGAAGAAGAGGATAACGGAAGATTGCCTAAAATGAGCCAGGATGAAGTACTTGGTGTAGATGAGGTAATGGCTACGGAGCGATTCTCTAAGCATCCACCAAGATACAATGAGGCCTCTTTGGTAAGGAAAATGGAAGAGTTAGGAATCGGTAGACCATCTACATATGCGCCAACTATTTCTACTATCCAAAGAAGAAAATACGTTGTAAAAGAAGACAGACCAGGAAATACTAGAGATTATCTTCAGATGAGTCTAAAGAATGGAGAAATCAATTCTGAGGAGAAGATAGAGAACTGGGGTCAAGAAAAGCAAAAACTATTCCCTACGGATATTGGTATGGTAGTGAATGATTTCTTGTCGATGAATTTTGATCGTATTTTGGATTATCATTTTACTGCAGAAATCGAAGATCTATTCGATGAGATAGCACAAGGTAAAATGGTATGGAATAAAATGATTGCTGATTTTTATAATGAGTTTCATCCTAAAGTAGAAGACGTTAGTGAGCACTCAGAAAGAGTGAGCGGAACCAGAGAATTGGGGGATGATCCAAAGACTGGGAAGCCTGTAATTGTAAGAATTGGTCGTTATGGTCCAATGGCACAGATGGGTGAATCAAGTGATGAAGAAGGAGCTGAAAAACCTAAATTTGCAAGTCTTAGAAATACTCAGAGTATAGATACAATTAGTCTAGAAGAAGCATTGGAGCTGTTTAAGCTTCCACGACAGGTTGGGGAGTACGAAGATAAAGTTGTTACAGTTGCAATAGGAAGGTTTGGACCTTATATACGTCACGATAGTAAATTTGTTTCTCTAGGAAAAGAAGATGATCCTATGGATGTAGATTTGGCTACTTGTATTGAACTTATAGAAGCGAAAAGGCAAGCGGATAGGGAAAAGTTTATCCAAGCCTTTGAGGAGGAACCAGTGATTGAAGTTCTTAATGGTCGTTGGGGGCCATATATTAGGTTCCAAAAGAAAAATTTCAAGATTCCTAAAGATGTAGATCCTAAAGAATTATCAAGAGAGGATTGTGAAAAGCTGATTAAGGAAGGTGGAGCTGGGAAGAAAGGAGCTAAAAAAGCCCCTGCTAAGAAAGCTGCTGCTAAAAAAGCCCCTGCTAAGAAGGCTGCGACCAAAAAAGCAACAACAAAGAAAAAATAGATTTTGATTTTTAACGATCTGATATCGTATTTTGATACGGAAACAATGCATAGCGCTCTGGGAGATTTTAAAGCTTCTCAGGGCGCTATTGCTTTTTATACCCAAAGTATTACAAATGCTTCTCACTTTGATCAATTAAAGAAAGGTGATGTTGTGTTCTTTTTTGTGAACGAAAGTTATTCAAAGAATAACTTTACTCAGTTCACCTTAGAATTTAGGAAATCCTTGTATGGGTTATTTCCTGGTAGTAATTGGTGTAAGCCTATTTTCGATCTAGGGAATCTTAAACAAGGGAATACTTCAGCCGATACAAGAGCCTTATTAAAGGATGTAGTATCTATTCTAGTAAATGATTACGGAGTGGTTCCACTTGTGCTTGGAGGGGGAACAGAAGTAGATTACGATTTATTCAATGAGCTGTCTAAAGATCAAACAGCATTGAATGCATTAGAGGTTTCTGCCTTGTTGCCAAATTTGATGGATAAGGAGCATTTTATATCTAAGGTTGTTGATGATGGAAATGAAGGCTTATTTCAATTTACCCAATTAGGCTATCAGCAATATTTCAATAATGCGACTAGTATAATGGGATTAAATGAAATGTATTTTGAATCTGTTCGTCTGGGACAGGTGAGAGATGACTTGAAGAAGATGGAGCCTCGTGTTAGGAATGCACACTATGCTAATTTCAGTTTAGATGTATTGCGTACTGCTGAATTGATACCTTCTACTGCAATAAGACCAAATGGTTTGTTTTCATATGAGCTATGTCAGTTAGTTTGGTATACGGCATTCTCGGGTAATTTGAAAGTTGGTCATGTCTCTGATGTAGCTTTTTCGGATTGTAGAGAAATTGCCTGTGCTAATTTAGGGCAGTTGGTTTGGCATTTTTTTGATGGTTATCAGGAGGTAGTGGTAGAAAATTTTAATCTTTCTAAATATTTTTTAAAATACACAGTTTTGAAGGATAAAAACGAATGGATTTTTTACAAAAGTAAGAGAACTGAACGATGGTGGGTAGAGGTGAATAATAATGACGAGGATAAAATTAAAATCCTTATCCCTTGTAGTCTTGATGATTACAATTTGGCATTGAGTGGAGAAATACCAGATTCATGGTTTAGGTACTTAAGTAAGATCAACTAATTATCACTATTTGAAGACTATAATTAGCCGCTTTTATAATGATAAAACTAACAATGAAATTTTATTCAAAATGGTGCAACTAATGTCCAATAGAGTTGTCTGAAACTATTTTTTTTATATCTTTAGCCACTCGAAGTCAGTTAGTCTTTGAAAACCCGTTTGTTTTATGAAGAAAATAGTGTTGCTTGTTTGTATGATGTATGGAGCTAATTTATTGGCACAACAAGATGTACAGATAACACAGAACATGTTTAATAGGTTTTCGGTAAATCCATCATTTGCAGGAGTGCAAGGAGTTGGTAATGTTTCGCTTTTACACCGTTCTCAATGGGTCGGTTTTGAAGGGGCACCAGAAACTCAATTGTTCAGTTTTGATATGCCAGTGTACGCATTAGGCGGTGGAGCTGGTGTGAATGTTGTAAATGACCAAATTGGAAACGGATTCACCTATCGGCAAGTGAATGCCGCATATGCTTATCAAGGTAAATTGGGTAGGAATACCTCCTTTGGACTTGGTTTAAGTGTAGGGATTCAAAGTGTTGAATTTAGCTATGATTTGTGGTTAGCACCAAATGGAGGATTTGGAGATGATGATCCAAGTATTCCAACAGAGGATGCAAGTGCTATAATTCCTGATGTTAGTTTAGGACTTCATGTTTCGAAGGAGAATTATTATGTTGGGGTTTCTTCAACTCATGTCTTCGATTTCGAGGCTGAGTTAGATGGAGGAAAAAATGCTCGATTTAATTCTTCAAGACATGTCTACTTGGTTGCAGGAGCAGTTTATGAATTGAATAGAGATTGGATGATCCAACCTTCTATTTTCATGAAGAGTGACGATGTAGAAGCACAATGGGATTTTAATGTTAACTTCGTTTACGATGAAAAATTGTATCTTGGGTCCTCTTATAGAACTTATGATGCAGTTGCCGTAATCTTAGGTTACCAATTGAAGGATAATATCCGAGTAGGATATGCATATGATATCACTGTTTCTGATTTAAGAACTGAGCAATCTGGTTCTCACGAGTTGTTTGTAAAGTACTCGTTTGATGTATCTGCTCCAGTTAAAGGAAATACAAGGTATCGTAATATTAGATTCTTGTAAGAATCAGAAGTGAATTGAATTAGGAGAATAATAACCGAAATATTTGTCGATAGACATGACTAAATACCAAAAACAAATGAAAAAAGTTCTAGCTTTAGGTGTTATCGCTGCAGCTATGATCAGTTGTGGGGCACCAACTGGTGATTTGGTGGGAGCAAGCTCAGGCATTGCATACAGACCAGCAGATCCATTTGGGATGGTCCAAGTACCTGGTGGTACGTATACTATGGGGTCAAATGATCAGAATGTTCCCTATGCACATACTACTCCAATGCGTACTGTTACAATGCATTCATTTTGGATGGACCAAATGGAGATCACGAATGATGAGTACCGTCAATATGTTAATTGGGTACGTGACTCTATCGCAAGGGTAACTTTGGCTGATGCCGGAGTGGAAGGTTATGAAATGATTGAGGAAAATGAAGAAGGGGATTTTCTTGAGAAGCCTTACATTAACTGGGATGTAGAAATTGATTGGTCATCAGATGATGAACTATTTGTTGATGCATTGGAGCCTATGTACATTCCTGAAGAGGAAAGAGTATTTGGAAAGAAATCTTTTGATACAAGAAATTGGACATATTCGTATTCTTATATAGACAATAAGGCTGCAGGGAAGAAAAAAAACAGATTTGATCCATCAACTGGAACATACCGTGAGGGATATTCTAGAAAGTCGTTGGAGAATACCAAAACTGTAAAGGTTTATCCTGACACTTTAGTATGGTTGCATGATTTCGCTTATGCATATACATATAATGAGCCTATCTTTTCTAATTATTTCTGGCACCCATCTTATGGACAATATCCTGTAGTTGGAGTTAACTGGGATCAAGCGAATGGATTCTGTGCTTGGAGAACGGAGTACCGTAACAAAGCTTTGTATGAAGGAGAAGTTGGTTATGAAACTAGCTTCAGATTGCCTACAGAGATGGAATGGGAATATGCTGCCAGAGGTGGTAAGCAATTGTCAGTTTATCCATGGGGTGGATTATACCCAACAAATAGTAAAGGTTGTTTCTTAGCTAACTTTAAGCCAAGAAGAGGTGAGTATGGTGCAGATGGTTATGTATTTACTGCTCGTGCTGATGCATATTGGTCAAATGGATATGGTTTGTTTAACATGTCAGGGAATGTAGCTGAATGGACAAGTACACCATTTGAACAAACACAATATTCTTATTACCATGATTTGAATCCAGACTTCAGATATGATGCATTAGATTCTGATCACCCAATGTTGAAACGTAAGATCACAAAAGGTGGATCATGGAAGGATATCGGAGCATTTATTCAAATTGCTTCACGTGATTATGAGTATTTAGATACTGCTAAGTCATACATTGGTTTCCGTTGTGTGAAGACGTATGCTCGTGTTGACGACATTGAATTTTAGTAGATCTAATCAGAAAAAACAAATAACCCTTTAAAATTGTAACTATGTCATTTTTAGATAGCAAGAGAGGAAAGAATTTTATGGCTAAGTTGTACGGTATTGGTGCAGCTGTCGTAATTTTAGGAGCATTATTCAAAATTCAACACTGGGCGGGAGCTAATGAGATGTTGATTGCAGGTTTGGGAACAGAGGCTATTATCTTCTTCTTCTCGGCATTTGAAAAGCCCGGAAAAGAATACGATTGGTCATTGGTTTATCCGGAATTAGCTGGATTAGATTCTGATGATGATGTATCTCCAGTTAGAGAATTGGATAACATGATGGAGAAAGCTAAAATTGATAGTCACTTGATCGAAAGTTTAGGAGATGGATTGAGAAAGGTTTCTACTGCGGCTAACGGTCTTGGTGAAGCGGTTAATATTGCTCAATCAACAAATAACTATAGCGAAGCTGTAGGATCTGCTGCTAAGAACTTGAATGCTATTAACGCATTATATGAGTCTCAAATCCAAAGTACAGGTATTCATACTGATGCTACAAAACGTATGGCTGACAATATGAAAACTGCTATGGAGTCATCAGAAGAGATGCAAAGAGAATTGACAACACTTACTAAAAACTTAAGTTCTTTGAACTCTGTTTACGGTAATATGTTGACTGCTATGAATTTTAACAAGTAATCATTTAATTCGAGTAGAACATGTCAAGTGGAAAACTAAGCCCAAGGCAGAAAATGATCAATATGATGTATCTCGTATTGACCGCTTTACTTGCTTTGAATGTATCAAAAGAGATTATGCTTGCTTTCTTTAAAGTAGAGACTGGGTTGGAAAACACAACGTCTGCTTTAGTAGCAAAGAATGATCAAACATATACAGCTTTCGCAAAAGCAGCAGAAAGTCAGAATCGTGCAAAGGTTGCATATAAGGATGCCAAAGTTGTTAAAGTGGCGTCTGATAAATTGAAAAATCATATAATTGATCTTAAGAAAACTTTGATTGAAAAGACCGGTGGTCATTCAGATAAAGTTGAAAATAAAATTGGTGATAAGTTTCCTCCTGCAAAAATGGATGATAAGGAAATCGTAGCCAATTATTTATTAAAAAAACCTAAGAAAGGAGCTGAACTTAAAGGCGAAATCGATTTGTTCAGAAATTCTTTAGTAGCGCTTACTGTTGTTAATGAACCTATTAATGCTACGTTATTAGCGAGTATTTCTAGTACGTTCAATACCGATGATGTAAAGAAGGGTTCTGGAGGTGCTAAACCTTGGGAGTTTGATAGATTTGAAGGTTTTCCTTTGATTGCTGTTTTAACTTTCTTAACTCAAATTGAGTCTGAAGTCGTAAAAGCTGAATCTCAAGTAGTAGATGCATTATATCTTTCTGCTGGTAAATCCGATTTTACGTTTGATAAATTGGCGGCTGTAGTTATTGCTCCAAAAACGTTTATCATGCAAGGTGATAGTATTCTTGCTGACATCTTTGTAACGGCGTTTGATTCACAACAAAAACCTGAAGTTGAAATTACTGAAGAGTTTTTGGCAGATGGAACACCGGATTGGTCTAAGTCTCGAAAATTACCTGTAAATGAAGAAGGTAAAGGTCAGCTTGCTGAAAAAGCAAAAAAGACTGGGAGTTTTTCTTTTGCTTCACGTGTAAATGTTTTGAATAAAACAAAAGGGATCTTTGAGCCTTATCCTGCAGATATATTTGAATATACAGTTGCTCAACCTACTGCTGTAGTTTCACCAACTAAAATGAATGTATTCTACCGTGGGGTAGCAAATCCATTAGAAGTATCTGTTCCTGGTGTTGCACCAAAAGATGTTGTTGCATCTGGGAGAGGAGTTACTTTAAGAAGGATTTCTCCGGGAAAATACGAAGCTCGTGTTCTTAAGTCTGCTACAGAGGCTAGCATTAGTGTAAAAGCTAATGGTGCTACAATTGGTAAACCAAAAGAATTCCGTGTAAAGAAAATTCCTAATCCAGTTGCTACCGTTGGTGGTAAGACAGATGGGAAAATTTCAAAGAATCGTTTGATTAAAACTCCAGGTGTTCGTGCAACATTGAGAGATTTCCCATTCGATTTGAGATTTAGAGTTTCTACTTATACTGTCCGTGTAAAAGAAGGAGAGTATGTTAAACCAATTATTGTTAAAGGTGATTTGTTTAGTCAAGAAGTAAAGACTAAATTTAAGAAACTAAAACCTGGTAGTGACGTATCGTTTACCAATATCAAGGCTGTCAGCACTGAGAAAGGAATTGGTACTAAGACATGTTCTCCAGTAATTTTGACTGTTCAATAAAAATACTTATATAATGAAGCGTATTTTTTCTGCATTAACTGTATGTTTACTTGCCTTGA
>MAAC01009908.1_pt1 | contig 28050 bp, 23 predicted proteins | sample 1115981 | NCBI WGS metagenome assembly MAAC01 (sample SAMN04961126, study PRJNA320927) | seawater metagenome | isolation source: sample BD02T64 sea water enriched with oil for 64 days | place: USA:Gulf of Mexico | collected 2013-07-27
GACATTGATCAAGCGAGCCAACAATTGCAAACAACCCCAACCGGTTTATTCATGACTTCCCCTAACTCCGCTATCGATACCTTCACCGAATTCTGCGGCAAGCTCACCGCCTGGGCGACGCTTGGCATGATGCTTTGTACCTGTTTTGTGGTGCTCGCCCGCTATCTCTTCGGCTCCGGCTCCATTGCCCTGCAAGAAACGGTGCTCTATCTCCACGCCTTCGCCTTTATGCTCGGCACCGCCTTTACCCTGAAACGCGGTGGCCATGTACGGGTCGATATTTTTTATCGCCACTTTTCACCACTCCGTCGCGCATGGGTCGATACCTTCGGGGCACTGTTTTTCCTGCTACCCACCTGTGCTGTTATTTTCTGGCTGAGTTTTGATTACGTGAACAGCAGCTGGGCGATTTATGAGCGTTCGGCCGAGTCTGCAGGCCTGCCCTGGGTTTACCTGCTTAAGTCCTTACTATTAATCATGCCTTCGCTGCTTTTGCTGCAGGGCATCAGCGAATTTCTACAGTCCCTCCGCACCCTGCGCTCCCCGGAAAACACCTCCTCTACAGCGACTCAATAAGCTCACCATGATCGAACTACTGCCCCTTTTTATGTTTCTCGCTGTTTGTCTGGTGATATTGCTCGGCTACCCGGTGGCATTTTCACTGGCCGGTACCGCCCTGTTATTTGCCGCCTTCGGCACGGCCATCGGCCATTTCGACATGGCCTTTCTACAGGCCCTGCCCAATAGGCTCTATGGCACCATGGTGAATCAAACCCTGGTGGCCATCCCGCTGTTTATTTTAATGGGCATCATGCTGGAGAAATCCCGGCTGGCCGAAGACCTGCTCAATAACATGGCACGACTCTTCGGTCGCCTGCGCGGCGGTCTGGGTATTTCGGTGGTTATCGTCGGCGCGTTGCTCGCCGCCAGCACCGGTATTGTCGGCGCAACGGTGGTGACCATGGGCTTAATGTCCCTGCCCACCATGCTCAAGCGGGGCTATAACCCCGCCTTTGCCGCCGGCACCATTTGCGCCACTGGCACCCTCGGGCAGATTATCCCGCCCTCCATTGCGCTGGTACTGCTGGGCGATATTCTTTCCACCGCCTACGCCCAGGCGCAGTTAAGCATGGGCATTTTTGCCCCCAAAACCGTCTCCGTTGGTGACCTGTTTATGGGAGCGGTAATCCCCGGGCTGATTCTGGTCGGCGCTTACTGCACCTATATATACTTTTATTCACGCTTGCGACCCGAAGACGCACCGGCGAGCGATGAGCAAGATAAGGTCAGCACTAGCGCTTTATTGTTGAGCCTTGCGCCGCCACTGTTATTAATTGTTGCCGTCCTCGGCTCCATCCTCAGCGGCATCGCCACGCCAACAGAAGCTGCCGGAGTTGGTGCTTTCGGTGCCTCAGTCCTCGCCCTCGCACGTCGACAACTTTCATTACAACGCCTGCAACAAGTACTTGAAGGCACCGTTGAAGTCACCGCCATGGTATTTATGATTTTAATTGGCGCGGCGATCTTTTCCCTGGTGTTTCGCGGCTTTGGCGGCGAAGAGCTGGTGACCTCGATGTTTGCCAGTATTCCCGGTGGCGCACTGGGAGCAACCCTGGTGGTGATGCTGACGATTTTCCTACTCGGCTTTATTCTCGACTTTATCGAGATCACCTTCGTCGTGGTGCCCATCGTCGGCCCGGCATTGCTCGCCATGGGTGTCGACCCCATCTGGCTGGGTATTATGATCGCCGTTAATTTACAGACCTCCTTTCTAACACCGCCCTTTGGCTTTGCGCTGTTTTATCTGCGCGGGGTGGCCCCGAAAGAAGTGCTGACCAGCGATATTTATCGTGGCGTGATGCCCTATATTGGCATACAACTCGCGGTACTCTTATTGCTCGCCCTTTGGCCCAGTCTCGTTACCTGGTTGCCGGGGCTGGTGCACTAAAAGCCCACCAGCTTGCACTCTTAATAAGCTAATCCATTGTTTAATGAGCCATAAAAAAACCCCGATTGCTCGGGGTTTTTTTATGGCTCGATTCAAGACTTACTTAATCATCCCGCTGTAGACAATCTTGACCCACATATCACTGGGCAGAAAGCCATCAGCCCATTCCTTATCGAGCTCGGCCAATGGTTTTGCGGCAATAATTTCCGCCTCGTTTTTACCGGCGCTGATCAGGGCCTGAATATTGGCCTGTGCCTTAACCAGCATATCGCGGAAGGCGACTAAATCGGCCTTGTTAGCCAGGGGGCCGTGGCCGGGCATGATTTTGGTTTTGTCATTTGCCAGGGCCAACACCGTATCGCAGGCGGCGATCATGCCGGCAATGCTGCCACCGGAGTCAACATCAATAAAAGGGTAAAAGCCGTTAAAGAAGGTATCTCCGGCGTGGATCACATTCGCTTTGGTGAAGTACACAATAGCATCACCATCGGTATGGGCATCGGCGACGTGAATCAGCCGAATGTCATCGCCATTGAGGTGGAGACTCATTTCCCGCTGAAAGGTCACTACGGGCAGCGCTTCTTTGGGTGAGGGCGGCTTGTGCATATTAAACAGCTTGATGGACTTTTCGACCTTCAGGCTCTCGCGCACATTTTCGTGGGCAACAATAATAGAGCCGTGTTTGCCAAAGTGCTCATTGCCACCGGCGTGGTCTCCGTGCCAATGGGTATTGGCCAGAAACTTAGGGGTGTCGCCCGATAGTTGCTTAATGGCTGCGGTGATTTTGCTGGACATCTCCGCGTACTGATCATCAATGGCAAAGGTGCCGTCTTCGCCGATGGAGACACCGATATTACCGCCTTCGCCCATCAGCATATAAATGCCCTCTGTGACGGGTATCGCCTTCACCTCAACACTGTCGAAGTGGTCATTCGCTTGCGTACCTGCGGCAAATGCCAATGGCAGCAGGCAGGCTGACAGTGTCTTTTTGAGTAATTTCATCATTTTTCCTTATTGATAGGGCTTGGGTAGCGAAGATAAACAAAAATAGCGTGTTTATTTCTGAGCTTTTATCGTATCAACTTTTCTCAAACGATATAATCGCCGTCTTATTTTTATTGGAGTAACGCTGTGACGACGCCGGCACCGGATGTATCGACATTTCAGGGTTTGATTTTAGCCCTGCAACAATATTGGGCCGAGCGTGGCTGCGTTATTTTGCAACCCCTGGATATGGAAGTGGGGGCCGGTACTTTTCACCCAGCCACCTTCCTGCGCGCCATTGGCCCGGAGAGCTGGAACAGTGCCTATGTGCAGCCCTGCCGCCGTCCCACCGATGGCCGCTTTGGTGAAAACCCCAATCGCCTGCAGCACTATTATCAATTTCAGGTGATTCTCAAACCCTCGCCCAGCAATATTCAGGATCTCTATTTAGAGTCCCTGGCCTTTTTGGGTATTAACTCCGCGGTGCACGACATTCGCTTTGTCGAAGATAACTGGGAGTCACCCTCCCTCGGTGCCTGGGGCTTGGGCTGGGAAGTCTGGCTCAACGGCATGGAGGTGACGCAATTCACCTACTTCCAACAGGTGGGTGGCCTGGAGTGTTATCCCGTGAGTGGCGAAATCACCTATGGACTTGAGCGTATCGCCATGTACCTGCAGGGCGTCGATAGTATTTACGACCTGGTGTGGACGAAAAGCCCCGATGGTAGCGTCGTCACCTACGGTGATGTGTTTCATCAAAATGAAGTGGAGATGTCCCACTACAATTTCGAACACGCCAATACCGACTTTCTGTTCAGTAGTTTTGATACCTATGAACAAGAAAGCCAGCTTTTAATTGAGCAAAAACTGCCCCTGCCCGCCTACGAGATGGTGATGAAAGCCTCCCACGCCTTTAACCTGCTCGACGCCCGGCACGCCATTTCGGTAACCGAGCGCCAGCGTTTTATTCTGCGTATTCGCGCACTGGCAAGGGCGGTGGCCGAAACCTATTTCGCGTCACGGCTAGCACTGGGCTTCCCGATGGCGCCGGCTGATCTGGCCCACGAAGTGATTCAACAGGCTGGGGAGAAAAACAAATGAAGCTGGACTTTCTGGTTGAAATCGGCACCGAAGAGCTGCCGCCCAAATCCCTAAAAACCTTAATGTCGGCGTTTACCCTCGGCATTGAAGCCGGGCTCAATAAGGCCAAGCTACAACACGCGGCCATTAGAGGCTACGCCACACCGAGGCGCTTAGCCGTACTGGTGTCTGCCCTCGATCCACAACAGGCCGATATTAAAACCGAACGCCTGGGCCCCGCTGTTGCCGCCGCCTTTGACAGCGATGGCGCACCAACACCGCCCGCACTCGGCTTTGCCAAAGGTTGCGGACTAAGCGTTGAAGAACTCGAACAAACTGATACTGATAAAGGCCCGCGCCTGGTTTTTCGTCGTGTGGAAGAAGGCCTGGCCACCGAAGCGCTGCTTCCGGACATTGTCAGCAAGGCACTGAAAGATCTACCCATTGCCCGACGCATGCGCTGGGGTGCCAGCCGCATAGAATTCGTGCGCCCGGTGCACTGGATAGTGATGCTCTTCGGCAAAGATGTGGTTCCCGGTTCTATCATGGGCCTGGACAGCGGCCGCACCACCCGGGGGCATCGCTTTCACAGCAATACGGAAGTGAGTATCCCCACTCCCGTCGACTACGCCGCTACCCTGCGCCACGCCTTTGTGATTGCCGATTTTGTCGAGCGGCGCTCGCTGATTGAAGATGGTGTCAACGAACTCGCCCGAGGGGCCGATGGCCATGCCGTGATCGATGCTGACTTGCTGGATGAAGTCACCGCCTTGAATGAATGGCCGGTGCCGCTGATGGGACGCTTTGACGAACATTTTTTAGAAGTGCCGGCCGAAGCCTTGATCTCGTCGATGAAAGAACACCAAAAGTACTTTCATGTCGTTAATGGCGCCGACCAGCTGTTGCCACTGTTTATTACTGTCGCCAATATCGACAGCCGCGATCCGGCCAAGGTCGTTGCGGGTAATGAGAAAGTCATTCGACCGCGCTTATCCGACGCCGCCTTTTTCTTTAAAACCGATAAAAACTCAAGCCTCGAACAACGCTGTGAAATGCTCAAGAACGTGGTGTTCCAGGCCAAGCTCGGTTCCATCCACGACAAGTCTCAGCGTGTCGCCGCACTGGCTGAATACATGGCACCGACCATTGGTGCGCCAGCGCAGCTAGCCCACCGAGCCGCCATTTTAAGTAAGGCTGACCTGGTCACCGAGATGGTGCAAGAGTTTGCCGATTTGCAGGGCACCATGGGCCGTTACTACGCCCAACACGACGGCGAAGATGAGGCCGTTGCCGCAGCACTTTACGAGCAGTATTTGCCGCGCTTTGCCGGTGATAAGGTTGCAAGCTCTAGTGTCGGTGCAACCCTTGCCATCGCCGATCGTCTCGATACTCTGGTCGGTATTTTTGGTATCAAGCAGCCACCGACCGGCTCGAAAGACCCCTTCGCACTGCGCCGCGCCAGCCTGGCGGTATTGCGAACACTGGTGGAACAGGGCATCGATCTCGATCTCAAACTTGCCTTAGACAAGGCGCTAAGCCTACACGACAAGCTCAGCCTCTCCGCCGAAGAAACATCGGAGCAAGTACTGACTTACATGCTGGAGCGCTTTCGGTCTTGGTATGAAGAAGACAAAATACGCCCCGAGGTGTTCTTTGCGGTGATGGCCAAGTCGCCGACTCGTCCGTTGGATATTCATCGCCGCGTTCAGGCCGTCAACGACTTCTCCCAGCTGCCAGAGGCCCGCAATCTGGCCAGTGCCAACAAGCGTGTGTCGAATATCCTCAGTAAGCAAGACAGCGACATTAGTACGACTGTTGATGCCAGCTTGCTGCAAGAGCCCGCTGAAAAGGCCCTGGCCGAACAGCTCGCTCAACTCAGTGAGACACTACAGCCATTGATTGTCGACAAGAACTACAGCCAAATCTTGCAAAGCCTGGCTCAACTACAGCAACCCGTCGATGACTTTTTTGATCAGGTGATGGTGATGGCAGACGATCTGGCGCTGCGTCAAAACCGCTTGGCGATACTCTCGCAACTGCGCAAACTGTTCCTTGAAGTGGCTGATGTTTCCCTGCTTGCCAGCAGTAAATGATTGGCAAGCCACAATAGCGCAACGATGAAGCTCATCATTCTTGACCGCGACGGTGTCATTAATCAGGATTCTGACGACTACATAAAGTCTGCGGATGAGTGGCTACCGATACCGGGCAGCATTGAAGCCATCGCCCGGCTTTGCCAGGCTGGCTACAGTGTTACCGTGGCCACTAATCAGTCGGGACTGGGGCGAGAGCTTTTCGACCTCGATGCCCTTGAGGCCATACACGAGAAAATGCGTGGGCTGGTGGAAAGTGCGGGTGGTCATATTGCCGGCATTTATTACTGCCCCCATTTGCCGACCGCAGGCTGCCAGTGCCGTAAGCCTGCGCCCGGACTGCTCGATGCTATTGCCCTGGATTTTTCGACGTCTCTTTCAGGCATCGTCTTTATCGGTGACAGCCTTAAAGATCTACAGGCAGGCGTCGAGCGCCAGTGTCAGCCTGTTCTCGTGCGTACCGGCAAGGGTACCGGCACTGAACAAAAGCTGGCTGATGAAGGGATACGCAAGGTCGAAGTCTATGATGACCTCGCCAGTGCGGTCGATGCTTTGTTAGATAAAAGAGGTTAACTTTGAAGCTTATTTACGCATTACGTACCGTCATTTTTTATTGTGTTTACGTGCCCAGCATTATCACCTTTTCAATACTCGGCTGTACCCTCGGCCTGTTCATACCCTATCGACCACGACAAACCTTTATCACCACCGCCAATGCCATTGTCCTGTGGTGGCTGAAGCTCAGCTGTGGCATTAAGGTGAATGTAGAGGGCCTGGATAATATCCCCAACCAGGCTTTTGTCGCCTTGAGTAAACACCAGTCGGGGTGGGAGACTTTTTATTTACAAAGAACCCTGCGCCCCGTCAGCACCATTCTTAAAAAAGAACTGTTAAAAGTGCCTTTTTTTGGCTGGGGACTGGCCATGACGCGCCCCATTGCCATCGACCGCTCAAACCCCAAGCAGGCCCTGCGCGAGGTATTAAGCCAGGGTAAGCAGCGCCTCGAAGAGGGGAATAATATTCTGCTTTTCCCCGAGGGCACCCGTATGGACTATGGTGAGATCGGCAATTATTCCCGCAGTGGTGCTTCACTGGCGATCAACAGCGGAGCAGCCATTCTGCCCATCGCCCACAACGCGGGCAGCTGCTGGCCAGCCCATCGTTTTATCAAACAACCCGGCACTATTCATGTGATTATTGGCAAACCCATCGATAGCACGGGGCGTAAAAGCAAAGAGCTGACCGAAGAGGTCAAAGACTGGATAGAAACAACGATAGCGGGTTTATAGCTCTGTCGGTAGCAAGGCTGAAGTCTGTACCATCTGCTAATGAGCCCGTCCGAACTAAACCCATTACCCGGGAAGGTAGAATGAGTTTAGTTCCTTAAAGCGCCAGTTAGTAAGCACATACTCTCTCTATTAGCTCTATATATCGAGATTCACCACGGCTAGGGCATTAGTTTCGATAAACTCACGCCGCGGTTCTACCTGATCACCCATCAATGTATTAAACATCTGATCTGCCGAAATCGCATCTTCAATGGTGACACGTAACATTCTTCGGGTTTCTGGGTTCATGGTGGTATCCCACAGCTGCTCGGGGTTCATTTCGCCCAGACCCTTATAGCGCTGGATGCTGTAACCGCGACGCGACTCCTTCATTAGCCAGTTAACGACCTGCTCAAAATCATCGACCAGCAGGGTTCTTTCACCACGCTTGATATAGGCGCCGTCTTCCAGCAGGCCTTGTAAGCGCTGACCCAGCTCGGTAATCGCCCGGTATTCACCCGAGGCAAAAAAGTCGTTACTGAAAACAAACTCATTACTGACACCATGGGTTTCGACGGTAACCCTGGGCAGAAAGAGGCCTCGCTCAGGGTCACGGATGTACTCAACTGTGTAACGTGTGCTGGCATTGGCACTCTCCTCAAGCACTAGAGAAAGCGACTGGCACCAGGCCTCGACGACACTTTCCTGCAGTAAATCATCGTGCTCTAGGCTACTCAGAAAAATCATTTCTTTAAGAATCAAGGACGGCCATGAGCGTGCCAGTCGATCAATACGCGCCATCACCAGACGGTAGTCCTGCAATAAAGACTGTAAAGCTTCACCTGAAATACCGGGAGCCTCCGCGTTGACGTGCAGGCTGGATTTTTCCAATGCGGCTTGGGTTAAGAACTGTGTCAGCGCATCATCATCTTTCAGGTATTGCTCCTGCTTGCCTTTACTAATTTTATACAGCGGTGGCTGGGCGATGCAGACATGGCCCCGTTCGATTAACTCGCGCATTTGACGGAAGAAGAAGGTCAGTAGCAGTGTACGGATGTGAGAACCATCGACATCAGCATCGGTCATGATAACAATGGTGTGATAACGCAATTTATCGGCGTTAAACTCCTGAGCACCAATACCGCAGCCCAGAGCGGTAATTAAGGTGCCCACTTCTGCACTGGACAGCATCTTGTCAAAACGCGCCTTTTCAACGTTCAGAATTTTACCTTTCAAGGGCAGGATGGCCTGGGTACGGCGATCACGGCCCTGTTTAGCAGAGCCCCCCGCCGAATCACCCTCCACCAGGTAGATTTCAGAAAGTGCCGGATCTTTTTCACGACAATCAGCCAGTTTACCGGGTAAGCCAGCAATATCGAGTGCACCCTTGCGGCGGGTCATCTCTCTGGCCTTGCGAGCCGCTTCACGCGCTCGAGCCGCATCAACCATTTTACTGATAATCGCTTTGGCTTCTTGCGGATTCTCCAGGAGGTAATCGCCAAGGGCTTTGGACATCTCCTGTTCTACCGCACTCTTTACTTCGGAACTGACTAATTTATCTTTTGTTTGGGAAGAGAATTTTGGGTCGGGTACTTTCACCGAAATAATACCCGTAAGTCCCTCCCTGGCATCGTCGCCAGTCGTTGCTATCTTGTTGTTTTTGCTAGAGTTACTCTCTTTTTCGATGTAACTATTGAGTGATCGGGTGAGTGCGCCACGAAAGCCCGCGAGGTGAGTCCCGCCATCACGTTGGGGAATATTATTGGTATAACAGAAGATATTTTCCTGAAAACCATCATTCCACTGCAGCGCGGCCTCTACAGCAATACCATCGTCACGCTGCACATTGATGTGTATTACCTGGTTTATCGGGCTTTTATTGGTGTTCAGGTACTCAACAAAGGCACTCAAGCCACCGTCATACTGAAAAACGTCCTGCTTATCACTACGCTCATCACTGAGCACAATGCGCACACCGGAGTTCAAAAAAGATAGCTCTCTCAAGCGCTTTGCGAGAATTTCATAGTGAAAACTAATGTTATTAAATGTTTCCGGTGAGGGCCAAAAACGAACATGGGTTCCAGACTCTGTTGTTTCACCAACAATTGAAATTGGGCCCTGGGGCACGCCATGAATATAGGTTTGTTCATGGGTTTTTTCGTGCCGGCGGATCGTGAGAAGCAGGCGTTCTGATAGCGCGTTAACCACCGAAACTCCCACCCCGTGCAAGCCGCCAGAAACTTTATAGGTGTTGTCATCAAATTTACCACCGGCATGCAGTACCGTCATTATCACTTCGGCAGCAGAGACACCCTCCTCGTGGATATCGACGGGAATACCACGGCCATTATCGGATACGGAAACCGATTCATCGCTGTGTATTTTGACTGCAATCTCACTACAGTGACCGGCCAGGGCTTCATCGATTGAATTATCAACCAGCTCAAAAACCATGTGGTGAAGGCCCGTACCATCATCGGTATCACCAATATACATCCCCGGCCGCTTTCTAACCGCATCCAGGCCTTTTAGTACCTTAATACTGGACGAATCATAGTCTTGTTCAGAGCTCATTGAGCTTCCCCTTTTAAATCTAATTCAATATGCGAATTTACCGTACCGTGTTCCACGTGAAACACGCTAAAGCCTTTAATTTTTTCTTTCTCTAGCACATCGACTAAAGGTACATAATCAGTGCCTGTTATAAACACTTGTGCCTTAGCCCCTGCGAGTACTTTAAGCAACCGCAGTAAATAATCGCTATCCAGCTCAGAGACTAGGTCATCAAACAGGTAAAGACACTGCTTATTCCTTACTTGTCTAAACATCTGTCCTTGACCGACAATCAAGGCCGCGACTAATGATTTTATTTGTCCTCGAGAAAGAACGTCGCCTGCAACCCGCCCATTCACCAGAACCTTTAAATCCGCCCTGTGAGGACCGACATTGCTGGTATGTCGCCTAAGATCTCGCTCAAAGTATTCTGCAAGAACGCTATCAAGTGATCGTTCTTCTTCCCAGCCCTGGTAAAAGCTGAGGGAAACCCCTTTGACCGAGGTCAATTCATCAATTAACTCATAAAACATGGGCTCAATGCTTTTAAAATACTTTCGCCGCATATCAGTTAACAGGTTTGATAAGCGCACGAAGCTTTCATCCCAACTAGAGAGCTCTTGTTGGGATATTTTATCATGTCGAAGGAGTTTGTTCCGCTGTTGTAAGCTGCGCTGAAACTGTCCCCAGACCGCCTGAAACTGCTGTTCCACGTGGAACACACCCCAGTCTAGAAAACGCCGGCGTCCACCAGGGCCACCCTCAACCAGTAAAAAACTCTCACTATTCATCAACAAAAGTGGGATAGCATCCGCCAGTGACGAGGAAGTAGAAACCCTGCGACCATCAACTTTGAACTGAAAAGAACCCGTGGTCTCTCTGGATACGCCAATCGTATAAGGCACAGAGTGCTCGGCGCTGTTGGCGGCACCAAAGACCGTGCACTCTCGAGCCTCGTGATTGATCAAGGTTTTAGTGTGGCGTGAGCGAAAAGTACGACCACGCCCCAACAAATAGATAGCTTCAAGAATGCTGGTCTTACCACTACCGTTAGCACCATAGAGAATATTAATACCATCTATGGGCAACAGTGTGGCGCGATTGATATTCCTTATGCCATGTACATCTAAGCGGGTTAAGTACACAAAATGGGACTACGAATAGAACTACAGGCGCATTGGCATAATGACATAAGAAGAACCAGCCTCATCGGCAGGATCCTGAATAAGGGCGCTGCTATTGGCATCGGAGAGAATAAACACCACCTCCTCCCCAGCCAGAGTATTTAATACATCTAGGATGTAATTAACATTAAATCCAACCTCAAGATCCATACCCGTGTAGCCAACTGCAACTTCTTCCTGGGCCTCTTCCTGCTCTGGGTTGTTGGCCACAATATTGAGGAGATTTTCGCTCAATAAAAGACGAACCCCCCGATACTTCTCGTTAGACAAAATAGCCGCTCGACTAAATGCCTGCCGGAGGCCATCGCGATCTCCACGAATGACCAGTGTACCGCCTTTTGGCAACACCCTGTCGTAATCGGGATAAGCCCCATCCACCAACTTGGAGGTGAAATGAAAGTCTGAGCCGCGAACGCGCAAGTGAGCTTCGCCCAAAGAAATCGTGATATCACCCTCATCGGCCAAAAGGCGAGACAACTCAACAACACCCTTGCGGGGTAATATGGCCTGCACAGAGCCACTTGCCCCAGCACCGGGTAAATCGATAGTACTAATAGCCAGGCGGTGACCATCTGTGGCAACACCATTTAACTGTGAAGCGCTCACTTCCCACAACATACCATTGAGGTAATAGCGCACATCCTGATGGGCCATTGCGAAAGAGGTACTATCAATAAGATGTTTCAGGCTTTTCGCAGGTAAGGTGAATTCGAAGGTTTCCGCGCCATCTTCGACATTGGGGAACTCCTCGGCGGGCAGCGTCGATAGGGTAAAGCGACTTCGCCCACTGGTAACAACCACCCGACCCTTGTCGTTCGTACTAAATTTGATGTCGACGCCATCGGGTAGGGAGCGGCAAATATCAAGTAACTTCCGCGCCGGAACGGTTATCTGTCCACTGGGCTCGGCACCCACTTCGGAGGCCGCCCTACTGACGATTTCAACCTCAAGGTCTGTTCCCGTAAGAGCCAGCTCACTGTCTTTCAGGCTAATGAGTACATTGGCTAATATTGGCAGTGTTTGCCTGCGCTCAACAACACCAACAACCATTTGCAACTGCTTAACAAACGTCTCTTTACTAACACTGAACTTCATACTGGGCTCTCTATAAACAATCAATAGTAAGTAGTTACTTACATTATTAGCTAGTCAACAAGCGGGTTAATAATTTTATATCTTCACGCATTTCAGTACTACTGTCCTGCAGCTCCTTAACTTTACGACAGGCATGCAATACTGTTGTGTGGTCCCTGCCCCCAAAGGCTTCACCAATCTCAGGCAGGCTGTGATTAGTGAGTTTTTTAGCCATCGCCATCGCCACCTGTCGCGGCCGCGCAACCGAGCGAGTGCGGCGCCTGGAAAGCATGTCCGACATTTTAATTTTGTAATGTTCCGCCACGGTACGCTGAATATTATCGATACTGACCAGGCGATCTTGCAGGGCGAGTAAATCTTTCAGGGAATCTCGCACCATGGGCACGTCGATATTTCTTCCAGTGAAGTGAGCACTGGCGATCACTCGCTTCAAGGCGCCTTCTAATTCCCTCACATTGGAACTAATTCGCTGGGCAATAAAAAAAGCCGCATCGTGGGGCAGATCAACGTGCAAACTCTGCGCCTTCTCGATAAGGATGGCGACACGCGTTTCTAACTCGGGAGGTTCAACGGCTACCGTCAGGCCCCAACCAAAACGAGACTTAAGCCTTTCTTCAAGGCCATCAATTTCTTTAGGGTAGCGATCACAGGTGAGGATCATTTGATGATCACCTTCGAGCAAGGCATTAAAGGTGTGGAAAAACTCTTCCTGTGAGCGCTCTTTACCGGCAAAAAACTGAATATCATCAATCAGCAGGGCATCGACGGAACGATAGAAACGCTTAAAGTCATTGATGGCATTGAGCTGAAGAGCCTTGACCATATCGGCAACAAAACGCTCGGAATGCAGATAGACTATTTTGGCATCGGGCTTACTGACCTTTAGGGCATTACCCACTGCGTGCATAAGGTGGGTTTTACCGAGACCGACGCCGCCATAAATAAACAGTGGGTTATACGAGCCCCCAGGATTTTCGGCGATTTGTCGCGCGGCTGCTAAAGCCAGCTGATTGGATTTGCCTTCAATAAAATTATCAAAACGAAACTCATTATTAAGGCTATCGGGATGACTAATCACCTTATTAACCCGCCGCTTGACAACCGGAGCGGGCCTGCTTGCGGGCTGATTATGTAGCAGAGCCGGCACTGATCTCACGTCACTGCTCATCACTGGCTTAATTTTTGAGATTGGAGGATACACCGCACCGGCACTAATCTGAAGGCCAGGCTCAACAATAGCGGGTTGGGTATTGGCTGTAAGGGGTTGAACAAAAGCGGGCACTTTGGAATTAACCCCCACTTCTACGGGGCTACTTTCATGGCCTGCTTCAGAGGCTAGCTCATTAATTCGATCGAGGAATTTATCGACGACCCAATCTTTTACAAAACGGTTAGGTGCGATTAAGCGCACCGTTTGATCGGCAGAGAGGCTGTCAATTTGCAGGGGCTTAATCCAGGTATTGAACTGCTGTGCAGGTAACTCTGCCTGCAGATGCCCCAAACAATGCTGCCAAATTACCTCAGCCAAGCCATTTCTCCACGGGTTATAAAAAGCAAATTACTACTACCTGTTAGCCTTAAGATTATTGTTATTCTTTCTAAAGGCCCGCTAGTCTAAGAGTTATGGACGAAGTTATCCACATATTTTTAATAAATCTTTGTGACCCTAAGGATTAAAATAATCATTTTAAATCAACAACTTATAATTACAGCTCGATCAATAAAAACAAAGCGATTCCATTAACGAGAAGTCAAAAAGCACTCTGGCTGTGGATAAGCTGTTAGCAATTTCTTAGTAAGTCGCGAACGTCAGGCATTGTGTCGCCAATAGCATTTTTATTTAAGCCAGGCCTTCATTCGAGGCGATATTGAGCCCGGATGACTCAGGCTTATTTACCAATACAAAAGCTGGAAAAAATCTCACCGAGCAGATCATCACTGCTAAAGTCACCCGTAATGCTACCCAGTACTTGCTGGGCCAGCTTCAAATCTTCGGCTATCAGCTCACCCGCCCCAGCGGTCAGGAGTTGCTTCAGAGCCTGGGCAATACTGTCCTGGGTTTGATTTAATGCGGTGATGTGTCGCCTGCGTGCAGAAAAAAGTCCCTCGCCTGCACTGACATAACCGGCACATTTTTTCAGGTGCTGTTTGAGCTCAACCAAACCCAAACCCGTTCTCGCTGAAATTTCGATAACGGGGTGTTTACTTTGCTCGGCCTGAAAACCTCCATAAACGGGGCTATCGATTTTATTGAGAACAAAGGTTAAGTTTTCTGCCTGGCTAAAATCCGCCTCACCCTGGGGGAAGATATTATCGGCAGATAGGTCACATGCTTTTGATGCGTCGACTAAGAACAGGATTTGATCAGCGCGCTTTATTTCGCCCTCTGCCCGCTCGATACCTTTGCGTTCAACAGCATCTTCGGTAGCCCGCAATCCTGCGGTATCGATAATGTGCAAGGGCATGCCGTCAATAGTAATTTGCTCGCGCAGCACATCTCGCGTTGTACCCGGTACGTCGGTAACAATGGCAGTATCGAGCCCTGACAGGGCATTGAGTAAGCTGGACTTACCCGCATTGGGTTTGCCGGCAATAACAACCGAGATGCCCTCTCTTAACAAAGCACCCTGAGAAACACTCGCCAGTAGTTCTGCCAACTCCTTCTTGAGACCCAGTAAACCCGATTCGACCTTGCCATCGGAGAGGAAATCAATCTCCTCCTCGGGGAAATCAATCGCCGCTTCAACATAGACACGAAGTGCAATAAGGTGCTCGAGAAGCTTTGTCACCCGTCGTGAAAACTGACCCTGAAGGGTTTTAATCGCACCGCGAGCCGCCTGTTCACTGCCGGCATCGATTAAATCAGCCACCGCTTCGACCTGGGTGAGATCCATTTTACCGTTGAGAAAAGCCCGCTCAGAAAACTCGCCGGGCCGAGCCTGGCGCGCACCAAGCTCTATAACACGACGGAGTAAACAGTCCATAACAACCGGGCCACCGTGACCCTGGAGTTCGAGCACATGTTCGCCGGTGTAAGAATCTGGAGCGGAAAAGTAGAGGACGATGCCTCGGTCTATTGGCTCACCATCGGCGGCGAGAAAAGGCTGATAATGGGCATAACGGGGTGTTGGGGTAAAACCTAGCAGAGCCTTGAAAAAGGGCTCTAGCTTATTTCCCGACAGACGAACAATGCCGACCCCACCGCGCCCGGGTGGGGTAATCAGTGCTGCAATAACATCGCTACTATTAACAAGCATTGGGTAAACCGCTTAGTCGCCTGGTTACACCTGTAAAGATTATTCGCGTATTATTTTTCGCGTAATGGTCCACTGCTGAGCAATCGACAATATGCTGTTGACCGTCCAGTAAAGCACCAAACCCGCTGGGAAGAACATAAAGAAGAAGCTAAAGGCAACGGGCATTAAGCGCATAACCTTAGCTTGCATGGGATCGGGTGGTGCAGGCTGTAAGGTTTGCAGCACAAACATACTAATACCGTTAAGTACCGGCAATACATAGTAGGGATCTTTTTGGGACAGGTCTGTGAGCCAGAAAATAAAGGGCGCGTGCCGTAATTCAACACTTTCGTTGAGCACCCAGTACAGGGCGATAAACACCGGCATTTGAATCAACATGGGCAGACAACCACCCATTGGATTGACCTTTTCCTTTTTATAAAAGGCCATCATCTCCTGGGACATTTTCTGTCGATCATCCCCATAGAGCTCTTTCAAACGCGCCATTTCAGGTTGCAGCTTGCGCATCCTCGCCATGGATTTATAACTAGCGGCGGAAAGGGGGAAGAACAATAATTTGACCACAAAAGTCAGGAAGATAATCGACCAACCCCAGTTGCCCAACAGACTGTGGAACATCGTCAAACCGTAAAACAAAGGCTTAGCCACCCACCACAACCAGCCATAATCGATGGTTAGGTCAAGATAGGGGGAGATTTCTTCCATGCGATACTGGTCTTTCGGGCCAACGTAAAACGCGGCACGCAACTCGCCGCTATCACCGGGGGCAACATCGACCGCTGCGCTGGTAAAACCCATGGTGTAGAGATCTTTACTGCCCAACTTGCGCAGTTGATAGCTGTTGTTGGCATTCTGGTCAGGCACCCAGGCACTAACAAAGTAGTGCTGAACCATGGCCACCCAGCCACCTAGCTTCTCGGCTTTGAAAGAACCTTCATCCATATCCGAAAAATCAAACTTCTTATACTTATCTTCATCCGTGGACAGTGCAGCACCCAGATAGGCATTCGGCCCCATGGTACTATTTGAATTTGGATTGTAAGAATCACGCTGAATTTGGCCAAATAAGTGCGCCTGCCACACCTCAGTGCTATGGTTTTCAACCCGATAAACCACATCGACCAGGTAATTATCGCGCTTAAAAATAAAGCGCTTGGTCAGTGTTGCGTCATCCTGTTGAAGATGAAGATCGACGACAACTTGCCCTTCACCCTCTAATAGCTCGTAGTGAGCACTGGCGACGGAAAAACGCGGTCGACCCGCTGCAGTATCTGTACCATTGCGACCAATCAACCCGCTCTGGGCAATATACGTCTGGCTCTGGGTACGGTTGAGCATCACAAAAGGATCTGCACCAGACTCTTGAGAAACCAGGTGTTGAGGCAGGGCAACGCGGACAATATCCCCCCCCAGGGTATCTATTGTCACTTCCAGTACATCGCTAGTAACGGTCACTAAGCGTGTATTCTCGACAATTACACGGTCGCCAATCTCAACCTGATCAACTCGCTGCACCAGTTCAGGAATATCCGAACTGTCATTTTGTTGAATTTCAGGGGCTAGTACCGCCTCTTCCGGCAGAGGCGGAATGAGCACAGATTCATTGCTAGTTACTGCAATAGCCGGCGCGTGCGCTTCCTGATACTCATTCCAACGAATAAATAATAGTCCGAACACGACGACTATCGCTGCAATCAAGGCACTGCGTTGCCAGTCCATTATGAATTAGGCTCCGGGTTTTGTTGGTGAGATTTGTGTTGGCAGGGCTCAGGTACGGGATCAATCCCACCCGAATGATAGGGATGACACTTACCAATTCGCTTAAGCGTCAACAAGCTACCGCTCACACAGCCATGCTGATTCAAGGCCTGTACCGCATATTCTGAGCAAGTGGGATAAAAACGGCAATTACTACCCAGCCAGGGACTGATTAAGTACTGGTAAAGTTTGATAAGAAAGACCATCGATTTTGCAATCATGCCTTTGCCGCCTTATTCATTTGACGAGACAGTTTTCGCCAGGAATCTAGCAACAGCTTCTGTTGCACGGCTGGTTCGAGTCTATCCAGCCCCCTGCGGGCCAAAAATATAATGTCGAGGTTGGCAAGATCTTGCTGATTGAGACGAAAGCTATCTCGTACCACCCGCTTTATACGGTTGCGCTTAACCGCCAGGCGGACGTTCTTTTTCGCCACTATCAGACCTAAACGAGCCTCTATCGTGCCATTTGGCCGAGCGAGCATAAGCAAGTTTCGGTGTGAAACCCGGTACGGCGAATCATCAAATACTGCTTTGTAAGCCGCCTGCGTTAGTAGGCGCTTACTTCTGCCAAAACCCATGTCGGGCATGGCAGTCCCCTAAGATCCGGGTACTAGGCAGCGAGACGCTTACGACCGCGGGCACGACGACGGTTGATCAAACAACGACCATTTTTAGTGGCCATACGCGAACGAAAACCGTGGGTTCTTTTACGCTTGAGGACGCTGGGTTGAAATGTTCTTTTCATAGCTATTAATCCGTTTCCCCGGCTTGCTAGTAAACAACTAACAAAGGCATTGCCGGTTCTGAATGTGTTTAAGGGTCGGCGATTCTATAGAAAAACCCTTTCTGTAGCAACGGTTTAAATAGAAATTGAACAAATCAAAGGCTGAGCCTATGGATTGGCAAATTTGCAGAGTAAACCTGGGGGCAAAGGCTGAGTATATTCGGGAGAAACTGGGGGTAATTTTGGGGATAAGTCGCATTTCAAAAAGCCTGTTGATAAGGCGCTATTTTGCGAACACCTTATCAAGAGCCCATTAGCACCCTGCCAGCTATTTATACAGCAACTATTACAGGCCTCAAAGCTTGAGTTAAAATAGCTTTTAAGTACTTATGCACAATAAATAGGGCCCTTAATAATAACAACAATATCTAAGTTATATAACAATATAAAAGATAATATAAACAAGTAATTAGTAATGTTTTTAAATCAAATGGCTTAGTGAAATATTACTCGATTATGGATATCCCCTACTTTATGATGCGCAGCTGTTGTTGGCTTTTACGGATTTAAATCCAATATAACGAGTGAGTTTGAGAGAAGTATGAACAAAGGGATATTGTTTGGCCTGGCTATTCCACTAGTCTCTACATTACAACTGGCCAATGCGGGAGGCCTGTGGCTTAACGAATTTGGTGCACCGGCAATGGGTCGCGCAGGTGCGGGAGCCGAGGCGGGCACTGGGGATGCCTCGGCCGCCCTGTATAACCCCGCCAGCATGAGGCAAATTAAAACCGAACAACTGATGCTTACCGGTGGCTTCCTCAATACAAGCAGTAAATTCTCTGTTGAAAGTAGTGGTGCATTGAATGGCACGGGCGATGGTGGTGATGCCGGTGATATTTTACCCACGGGCAGCCTGTTCTATGTAAAACCCATCAACGAGAAGTGGCAGTTTGGTTTTTCCCTGGCAGGTTTAGCGGGTGCTGGACTCGATTACGATAAAGATTGGGCTGGACGCTACCAAGCCACATCCGTTGCTATTGTTGCAATGGTTGCCATGCCCTCATTGGCTTACAGTGTGACTGACAAATTATCGTTGGGTTTTGGTCTGCCAATCATGTATACCGAGCTAGAAATGAAGTTGGCAGTGCCCCGTCCCGGTCAGAGTGATGGTCAGGCGAAAATAGACGGCGACGACACCCTTGTCGGTTATCACCTGAGTCTCTGGTATGAATTTAGTCAGGCGACACAGTTGGGTATTTACTATCAGTCCGAGTTTGAGGCCAAATACAGTGGTGGTGTGGACGTTGATCCTCTGGGTTTGAGTGTCGGGAGCGACCTAAATCTTGATTTTTCAGCGAAGGCCTATGCAGGCCTGAGTCATAGCTTTAGCGATAAGCTGGCCGCTCATCTCTCTCTGGGCTGGGAAGATTGGAGCACCATGGGTGATGTCAACCTGTCGACACGGACGGGTGGCAATGTTTCCCTGCCGAAAAACTGGGACGACACCTACCACTATGCGGTCGGCATTGAATATTTACTCGCACCCGAATGGATACTCAATCTCGGTTATGCCTATGACACCAACCCTGTTGATGCTAAAGATCGCACTGCGGATTTACCTGTCGATAGACAGAATCGCTATACGGTGGGTATAGAACATAAATCCCCGACCAGTTTCGATTGGGGTGCGCAGTTGGTTTATGTTGATTTAGGCTCTGCGGCAATCAACACCCGCTCTCTCGCCGGTGGCCCTGCCACGGGATATTCTGGTGACTATAAAAACAACGAGATGATCGTTGCCTCGTTCAGTGCTAACTGGGCGTTTTAAGCCGCATCAAAAAAGAGCTGCGCCCCGTCGTTACTGGGTTGCGGCTGTCGTCAATGTTCAAAGAGCAGTTCCTGCTGATTGAGCTCGTTTAATTGAATAGGATCCTGCCTTTTATTCGGGAATTTGGTATAGGCCGCGCACTCATTCTAGTCACGGCCTTTGTCGTTACTCTGTTGCTGTTATTCAGTGCTGCATTGTTTTTGATGAGCGATGAAGATTATCGGGATGTCTTGATTTTCTCGGCGGATTTATTCTTCGATTCTCAGTTGGACATTGATGGCGCATTTGCTCTTAGTTTCGGTCATAAAATTGAGCTTCAGGCTGACAGTATTCGCTGGAAAGCCAATGACGGCCGATACACCCTGTCTATTGGTGAAATGAATATAGAGCAGAATGTCGATCTATCTTTCAAATCACAAACCTTATGGATCGATAGTCTTCGTATTGCTGATCTTCATATTGAAATAACGGCGAAAGAAAGTGACCAGCCAATTAACTGGCAGACGTTTTCTCTACCTTCTGTCATTTTGGAAAAGGCAGAGCTGAAAAATGTATCGCTGATGTATACGGCAAGTGAACAACAGCAACGGAGTTTCAAGCTTAGCTATCTGGAAATCACGGAAGAAGACCTGCAAAGCCCAGTAAAAATCAGGGCTGCAGGAATGCTCGAGAAGCGAGCGCTAAAATTTGCAGGAACCTTTGGTTCTCTGGCAAAGCTGCGTGGCATGCGAGATGACTTGGGCCAGCCTTACCCAATAACGTTTCACCTAAGCAGAGATCTTGCAGGTAGTAACTCTGTCCACAACGACGCTGAAATTATCACGGCTGATGGTTCTGTTCGTGGTTTATCGTCGGGAGATAACTTGGTTGAACTTGGGCTCAGCGTTGACCTGTCTGAAGGGCTGGGTGCTTTTCGTGGGGGAGCAAGCCCTAATAACCTGGGTCTGCTGCAAGGCAAGCTAAGCCTCAGCAATGAAGCTGGTCCCTGGCACATTAAAAAAATTGATCTGGCATCAGGCAGTACGAGTTTGTATCAACTGACAATGACTGGTGTTGTGGAGGGTTTGAATCAGGAGGCTGATGTTGAGTTGCAGAGTCAACTGACGGTGCCCTCACCAGCGGCTCTGGGGGAGGTCTTCGGCCTTGATCTCAGTGGCTATGGGGCCTTTGCCACTACCGGTGTGCTCAAAGGCAACAAAAACGCGCTCAATTATCAGGGCAATACCACAATCGGCAGCACAGAGAGCGAAGTGATATTGAATGCCTCCTTGAAAAAGGATAAGCCGATGATAAAAGGCAGTTTAAGTATTCCTCTTCTCTACCTTGCCGATATCGGCATAGAAGAGTCATCCCTTGAATCCGAGGCACCGTTAAGGGAAGACCAAGCTGATGACAGTCTGCAGGACAAGCGAGAGCAATGGAAAATCTGGAAAACCCTGAAAAGGAAGCTGCAAAAGCCAGCCTCAAAGGATAAGACCTATATCTTTTCTCGAGAACCACTGAACTTTGCCAAGCTGCAGGATATTGAGCTTAATCTCAACATCCAAATCGATAAAGTTGAAGGTACGGCTTACTCAATAGATCAGCTTAGTGGCGAACTCACACTTGCCGATGGGGTACTGCACATAGCACCCCTACAATTGGTGTTTGAACAGGGCGTAACCCAGCTTGAGTTTAAAGTGGATACCCGTAAGACAGCGGAGTTCAGCCTGCAACTACAGGCAGATAACCTGATATTGGGTCAGCTGTTAGCGCAAATTCAAAGTGAAGTACCGGTAGTAGGTAAGGCAAACCTACTGTTGGATGTTAGTAGCAAAGGACATTCTGCCCATGCCCTGGCCTCGAACCTGTCGGGGTCCTTACGCTTTGAACTCGAGGAAGCGAGTATTCCCAGTCAATATATTGAGTTTTTGTCGGTGGATGTACTCGGTTGGGTGGTGCGTCAGAGTCGCTTAAAAGAGGTTTACACGCGGCTCGATTGCGTCATGATGGATTTTGATATTGTGCAGGGCCTCGCCTCGAGTCAGTTATTGCTGGCCGGTGGCCCCAATCTTTTTGTCAATGGGGCTGCCAGTGTGGACCTCGGTGAAGAGAGCATTGATATGGTGTTGTTGCCCCGCCAAAAAAAGAGTCTGTTTTCGCAGATGCCAGCGGTAAAAATTAAAGGCCCCTTGAAGAACCCGGTGGTACAAGCACTACCAAAAAAGGCCGCTGCAACCACCATTGCCACCACGGTATTGCTCCCCGGCGTTATTATTCCCCAGTATGTGATAAAAAAATTCTGGAAACGCGGAGACAATTCTGCCTCGGACTGTGGGAAATTAGCCGAGCAATACAGGGCTCAGTAGTTTTCGTTTTACAAGTTGATATGGTTTTGGACCGGCCTCTTCGAGCTGCTATCAGTACATCCCCAACCCTCTTTCCTGCTTGATAGTTTGGTGACAGCTTTTATCTTGCTATAATGGCCGGTCAACAACACCTTTTGCACACCCTTCGTATCTGAAATCTATGTCCCAAACACAACAATTTGATGTCATTGTTATTGGCGGTGGTCACGCGGGCACCGAGGCCTGTCTGGCCGCTGCGCGCATGGGTTGTAAGACCTTGTTGATCAGTCACAACATTGAAACCCTCGGCCAGATGTCCTGCAATCCGGCGATTGGCGGTATTGGCAAAAGTCATCTGGTCAGAGAGGTCGATGCCCTGGGTGGCATCATGGCGCAGGCGGCCGATCAGGCGGGCATTCAATTTCGCATTCTCAATGCGCGCAAGGGCCCGGCGGTGCGCGCCACGCGTGTGCAGGCCGATAGAGCCTTGTACAAAGCAGCCATACGTTCAGCCCTTGAAAATCAAGACAACTTAATGATTTTTCAGCAGGCGGTGGATGATCTCATCACCGAAGGCGATAAAGTCACGGGTGTGGTCACGGATTCCGGCCTAAAGTTTTTTGCCCCGTCCATCGTGCTGACCACCGGTACCTTTCTGGCGGGAAAAATTCATGTAGGGCTGGAGAATCACGCCGGGGGGCGTGCCGGTGAACCGCCAGCGGCAAGGTTAGCTCAGCGTTTGAGGGAAATGCCCTTTCGCGTCGATCGTTTGAAAACCGGCACGCCGCCGCGAATCGATGCCCGTACGGTCGACTTCTCCGATTTGCAGGAGCAGTGGGGTGACGAACCCCGCCCGGTGATGTCGTTTCTGGGTCATACCCGCGATCATCCCCAGCAAGTGTGTTGCTGGATTACCCACACCAGTGAAAAGACCCACGATATTATTCGTGGCGGCATGGACAGATCGCCCCTGTATACCGGTGTCATCGATGGGGTTGGCCCGCGTTACTGTCCGTCGATTGAAGACAAAATCGTGCGCTTTGCCGATAAGTCCAGCCATCAAATCTTTATAGAACCGGAGGGGCTGAGTACTTACGAACTCTACCCCAACGGCATTTCCACCAGTCTGCCCTACGATGTGCAGCTCGATTTGTTGCATTCGATTAAGGGTTTCGAGAATGCTCACATCACTCGTCCCGGTTACGCCATCGAATACGATTATTTTAATCCCCAGGATCTGCAGTACTCACTGGAAACCCGTTGCATACAGGGCCTGTTTTTTGCCGGCCAAATTAACGGGACGACTGGCTATGAAGAGGCCGCAGCTCAGGGCCTGTTGGCAGGCATTAATGCTGCTTTGAAGGTCAAGGGTGAAGAGGCCTGGTGTCCGCGCCGCGATGAAGCTTATCTAGGTGTGTTAGTTGATGACCTGATCACCATGGGCACCCGCGAGCCCTATCGTATGTTTACCAGTCGTGCGGAATATCGCCTACTGCTACGTGAAGACAACGCCGATGAACGTTTAACAGAAAAAGGTCGTGAACTTGGTTTGGTGGACGATGAGCGCTGGTGTCATTTCAGTGAGAAGCGCGAGGCGATTACCCGTGAAAATGAAAGAATGACCAGCACCTGGGTGCAACCCGGTAGTGCCGAGGCTATTGCTCTCCAAGCTCATATTGAAAAACCGCTCACCCATGAGTACAACCTGGCTGAATTAATTAAGCGTCCGGAGCTGGATTATCAAAAAATTGCCGCTTTGTACGATGACGTTGAGACAAATGCAGTCGACCCCCAGGTGGCCCAACAGATTGAGATAAAGGCCAAATACAGCGGCTACATCGATCGTCAGCGAGACGATATCGAACGTCTGCGTCGCCATGAGAACACCGCCATTCCCGATGACTTTGATTATTCCGAAGTCAAAGGCCTGTCGAATGAGGTTAAGCAAAAACTGGATGAAGCCCGCCCCACCACCCTGGCGCGAGCGTCTCGTACCCAGGGTGTAACCCCGGCGGCCATCTCCTTATTATTAATTTATTTAAAAAAGAGGGCCGTTGTGGCTGAACATCTTGCCTAGTTCGTCTCGTGAGTTATCCCCCGCCCAGCTCGATAGCGCCCTGAAAGAGGGTATTGCGGCCCAGGGTTTGCAAGTTGATGAGCAGGCGCGAGCAGCAATGCTGCAATACCTTGGCTTGCTGCAGCGCTGGAATAAAGCCTATAACCTGACCTCGATTAAAGATCCGGCGCAAATGCTCAGTTATCACTTGCTCGATAGCCTGAGTATTGGCCCCCATCTGCAAGGACAGTCGTTTATTGATGTCGGTACCGGTGCCGGTTTGCCGGGCATTCCTCTGGCGGTCACTCACCCCGATAAAAACTTCATTTTGCTCGACAGCAACGGCAAAAAAATACGCTTTTTATTCCAGATTAAAACGGCTTTGAAGCTGGGCAATGTCAAAGAAATCCAGGGGCGCGTTGAGGAATATAAACCCGAACAGCGCTGCGACGGCGTCATTAGCCGGGCTTTTGCTTCTTTGACAGATATGATTGAAGGTAGCGAGCACCTGCTGGTAGCCGGGGGACGTTTTTACGCCATGAAGGGGCGTTACCCGGATAAAGAGTTGAGTGCACTGCCGAAAGGCTATAAGGTCGAGCAGGCTATCGAGCTTGAAGTGCCGACCCTGGATCAGCAACGTCACCTTGTCATTATCAAAAAATCATAAATAAAGGTTTAGTCTTGACCCCCACTTATGCGATAGCCAATCAGAAAGGCGGCGTTGGTAAAACCACAACCAGTATCAACCTCGCCGCTGCACTGGCCCACCTCGGTAAACGGGTGTTGTTGATCGACCTCGACCCCCAGGGTAATACCACCACCGGCAGTGGTGTGGAAAAAGATCAGCTGCAAACCACTATTTACAATGTGCTGACGGGACGCTGCAGTGCCGATGAAGCCATCATCCCCTGCCTGGAAGCCGGTTATGATTTGATCCCTGCCAACGGTGACTTAACGGCGGCAGAAGTTGAACTCATGCAAATCACTGACCGCGATAAGCGCTTAAAGAAGGCGATTCAAAGCCTCGATGATCGCTACCACTTTATTATTATTGATTGTCCGCCAGCTTTAAGCATGCTCACCATCAATGCCTTTGTCGCCAGTAATAACGTCATTATTCCTATGCAGTGTGAGTACTTTGCGCTGGAGGGTTTATCAGCTCTGGTCAATACCATTGCCAAAGTGGGTAAGCTGCTCAACCCGGCACTGCGGGTCGAAGGCATTCTGCGCACCATGTACGATCCCCGTAATAGCTTGACCAAAGACGTTTCCAATCAATTACACAATCATTTTGCTGATCGGGTGTATCAGTCGGTGATACCGAGAAATGTGCGTTTGGCGGAAGCACCGAGTTATGGTCAGTCAATCATACAATATGACCGTAGTTCAAAAGGCGCCGCTGCTTATTTGGGCATGGCCAGTGAATTACTGCGTCGCAGCTCGCGCAGAGCAGAGAAAGGACGCCAGCAAAATCATGGATAAATTATGAGTGCTAAGAAAAAAGGCCTGGGTAAGGGGCTTGATGCTCTGTTGGGTGGCGAAATGGGCGCACCCCTCGCTGAGGAAGCGAGCGAAACAAGTTCAGAACAGGGCAGTGTCCAGGGTTTAAAAGAGCTGCCGGTTGAATTCCTGCAGCGTGGCCAATACCAACCCCGCAAAGATATGAACCCGGATGCGCTGGATGAGTTGGCCGAATCCATACGTCGCCAGGGCATTATGCTGCCAATAATGGTACGCCCCCTGGGCAAAGACAGTTATGAGATCGTCGCCGGTGAACGCCGTTGGCGCGCCGCTCAGTTGGCGGGTTTGGCTGCGGTGCCGGTTATTGTCAAAACCATTTCTGACGAAGATGCCATTGCTCTGGCCTTAATAGAAAACATTCAGCGCGAAGACCTTAATGCCATGGAAGAGGCACTGGCCCTGACTCGCCTACAACAAGAGTTTGGCTATAGTCAGAAAGAAGTGGCCGAAGCCGTCGGTAAGCCGCGTTCGACTGTCGCCAATTTAATGCGCCTCACCGCTCTGCAGCCAGAAGTGGCTGTATTACTGGAGCGGGGTGATATCGACATGGGTCACGGTCGGGCTTTACTGGGTTTAGAGGGGCCGAGTCAGCTTGAAGTGGCACGACTGGTGGTCGGCAAAGGTTTGACGGTACGTCAGACAGAGGCTCTGGTGCGCAAGTGGCAGGATGGCGAGCAGGCACCGGTGAAGACTCCCGCAAAGAACCAGGACATTCAGCGCCTGGAACAAAAATTATCGGAACAACTGGGTGCAGGTGTTGCCATTCAGCACGGTAGCGGCGGCAAAGGCAAGATGGTGATTCGCTATAACAGCCTCGATGAACTGGATGGCATCTTGACCCACATCAAATAAGCAGCTTAGTTTGTGAATTGGTCATGTAATTAGCAAAATAATTAAGCCGGTTACTGGTTGCTTGCTCGCAACTTCATGCTTATAATGCGCGCCCAAAGTGGCGTCGCTTGTTAATCGAACATTGATTACTGTGAAATATATGCGCAACTTTGACTCTCAAGAGAGTCGCATTGCGACATTAATGAGGGAGTGGCCTGCTAGTGAATAGCAGTGTGAAAGACAAGAGCGGTAGTAAATTGGCATTCGGTTTTATTGCGGTGCAGTTAGCTATCTGTCTATTAGTCGTGATTAGCACGTATTTAGTGTTTGATCGTGGCATGGCAGAGGCCGCATTGGTCGGATGTTTGATCAATGTTATAGCCAGTGGCTATTTCGCCATTGTTTCGCTCAAGTTACCAAAGAATGCAAGTCCCGGCATTATCCTCGCCAGGTTTTATGTCGGGGAAGTTGGGAAGTTTGTCATTGTTGCCGTGTGTTTTGCTTGGGTTTTTAAATACCTGCCAGAGCTGATACAGGGGCGACAGGCAATTATATTATTTGTGGCTTTCTTAATAGCGCAGGTGGCCTTTGTAGTGGCGCCTTTAGTGTTAAAAGAAGACTTTAATTAAAGTGGAATATCGAGAGCAATAGATGTCCAGTGAAACAATAACCTCACGGGAATATATCACCCACCACCTGACCAACCTCACCTATGGGCAGCACGCCGATGGTACCTGGGGTCTGGCGCACAGTGGTGAAGAAGCCGCGCAAATGGGTTTCTGGGCGCTGAATGTTGACACCTTTGGTTTCTCATTGGCTCTCGGCATGATCTTCATGTTCGTATTTCATCGCGTTGCCAAGCGCGTCACCACCGGTGTTCCCGGCGGTATGCAAAACCTGGTAGAAATGATCGTCGACTTTGTCGATGACAATGTAAAAGGTATGTTCCATCACCAGAGCAAGGTGATAGCGCCGATGGCCTTAACCATATTCGTCTGGGTACTGATGATGAATATTATGGATTTGGTACCCATCGACTTCCTGCCCGAACTCGGTAAAGTCTTCGGTCTGCATTTCCTCAAGGTTGTGCCTTCAACAGACGTCAATATCACCATGGGCCTGGCTCTAAGCGTCTTCTGTGTGGTGATCTTCTTTAGCATTAAACAAAAGGGTCTGGGTGGCTTTGCGGCCGAGCTGGCTTTCCATCCCTTTGGTAAATTCGGTTTGCCCATCAACCTCTTTCTGGAAGTTGTTAACCTGCTGGCCAAACCCATTTCATTAGGTTTGCGACTCTTTGGCAACCTCTATGCGGGCGAGATGATCTTCATCCTCATCGCACTACTACCTTTCTGGATCCAGTGGGCGCTGTCAGTACCCTGGGCCATATTCCATATCTTAATCATCGTGCTCCAGGCCTTCATATTCATGGTACTTACCATTGTCTACATGGCTATGGCGTTTGATGATCACTAAGATAAACCTCACTTCAATACTACTTTTAAGTTTAGAGACACAACGGGAGCAACAATGGAAACTTC
>MAAC01015418.1_pt1 | contig 28041 bp, 22 predicted proteins | sample 1115981 | NCBI WGS metagenome assembly MAAC01 (sample SAMN04961126, study PRJNA320927) | seawater metagenome | isolation source: sample BD02T64 sea water enriched with oil for 64 days | place: USA:Gulf of Mexico | collected 2013-07-27
AGTACTTTCCGAATACTTACGTGCGAGAGGATTGATTATGATACTAAATCACATATGGGGGTTGTATGCTCACCCTAAAGAAGAATGGCATGATATTGAAAAGCGCCACGAAAGTTTAAGTTATAGTTTGATGCACATTTTAACCATGGCGCTCATTCCTACAGTATGCTTTTACTACGCCGCTGCCTATATCGGCTGGACAATTGGTGTAGGTAACCCAATTAAAATAAGCGTAGAAAGTGCTCAGGTTATGGCTGTTAGCATGTATTTTGCTTTAATATTTGGCGTATTCGCTTTAGCTTATTTGATTCAGTGGATGGCAAAAACATTTGACTCTAAACCTGACTTTGTTCAGGCACTTGAGCTTGCTGCTTATACTGCAACACCATTACTGATGGTAGGCATTACCGCTTTATTTCCAGTATTATGGTTTGTTGCTTTAGCAGGTATTGTTGCGGTAGCTTATTCCATCTACCTGTTATATTCAGGTGTTCCTATTATGATGAATATCCCTGAGGAAAAAGGCTTTATTTACTCAAGCTCAGTGGTGACATGCGGTTTAGTCTTGTTAGTTGGTTTAATGGCATTTACTGCAGTAATGTGGACGATGGGATTTGGTCCTGAATTTGTTACTTAATTAAACTATAAAGTATAGTAACTTATTAAGTTGCTCATTAATTTAGCTAATAATAAAAAGCCTTACGTCTAAAATAGAAGTAAGGCTTTTTTGTGTTTTTATACTTAAAAGATAAGTAAAAGTAATTAAGTGGTTACTTAATTAGCATGAGAATAAATACTACTCAGCGCCTTCATTATGCATATCAATAATAGAATCAGCATCTTTATCTGATTCTTCTTTGCTCGTATTATTACGTAATGCATCTAACCTTTCTAAATATGCTTGGTCGATATCATTAGTGACATAGTTACCATCAAACACAGAAGTATCGAAGGTCTTGATTTCAGGATTCCCTACACTAACTGCAGAGATTAAATCCTCAAGAGATTGAAATATTAATTTATCTGCACCAATTAAATTACAAATATCATCCAATTCACGGCCATGTGCAATGAGTTCATTAGCACTTGGCATATCTATACCATATACATTAGGGAACCTTACTTCAGGTGCTGCTGAAGCAAAATAGACCTTGTTTGCACCTGATGCACGCGCCATATCAATAATTTGCTCAGAGGTTGTGCCTCGAACAACAGAGTCATCTACAAGTAAGACATTTTTACCCTTAAACTCAGTACCTATAGCATTAAGTTTTTGACGAACAGATTTTTTACGTTGCTCTTGACCTGGCATTATAAAAGTACGACCAATATAACGATTTTTAACAAAACCTTGTCGGTAAGGTAAATTAAGCTGTTTTGCTATTTGTAAAGCAATATCGCAAGATGTTTCAGGGATAGGAATCACAACGTCAATATCAATATCTTGCCATTCTTCGGCAATTTTCTCACCTAACTTAGTTCCCATTTCTACACGAGATGCATAAACAGACATCTTATCCATGGTTGAATCAGGGCGGGCAAAGTAAACAAATTCAAAAATGCATGGGCTATAAACAGGGTTTTCAGCGCATTGCTGACTATGGATTAGGCCATCTTCAGAAAAGAAGATTGTTTCACCTGGGGCTACATCACGTACAAATTCAAAAGAACATGCATCAAGCGCTACTGATTCAGAGGCTACCATATACTCAACGCCTAACTCGGTTTCTCTCTTCCCAAAGACTAAAGGACGAATACCATTAGGGTCACGAAAAGCAATCATACCATGACCAACAATAAGAGCTACACTTGCATATGCGCCACGAACACGTTTATGGACTTTAGCAACGGCAGTAAAAATATCCTCTGGAGTTAGTGAAATATTTTCACTTTGCTGTAATTCATGCGCTAGGATATTTAGCAAAACTTCTGAATCTGAAGTGGTATTAACATGGCGACGAGCTTCATCAAATAACCATGTTCTTAATTCTTCAGCATTGGTTAAATTACCGTTATGCGCTAATGACAAACCAAAGGGTGAGTTTGCATAAAAAGGTTGTGCTTCTGAAGAGCTAGAAGTGCCCGCTGTCGGATAGCGAATATGACCAATACCAATATTACCCTGTAAGCGAAGCATATGGCGGGTATGAAAAACATCTTTCACTAAACCATTGCCTTTTCTTAACCTGAACGTATTATTATGAATTGTTACAATACCTGCAGCATCTTGACCACGATGCTGAAGTACAGTTAATCCGTCATATATAAACTGACTAACAGGAGTTTTACCGACAATACCAACAATACCACACATGAAATTCTCTCCACAAAAAAAATATTTACAGTATTTATTATAACTAAAGCAATTTGCTTAGGCTGGTGTGAACCATCTAATAAATATTGAGTTATAGGATATCGAAATAATATCTTATAAATGATCGTATACGGATTTACTCCGCATGGACTTAGCCATTATTAGTTACAGCTAAGTTAAAAAACTTGATGACCCCTTAAGGTATTCAAAAAACCATTCTACTACCAAGGTAAACTCAGGGATTAATTGAGAGCTTTGCCACCACGATGTTTTTGCGGCACCAGTAAAAGCATCAACAAAAAATAACATGGCACTGATAATGAGTACCCCTCGAAGTGCACCAAATACCAGTCCTAATACACGATCTGTACCGGATAGCCCTGTTTTGCTAACCAACTGCCCAATAAGATAATTAACCAAAGCACCAAGCACTAAGGTTGTTATGAAAAGAATGGCAACGGCTGCAGCATTACGCAAAAATGGGTCAGAAATATTAGTTAAAAGGTTAGCAAGGTTTGCATAAAAAGTACTGGCAATAAAAAAGGCACTGATCCAAATAACTAATGATACCGCTTCTTTTACAAAGCCGCGTATCAAACTAACTAATGTTGATATGCCTATAATGGCCAAAATGGCGTAATCTATCCAAACCATAACTTGAATGTCTCGTTGAGTTTATCTAAATTAGAGGCGCGCATTCTATCAGAATTAGCCAAATAATGCCTAGCATTTTATATAAGCCTGCTACTTATTTGGTTCAAAATAAGCGACTTTACCTTGGATGCCTGTAAGAGTTTTTAAAGCGGGTAACTTTTTAACCATGGCGGTCTTTATTAATTCAGGTCCTATTATCACCTTAGTTAATGTGCCTTTCTTCGTTTTGATTGGTTTGGTAAAGGCGATATAGCCTTGAGATTTTAATTTTTTTAATAACTGGGCAACATTATCTTTATTTTTAAAGCTACCTAAATGGATAACCCAAGCTTCTTTAGCAACTGCTTTTTCAGGCAACGTCTTCTTTGGTTTGCTCGTTATTTTTACCGAAGGGATCACTGCAGGTTTTGTTACTGTCTTTGCTACATTCTTTGTTGTTTTATAAACTGGTTTCGTCGGTTCAGAAGCTGAGTTATCAATAACAACGTCATCAATAGCTTGTTCAGTGGAAACTGGTGTAACCTTTTGTAGTACTAGCTTATTTTCTGGGAATGGCTTATTGGTCAATTTACCAGAAAAGACCTCTGCTTTTGGGATAGCTTCAAAATCATCTTGGTGTGATTTTTTTTCTCCATCAAGTACGTCCGGTAAGAAAATAATAACCACGGCTGCAACAATAATAGTACCGACAAGGCGATTTTGAAACGGTGTAGACAAGAGACACTCCTAATTAATACGACCTAGCTAACTAATATTCAGCTGAGTTCTAATTTTCGAAACAGTAAAAAACGAACCAAAAACAAGGATTAAGTCAGACGAATTCGCCTGCTTATTCGCCATTTTAAAGGCCTCATCCACATTGTCAAAACAATTAACCGCATTAGTAAATAACGCTAACTTACTTGCCATTAGTTCTTTTGTAGCCGCCCTTGGTACACTTAACGCTCCAGTATACCAAAAGTCGATATCATCTTTTAGTGACTCTACACTTGCACTTATATCTTTGTCGCCCAGCATGGCAACCACAGCATAAATATTTTGATAGTTAGCTTGCTGTTTTATTTGCTTAAGGTAGCTCGAGAGATAACGAGTAGCTTGTGGGTTATGACCAACATCAAGAATAACGTCACATTTATCCTTCTGTTTTATTAACTCAGTCCGTCCTGCAACCTTAGTTTTCGAAATAACATCATTAACAAAGTCAGTGGTTAGCGTCAGGTTAAGCTTTTCTAATACCATTAGCGCTGTAGCAACATTGTCGCGTGGAATAAAAGTAGCTTTTAGTTGCATTAACTGCGTTTGCTTCGTTTTCCAGCTCCACAGGGATTGTTCATTTTTAACAATAAAATCTTCATCACGTAAAAATATTCTTTCGCTATCGTTTTCATGTAACTTATTTGCATGGGCTAACACTGATTTGGGTACATTGGTATCACCAATAACAATGTCTTGCTCTTGTCGCATGATACCTGCTTTTTCAAAACCAATTTTTTCTCTATCATGACCTAAAAAACTTTGATGATCGAGATCTATTGTAGTGATGACAGCTATATCAGCATCAACAATATTAGTTGCATCTAATCGTCCACCAAGGCCAACTTCAAGAATAATAAAACTAGGCTTACTATCCATTAGCACAAGCAGTGCAGCTAACGTTGTATACTCGTAATAACTCAGAGAAATATCTTCTCTTGCATTTTCAATCTGTTTAAAAGCATCAATGAGAGCTAGATCGTCTATATCTTGCTTATTTATTCTCAGACGTTCATTAAAACGCTCAATATGAGGAGAGGAATAAACAGCAACACCTTTCGGTGAAACAAGTTCCTCACTATTGAGTAAAGCGTTTTCAATAAAAGCACAGGTGGTTCCTTTACCGTTAGTTCCTGCAACAGTAATCACCTTAGCAAAACTCAAGTCAATAGCTAAGCGCTCTGCCACTTTACCAACACGAGATAAACCAAGATCTATCTCCGTAGAATGTAGATTTTCTAAATAATAAAGCCACTGATCGAGATTAGTTAAATCTTGATAGTGGCTTGAATTGTATTTTGACATTTATTCATCAACAAGTGATTTGAGTAAAATAGACAATAACGGCTATTCGCTGATACTGCTTACGAAACTACGCTAGCTTGGCCCATAAACTTACCTAACATACGCGCTAATGTAGCTTTCATTTCACGGCGATCAATAATCATATCAATTGCGCCTTTTTCTAATAAAAACTCACTGCGTTGGAAACCTTCAGGTAATTTTTCCCTAACTGTTTGCTCGATAACACGTGGACCCGCAAAACCAATAAGCGCTTTTGGCTCAGCAACATTGATGTCACCTAACATAGCTAAGCTTGCTGATACACCGCCCATCGTTGGATCGGTTAACACGGAAACGTAAGGCAGACCTTTTTCACTCATTTTAGCGAGAGCTGCACTAGTCTTTGCCATTTGCATTAAAGAGAAAAGTGCTTCTTGCATGCGGGCACCGCCACTGGCAGAGAAGCATATAAAGGGCAGGTTATTCTCTAAACAGTACTCTACACCCTTAACAAAACGTGCGCCAACTACCGAAGCCATTGAACCACCTAGAAATGCAAACTCGAAGGCAGCAACAACAACTGGCATACCGTGTAATTCACCTTTCATTACAACAAGAGCATCTTTCTCACCGGTATTTTTTTTCGCTGTACTAAGACGGTCTTTGTATCGTTTAGAATCTTTAAACTTTAAGATATCTTGTGCTTCAAACTCTTCACCTAATTCCATGCGATTATTTTGGTCAAGAAAGCTATCAATACGTTTACGTGCACTGATACGCATATGATGATCACATTTAGGGCATACTGAAATTTGACGCTCTAATTCAGCTTTATAAAGCACGGCATTACATGAAGTACATTTACTCCATACACCTTCAGGAATGTTACTTTTTTGTGTCGTTTTTGCTTTCGGGAGAATTTTTTCTATCCAGCTCATAATTTTATTTTGGCCTGTTGCAACGAAATATCTGTCGGTTTATTGATGAAGACACTCCATCAAACTCTATTATAAACCGCACATTAGACCATAGTATAACCTATAGAATATAGAAAAAACTGGTCTGTTCAGTAAATAATTGTGATTTGATTAAACTTTTTATCTATAAAAACTTCTATTTATAAAAACAATGGTCCTAAACGGCTTTTAGGTAACTCGAAGCTTTCAGGGTAATCGACATCGACAAAATATAAGCCTTCTGGTGGTGCCGTTACGCCTGCTACACAGCGATTCTTAGCTAATAAAACTTCTTTCATCCAGTGTGTTGTTTCTTGCGATTGACCAACCCGCATCAAGCTACCAACTATGTTTCGTACCATATGATGTAAAAAAGCATTGGCTTTAATATCGACAACAAGATAATCACCTTGTCTTGTCACTCGACAATGTTTTATTGTACGAATCGCAGAATGCGATTGACAATGCACAGTTCTAAATGAGGTAAAGTCATGTTGGCCGATAAGATAATCAGCACCTTGCTGCATAAGATTTTCATCTAAGGGATAGTGACAATGACTGATGCCATGACTTAATATCGCTGAACGAAGTCGCTTATTGTAAATAATATAACGATAATTTCTAGCCGTGGCACTAAAGCGAGCATGGAAGTCGTCATCAACTTTCTTAACCCAAGCAACGGCTATATCTGAAGGTAAGTGAGTATTTACGCCTAAAGTCCAAGCAACATCTTTTCGTTTTTTTAAAGTATCAAAATGAATCACTTGATTGGTTGCATTAACACCCGTATCAGTTCGACCGGCACAAACTACTTCAATGGTTTCATCAGCAATTTTAGATAATGCTTTTTCTAATTTTTCTTGTACAGTGATAACATTATTTTGGCGTTGCCAGCCACAATAGTTTTTACCATCATACTCAATGCCTAACGCATAACGCATGCAATCCTACCTTCTCTATTGGGAGATTATTTTCGCTGCGCATTATCCTTTATTTTATGCTGTTAGGCTATTGCCAATATAAAGTCTTACAATGAATCTAATAATGCTTGAGCTTCAACTTGCTGAGTTGTATCTCCTTTGGAAATCACTTCTTGCAAAATTACTTGCGCATTTTCTTCATCACTCATTTCTATATACATTTTTGCTAAATCCAATTTACTGGACATTGAGCCATCTTCATCAACATCCACACCACTCTCATTTTGTGAAAATTGGCCTAAACCAACATCAATATTGGTTCTTTCATAAGGCTCTGATATATCACCCTCATCTAAACTGTCAGAGATTAAATCATCAACAGAGACATAATTTTCTGTTGGCTCTGTATCCTGGGCACTTTGAATTTTTTCTTCAACAAGGATGTCATCAATTAGATCATCACCAATGTCACCAAGGGTTAACTCAATATCATCATGTTCTGTTGATGTAGTTGCTGACTCTTCTTCAATATTAGCTAGTAGCTCATCAAAATCGACATTAGCCAACTCCTCAATAACGTCTAACTCATCTGCATCTTCAAGTTGTTCTTCATCTGAATCAGCCATATCGGCTAATAATTCAGCTAAAACATCTTCATCTGTAAAGTCAGGTGATAGCACTATTTCTTCAGCTGAGATGCCCGCTGCTTGATCCGTATCGCCCTCAAGTGACTCATCGGCTAATAATTGACTTAATTCAGCCTCAGTAAACCCACTCTCAACTTGAGTATTGATTGTCTCACCAATTGATGATCTGGTTAAATTATCACCTACATCATCCCTTCCATCTTCTATCAAGCTTTGTGCTTTTTCATCTTTACTAATAGTATCTGCAATAAGAGCATCAATATCTAGTTCATCATCTAACTCATTATTATCACTGCTTATTAGCGTATCAGAAGCTAACTCAGCGTCACTATCTTTAGCAATAACATCGGTAAAATCAGCAGTAAGAAATGGTGTTACATATTCAGCAGTAAATGCGGAAATTTTAGCTTCATTCTCTGCTTTTTCATTTTGAATTTTCAGGTCTTCGGGACTTAATGTGCTATCCTTTTCCACATCAAGTGTCGACTGACTAATTTCTTCTGATAAATCTTGTTTTACAACTTGTTGAGGTGTTGGCGTATTACCCGATATTGACTCAAGCAACGCATCAATATCATCAGGGTCTGTTACATCAGCTGAGTCATTTTCTGAATCACTTACCGAATCATTCATTGAATCAAGCAACGCATCAATGTCATCTGGGTCTGTTACCTCGGCTGAGTCACTTACCGAATTAAGTAACGCATCAATGTCATCTGGGTCTGTTACCTCGGCTGAGTCACTTACCGAATTAAGCAACGCATCAATGTCATCTGGGTCTGTTACCTCGGCTGAGTCACTTACCGAGTCACTTAGTGGATCATTTATTGAGTCACTTACCGAATTAAGAAGCGCGTCAATATCATCTGGGTCAGTAACTTCTGCAGTATCATTTTCTGAATCACTTACTGGATCATTTATTGAGTCACTTACCGAATTAAGCAACGCATCGATATCATCAGGGTCAGTAACTTCTGCAGTATCATTTTCTGAATCACTTACTGGATCATTTATTGAGTCACTTACCGAATTAAGTAACGCGTCAATATCATCTGGGTCAGTAACTTCTGCAGTGTCATTTTCTGAGTCACTTTCTGGATCATTTATTGAGTCACTTACTGGATCATTTATTGAGTCACTTACTGGATCATTTATTGAGTCACTTACCGAATTAAGTAACGCATCAATGTCATCTGGGTCTGTTACCTCGGCTGAGTCACTTACTGGATCATTTATTGAGTCACTTACAGGATCATTTATTGAGTCACTTACCGAATTAAGTAACGCGTCAATATCATCTGGGTCAGTAACTTCTGCAGTATCATTTTCTGAATCACTTTCTGAGTCATTTATTGATTCAAGTAGTGCATCAACATCATCTGGGTCTGTTACCTCAGCTGAGTCATTTTCTGAATCACTTACCGAATTAAGTAACGCGTCAATATCATCTGGGTCAGTAACTTCTGCAGTGTCATTTTCTGAGTAACTTTCTGAGTCATTTATTGATTCAAGTAGTGCATCAACATCATCAGGGTCTGTTACCTCGGCTGAGTCATTTTCTGAATCACTTACCGAATCATTCATTGAGTCACTTACCGAATTAAGCAACGCATCGATATCATCAGGATCTGTTACATCTCCTGCTTCAACGTTGTCTTCCATTGACTCTTCAATAGCGAGTTCTTCATCAACAAGATCGTCTAATCCACCAAGTAAATCATTTAAATCATCTTGACTTAGTTCTCCCCCTTCCAGCTCTTCACTTGCGGGCTCTTCAGCTTCATCATCTAAACCTGATAATAGTGAATCTAAATCACCTTGTTCTAATTCACCACCATCCAGAATATCATCATCACTGTCATCATCTAGCAGGATATCTTCCAGGTCATCTAAGTTATCATCTTCACTTTCAATTAAATCTATGGACAAGTCATCATCGAGACTAAACTCACCGTCCAAGTTCAACTCATCATCAAGTGACAAATCAAGTTCATCGTCTAAGTTCAACTCATCATCTAGCGACAAATCAAGCTCATCGTCCAAATTTAGCTCATCATCAAGTGATAATTCATCAGCTACGCTTTCCTTTTTAGCAGTAGACGCTTGCTTTTTACTCTCTAATTCGTTGAAGAATACTTCATCCGAGGCTTGTTTCCGTCGTTTAAACAAAAAAGCTAATAATAGTAGTATGAGGACCGCCGGCATTGTGCCCATGACAATTTTGAACCACAAGCTTGACATGATATCTTGTTCCGCCAGTGCAGCCTGCTGTCTTTCTAATAAAAGCTCCTTTTCTCTGGCTTCAGCTTTTGCTAACAGGGCTTGCTGCAACTGGATCATATCATCCATTTGCAGCTTGATTTCTTTGCCTTTTGCTACTTCATCTTGCATGATGCCAAGTTTGTCATTAAAGGAAGTAAGCCGCTGACGTAAATCATCATTTTCTTTTAAAATTGCTTGTAAACCATCAATTGAGTCTGAGATATCATTTTGAATGTGTTCTAATCGTTCTTGCTGCTGACCATCAATCTTTTGCAATTGGTCATTAATCTCAGTTTTTACTTCTTCTAAGTCTTTCTTCTTAACGCTAGGCTCTATAAATACTGCCTTCTTAGGTGATTTAGGCTGTGCTTTTTTCCAAGCTTTACTATCATTTACAGACTTTTTCTTCGCGCTATTAGTATTTATTGCCATCATGTTATTAAATGATGGAATTTTTAAATATTGCCCTTCAACCAAATAATTAATGTTGCTATCGAGAAACGCTTGTGGGTTTTCTTGATATAACGCCTGCATGACTTGATAAACGCTCAAACGTTTATCAGGGCGAATTCGAGTAGCAATGTTCCATAAGGTATCTTTAGAGGTAATTGGGCCATATCTATCATAAGGAAAAACATCACTACTTTTAGGTCCTCGCATGCGAATTCCGCGTTCCTCCTCAGCATTAACAGGGAAGTGAGCCGAGAGTATGCCAATAATAATCGCCTGCCATAGGCACAGGCGCAATAAATGTTGCATAAGGATGTCCTAATAAACTAATTTAAGTTATGGCACTGTTCATTATATTTATAGCGCCAAAAAAATACCGCATTACTCTATCTGACTGAGAGATAAAGCTTATCAGGAAGATAAAATGCAATATTTATTCCAAAAAACCATTAACTAACAAGATAATAGCAAATTCAATCAATAAGTCTCCTATTATTGTAACTCTTGTGTAATCTATACTTTGTTTTGAGGGGGAATATATTACTACTTGCCTACTAATACACTTTAATCCTGTTATAAAGTCAATGGGCTCTTAGGGGACTTAAAGTTAAGGATTAAAACTAAAAAACTCGTCAATAACGGTATTGCTACAGTTAATAACGAGTTTTTGTTTACTAATTATTGTAATAAAAGTTAGCTTAAATGATCTCTTACTAATAATTCAGCAATTTGTACGCTATTCGTTGCCGCACCCTTACGGACATTATCCGCAACAATCCACATGTTAATGCCGCAATTATGGCTGATATCTTCACGAATACGGCCAATAAAAGTATCATCCTTTCCGCTAGCGTCACCAATTTGAGTAGGGAAGTCTTCATCATTTCGACAAACAACAACACCAGGAGCTTGCTCTAATAAATCTTTAACTGCTTCAGCTGAAATAGGTGAGTTCGTTTCAATATGCAAGGACTCTCCATGACCAAAGAATACAGGAACACGAACTGCAGTTGGATTAACGAGCACGTTTTCATCACCTAAGATCTTCTTAGTTTCCCAAACCATTTTCATTTCTTCTTTGGTGTAACCATTTTCTAAGAAAACATCAATCTGTGGAATTACATTAAAAGCGATTTGACGTGAAAAGTTTTTACTTTCAACTGGTTTGCCACTTAACAAATTAGCAGTTTGTTTCGCTAACTCATCCATAGATTCTTTACCACCGCCAGAAACTGATTGGTAAGTACAAACATTCACACGGCTAATACCTACGGCATCATAAATCGGCTTTAATGCAACCATCATTTGAATAGTTGAACAATTAGGGTTAGCGATTATGTTGCGGTTACGGTATTCAGCTAGCGCATCAGGATTAACTTCAGGCACAACAAGAGGAATATCAGCTTCATAACGAAATTCAGAGGTATTATCAATAACAATACAGCCAGCTTCAGCAGCTATAGGAGCAAATTTAGCTGAAGTGGAACCACCGGCAGAAAAGAAACCAATTTGAACTTGGCTAAAATCAAAATCATCTGCATTTAATACTTCAATACTTTGACCATTAAATTCAATAATTTCACCTGCAGAGCGAGCACTTGCTAAGGGATATAATTTATTAATCGGAAACTTTCGTTCTTCAAGAATCTCCATAATAGTTTTGCCAACTAACCCTGTTGCGCCAAGTATGCATACATCAAATTTTTGTGCCATGTTCCTCTCTCTCTTCATTAGACTTTCTCAAACAAATGAGTCGTCTCGATAGTTTAAATTAATTTTTATTAAAACCTAAACGATGTGGTACATCGCTATAAGTAGTAGATGATAAGTTGACCGTAACAGCAGAAAACTCCCTTCGAACGGGATAATTTTTCCTTAAACTGTCGAAACCTTGTACAAATAATTGTTGACGAAATATTGCATCGTCCCGCCTAACATCGTAAACCATTTTAACTAACTGGTTTAGTAATATTTGATTAAAATCTTGATTAATTTCAATTGCAGGGATACTGGCCGACGGTAAAAAGTTTGCTAACTGATATTTAGGCGTAATTGTTAACTGTTGACATAATGCCTGATAGAGCATTTCACTGCCACGAGCTTTTCCTTCTAAGCTATAACCTGCTATATGTGCTGTGGCTATTTCAGTATAAGGAATTAAGGCTTCAAGAACATTGGGCTCTCCTTGCCAAACATCGAGCACAACTTTGACGCCATGACCTGCCACTTTAAGTGCTAATAAAGCGTGATTATCAATAACATCACCACGACAAGCGCTGATCAATATTTGTTCATCCCGCAGTAAGGCTAGGTTCTCTGCATTTATCAATTTGTCGGTAGGATGCTCACCGCCCACAACTTTAGGTACATGCAAGGAAATAACATCACAAGCTAATGCATCTGCAAGCGTTACATAACTCCGTTTGTCAGTAGGCTTGTTACTGTTATCTTGTCTTTGCTTTTCGGCTTGTTTTCTTTCTGCTTGCTTTCTTTCTAATAAAGGATCGCAGATTTTATGTTCAATACCTAATGCAGTGAGTTTTTCACTTAAACGAGTGCCAGTATTACCGCCGCCAACAATACCGACGGTTAATGAAGATAAAGTGAGTAAATACCGCTCAGCTAAAACGACTAATGCACTGAGTACATACTCAGCAACTGAAATGGCATTGCAACCTGGCGCTGAATGGAAGGTAATATTTCGTTTGGCGAGATAGCTTAAGTCGATATGATCAGTACCTATAGTGGCACTACCAACAAAAGAAATTTTATCATTCAAGTGAAGTAGTTGTTCATTAACCTGAGTAATTGAACGTACTAAGAGAACATCTGCATCAGCAACCTGTGCTGCGGTTAACGTCCGGCCTGAAAAAGGAACTAACTCTCCCTGCTCTTCGCCATCGATGCTGTTGTTAAGGTGGCAGAGTTCACTAAAAAACTCTTTGGCAAATGGCATATTTTCATCAAAATATATTTTCATAAATTCTAACTATTTGACTAAAGACATTAAAGCACTCAATTATACGCGCATTTAGAGCATAAGTACTAAATTTAACCCAACAGTGCTAAAAAATTTGTCACTATTTATAAAAAAACCACGCTAAATATTATTTAGCATGGTTTATTATTACTTAGAAAATTAGCATTAAGTCGGAGCTTAGCTCCAAAATATAAGCTTATTTATATTTTTTCATTACCAAGGTGGCATTAGTACCACCAAAACCGAAGCTGTTAGACATAATAAGGTCTAATTCAACATCACGTTTTTCAGTCACAATATCTAAGCCTTGTGCTTTTTCATCTAAATTATCAACGTTGATAGATGGTGCAACAAAGCTGTTTTCCATCATTAAGATTGAGTAAATAGCTTCGTGAACGCCAGCAGCACCAAGTGCATGACCTGTCATCGCTTTTGTAGCACTAATAGCTGGTGAATCATCACCAAATAATTCTTGAATTGCGCCTAATTCTTTTACATCGCCAACCGGTGTAGAAGTACCGTGAGTATTTAAATAATCAACTTTACCTTCAACACCTTGCATGGCTTGTTGCATACAACGAACTGCGCCTTCACCACTTGGAGCGACCATATCATAACCGTCTGAAGTAGCGCCGTAGCCTACTAGTTCAGCGTAAATATGTGCACCACGTGCAAGGGCATGTTCTAATTCTTCAACAACGACCATACCGCCGCCGCCAGAAATTACAAAACCGTCTCGGTCGGCATCATAGGTACGTGAAGCTAACTCAGGCGTATCATTACGACCGGCTGATAATGCCCCCATACCATCAAACATCATAGCAAGTGACCAATGAACTTCTTCACCACCACCAGCAAAAACAATATCTTGTTTGCCTAATTGGATAAGTTCCATCGCATTACCGATACAATGCGCACTCGTAGCACAAGCAGAACTAATTGAGTAGTTAACACCTTTAATTTTAAAAGGTGTAGCTAAACAAGCAGACACTGTACTACCCATGGTTTTTGGCACGGCATAAGGTCCAACACGACGAATACCACGGTTACGAAGCGTATCAGTTGAGGCAACAATATTCTCTGATGATGCACCACCTGAACCAGCAACAATACCGGTACGTACATTTGATATTTGATCTTCAGTTAATTTTGCATCTTTAACAGCTTGGTCCATAGCGATATAAGCATAACCTGCAGCATCACCCATAAAACGAATGGCTTTACGATCAATGTGGTCTTTGGTTTCAATATCGGGTTTACCCCAAACTTGACTACGTAGACCTTGCTCTGCAAAACTTTCAGAATGAGAGATACCTGATTTACCAGCTTTTAATGAGGCCAATACTTCATCAGCATTGTTACCGATACTTGAGACAATACCTAAGCCTGTTATTACAACACGTTTCATTTAACTAACCATCTATAATTATGAAATTTTGCGCTATTATACAAGTAATAGCCGTTGAACTGGTACTACTTGTTGCTACCACAACAAAAACCAGCGTACACTTGTACACTATAATATGATATCCATTCTAATATATCTATGACATTTTAACTTATCTAGCGTTATTTTCTGATCTAAATCTATATATCACGTAAAATATACAGAGTAAACTAACAAAACTATTCACTAACATTGCCACTTCACCTAAAGAATTTTCATGAATAAACCTGATAAAACAAATAATAGCAGTAAATTATCCTACCAAAAAGATGGAACACCTTATTGCAAGCGCTTTGATGATATCTATTTTGAAAGTGAGTCAGGCTATCAGCAAAGTAATTTTGTTTTTATCCAAAAGAATCAAATAGTATTACGTTTACAAGCTGCTAAGCAAACATTTATCGTGGCAGAAACAGGTTTTGGAACCGGATTAAATTTTTTATTAACCTTACAGGCGTACCAAAAAGCCCAACAAACTTCAGCAGTTCAACTAGCGCCTTTGCATTTCATCAGTGTAGAGAAGTACCCGTTATCAAAAGAACAATTAGTGCAATCGTTATCTATTTTTCCGCAGCTACAAACGTTAGCCTTATCACTGACCAATAGCTACCCTGATTGCCCTGTTGAAGAGTTTGCTCAAGAGTTTCAAACAACTTTTTTAAATGGTCAAGTACGTTTATCTCTGATATTTGATGATGCCGCCCAAGGTTTCTCTTCATTGAAATGTTCAAAAAAAGGCTTGGTAGATGCTTGGTATTTAGATGGATTTACTCCAGCAAAAAATCCTGACATGTGGAGCAAGGATTTATTCTTTCAAATTGGCAGACTTGCTAAAGATCAAGCGACATTAACCACATTTACCGTTGCCGGCTTTGTTAAAAGACAACTGCGTGATATCGGCTTTCGACTTGAAAAACTATTAGCTCAAGGTAAAAAGAAAGAAATGCTGTTGGCTGTCATGCAAAATAACCCGATAACGAACAAAGGTTACTATTTAAGACCTCGAATTACAAAACCCCAACACGTAAGTATTATTGGAGGGGGAATAGCTTCAGCTTGTGCTGCTTATGCATTAACTAAGCAAGGAGTAAAAGTGACCTTATACTGTAAAGATACTTCTCTTGCTCAGGGCGGCTCTAGTAATGCTATTGGCGCTTTATATCCTTTATTGCACCAACAGGAAGACGATATAAGCTCTTTTTACCAGCAAGCTTTCTGGCGCGCTAAAGCGTTATATACAGAGATCGCCGAGAAAGGCTTCTCATTCGCACATCAATGGTGTGGATTATTAGAAGTATCTTATAAGGAAGCATTAATTAAGAGACAACGCGCATTTGAAAGCCTGAATACTTGGCCTAATGATCTCATCCATGGAGTTAATGCGAAACAGGCCAGCGATCTTGCAAATATAGACCTAACTTACGGTGGTCTTTTCATGCCCAATGCTGGTTGGATATCACCTCAGGACTTGGTCAAACAAATTTTTAATGCAGCTAAAGCAACTAGTCGCTTAAAAATAATGACCGACACTCATATCACTAAAATACGCCAAGTTACCAACACCCGCTCAAATGAAAGCGGCACTTCCTGGTCTTTAACGAGTAACCAAGGTGAGTTTAACGCCAGTGTATTGGTAATATGCGGTGGTGCTGATGCGATTAAGATTGAACAACTGAAATCGTTACCGCTCACTGCTACTCGTGGCCAAGTAACGAGTATGAAAAGTAATAAGCAGATAAATAAGCTCTCTACCGTTATTTGCCATAAGGGTTATTTAACCCCTGAAAATAAGGGCATTCATTGCATTGGGGCAACATTCCAGAAAAATGATACCAATATCACAACGAACAAAGCTGATGATGACTATAACTTAACGATGTTAGATAAGTGCTTACCAGAGTTATCGTCAACGATTGATTGGCAAGAACAAGATATTTCATCGAATAAAGCAAGACTACGTTGTATGTCGCAAGACCACTTACCTCTTGTCGGCGCAGTACCTGATATTAAAGAACATGTACATGCTTACCCTCATTTAGCCAAAGATAAAAATTGGAAATATAGCCAGACAGCACCGTGTATAGATAATCTCTATGTCTTACTCGGGCTTGGTGCCCGAGGTTTGTGTTCAGCACCTTTAGCTGCTGATATTTTAACAGCAGAATTATGTGGAAGTCCCTACCCTGTTGATAATAAAATGTTATTTAACTTAAGTCCTAATCGATTTATCATCAGAGATATCATTAAACGAAAAATAAAATAAAAAATAATCTTCAAAATTAAGATGGCAAAGAAGGATTTGGCTAAAAGCATAAATAAACAAATAAACTTGTGCCAAATCAACCCTTCTTCGAGCAAAATAATTTACGGTATTTCTGTCGATAAAAAGCGGTTTATTATATTAGGAGTTCCAGACATGAAAGTCAGCTTGCCTCAATGGCCTATCATTATTTTTGCATTGCTATTAAGCATCGTTTTCCCCCCCGTTAACGCCAAGCAGCTAAATACATCACAAGCCATTAATCAGGCAGGATTACAACGTATGCTGTCGCAACGTATGGCTAAGAATTATATACTCTTAAGCCAAAATATTGATGCAAATGCTGCTGCCGATGAATTAGATGAAAGTGCAGCACTTTTTGAAGAAAACTTATTCAACTTAACGAGTTCAATTAAAGATAAAAAATCGAAAACTGCGCTGCAAAGACTTAAAAGAGAATGGTATGGTTTTCGTGTATTTGCCTTAGAGAATGCTAAGACAGAAAACACTGAACGAGTGGTAAAAAAAAGCACTTCTTTATTAAAAACTGCACACGCATTAGTGTTAAGTATCGAATTTACCTCAAGATCTCATAGCGATCATTTAGTTAACTTATCTGGCAGACAACGAATGTTATCTCAGCGCTTAGCTATGCTTTATTACGCAAGCAACTCAGGTTATACAGAAAAATTATTTCAACAAGAAATGCATAAAACAGCAAGACAATTTGACCAAGCCTTAACTAAACTAATCAAATCGAGAGAGAATACTCCAGAAATTAAAGAGTCATTACAAGATATTGCTAATCAATGGAGCTTTTACAAAACCCGTTTCGATGGTTCAGATAAAGGAAGATTTTCGCCTAAGACGATTAAAGTAGTGAGCGAGTCTTTGCTAAAAGCAATGAACGACATCACCAAACTTTATGAGATAGTTAGCACAAGTGAAAACAAATACGCTTCTTGGATAAAACCGGCTAATAAATAAAAAAGCGATTAACAGCACTGTTAATCGCTTTTTTATTTAGCTATTAATGGCTAACTTTTCTTGTAATTTTAACCAAAAGTTACTGACAATTACGCTATCCTGTGGAGATAACTCGGCTTTAGCAGCCGCTATTTTATGACTAATCGCTTGTATTAACTGTGTCGTTAGTGATTGTTGTTCATCACCAAAATCGGTTGCGGTCAAAGCAATTAAACCTCGTAAGTAACCGCTAGCAAACAGAGTATCACTATCGATATCCTGTTCAAATAAACTATCTAAATACTTATACAACTGCTCAACTGTCGTTATGGTATTATCTGAACTATCTGACATAAAATTTTATCCTAGGTATTAACATATATCACTTACCATAATCTTCATTTCATTAGGTTTGTGAGCTGGTTGTACAGATACAAAACAAATCAAGACAAGCCGCTCGATATTCCCAGAGCTAGTTATTGGAGTTGGGACAACGCGTTCTTGAAGCTTTTTACCCGTACAGTGAATCAATAATTTAATGAAACTGGCATTATTCAGGGCTAGCAAGTGGGTATAACACTTGGTCTTTATAACCGGTAGTTATGGGCATAAATCCTGAAAGTTCTTGATCGAGTTCAATATCACCTGTATCACTTATTAACGGCTTATTGTTCAAGGCTTCTAATTTAGCCTTAGTCGCCAAAATAGTAATATTATCACTACCCCCAGGTTGCGCTAAAATAGTACGAATAATACGAGGACTTAATTGCTGATTACCTCGGCCAAAGACATGACCCTGTCCACCAATTAAGGTAATGACAAGCTTGCTCACACCGTCATAATCAGTAATAGCTTTATAAAGTTCAGCCTCCGTTACATCAGAGGCAATAAGTGCTTGGTCGCTGACAATATCAACACCTAGCAAGGTATTTTCTAAGGCTATTTCACTCATTAAAAAAGCCGTGGTAGAGCCAGAGCCTATTATAAATTGTCGGTCATCATGATCATTCATTTCTTCAATAACATTGGCTGCTATATCTTGCAGTACCAGTTCATCACTTTCTTTGCCACCTGATTTAACGGCTTGCACATATCGCAGCTCACTCGGAATTTTCATTTCACTATATCGTTTTGCCTTGACGATGCCTTGCCTAAATAAGCTTTCGTCTATATCCATCACATCACCGGTAGTTAACGTGACTAATTCCTTAGTGACCATCAATTCAATAATGCGGCCTGCAGCTTTTGGCGTAATAGCATAAACACCCGAGTGAATTTTACAACCTGCTGGTATACCTAAAACAGGCACTTGCTGGTAATCATCATCACTAGCAACTACATTCGCAATATCTCGAGCGGTACCATCACCACCGGCGAATAAAATAATGTCCACGCCATGCGACAATAAAGCTTCTACGGTTAATTGGCTATCATTACTCTGAGTGTGCTTGTGCTTTGCTTGATAAAGTACTTCTACTTTAAAACCCAAATCACGGGCACATTGCTCACCCATAAGATCATTGGCGGTATAAATCACCATGTCATCTTTATAAGGTAATAATACCTCAAGAGCCAATGTAGCCCTCGCATTTGCTTGAGGTTTCGCTCCTAGGGCTAATGCGTGCATTGCCATGCCGTCACTTCCCTTAAGGGCAACACTACCACCGATACCTGCAATAGGATTGATTATAAACCCCAGTTTAAAATGTTTCATATTCATCTTCCTTTTCACTATTTCCTACACTATCACCAAACTGCACTGCCGTTAAAGGGTAAGGTGTTTGATAAAATTTAGTTAGTGCTTCAATAAACTGTTGTGCTCGAGATGGAAAGCCATTCTCGATAAAAATTAACACTTGTTGATGAACCTTTGCTTTAAAACCACTAAGGTCACCTTGATATCCATTAAGATTATCTGCAGAGGTATGGAACTTTCTCTGTGCTGCAACGTTAAAGGCCCATTCAATCGCTTGGGGAATAACTTCAACCAGCTCAAATTTCTTTTGTTGTTTCTCATTACGACCATCAGGAATATACCAATAACCAAAATCTTCTAACAGACGTCTTTTCTCACCGGCTTGACACCAATGAGCTATTTCATGAAATGCACTGGCGTAATAACCATGGGCAAAAATTATTTGATGGTAAGTACAGTTTTCATCGGCAGGTGCATACAATGGCTCATCACCACCTTTGATTAAGCAAGTATTGTATTGCTTAAAAAAAACGTCATCGAATAGAGAGATTAGATCTTGATAGTGGTGCTGCATAAATTTGGTAAATCAGCTGGAATTATTGTCGGCTATTATAACGAAATATGGCAATTGTTACATCGCCATTTCTAATTATTTACTCCGCATAGGAGCTGATATTATAGTTTTTCTTACCACGCTATTAATTACAAAACAACCTAAAGTACCTGAGATAAAAAACCTATAACAAGACCTAATCTATCTTGGAAAGCAACTGAATTAGAACGTTGTTCAAATACCAATGAACCAATAAATAGACTCATAGTAAAAACAACACCACATAATAATGCGACACCGTACAATAATTTCCAGTTAACATTGCTCAGTAATTTTTGCAAAAACATGCTTGATTGCGATTAAACAAAAACCTGAGAAAATGATTAAACAACATCTTCGATGTTATTTTTGCCTTTAGTGCGATCTATACAATCAAGCTTATGATGAATGGCCGATTTAATCATCATATAGGCACTGACTGGTGCCGTTAGTAATAGGAATAGAGAAATGAGTATTTCTTTTACACTTAATCCTGCTTGTGTCGTGCTAAAAAAGATCATTGCCGCAGTTAACAAGGCTGCCATTCCGAGTGTTGTCGCTTTAGTTGGACCATGAAGGCGCATAAAAAAATCAGGCATTTTCACTAAACCAATAGAGCCAACGAGTACAAAAGAGCCGCCAATTAATAATAATATTGAAATAATCCATTCAGTCATAACCTACCCCTTATTCTATAATGTCGCCGCGTAGCAGGTATTTACATACTGCAACAGTACTTACAAAGCCTAACATAGCGATTAACAGTGCTGCTTCAAAATACAATGCAGTTCCCATACTCATACCGTACAAGATGATCAATGCAATGCTATTGATATACATAGTATCGAGTGCAAGTATCCTATCAGGTACAGATGGGCCTATTAATAAGCGCCATAAGTTTAATAATAATGACAAACCTATCATCGCAAAGACAATTAAAATCACAGTTTCTAACATTGAAATATCTCCTTAATAGGCGCTTCATAACGTTGCTTAATGGTGTTTATTAAAGTCTGTTCATCTTTAAGATCTAAAACGTGTATCAGTAAAAATCGTTGCTCCGATGTTTTACCTTCGGTGAAACTCTCGCTACAAGGATACACTTCAGCGCTGACTGTTCCCGGTGTTAATGACACTGTACTGGCCAAAATAGTAATGGGCATACTGTGTATTAAGTCTAACGGCACTTTAACAAACCCAGGGGTTAATTTTTTATTAGGGCCTAAGATTAAAATAGCCACCTGAACATTGGCAGTAACTATGTCATATAAAACCAGCATTAAATGACGTAACGCCAAACCAGGCTTTATAATCAATGGCTGCTTAGTTCTAAATGGGCTAGTCGCCAATGGAATAACTATGGCTAAGGTAGCGGCTAATACTAGGTGCCCAGCTGATACGCTGTTATTTAATAATAACCATACAAAAAATAATAAAAGACTCAAGAGAGGTGCAGGTAACCATTTAAACCGTGTTTCTAATCGCATTACTGACCTCCTGAAAGGATAACGTTAATATTGTGATTAAAATCATGTAACTGGGTCGCTGCGCCAATGGCATACTCACTCAATGGGCCTGCAAAAATAGTCATCAATGGCGCTCCAGAAATAAGAATAATTAGTGCCACTAGCTGGGCAGGATGAACGCGCTTTTGCTCCGCAGTTACTGTTACATTACTTTGAACTCGGCTTTGAACACTATCTTGATGATGCCAAAACACAGTGCTGCCAGCTTTAGACACGCCAAGCAATATAGCTAAACTTGCGAGTAAATAGAGCGGCCAAAACACCATGGTGTATTCATCATTTAAAGTTACTTTAAGCAGCCATACTTTACCAATGAAACCAGATAATGGTGGCATACCTATCACCGCAATACTGGCAATCAAAAAGCAAACGCCAAGCAACCTTGGCTGAGCGACTGGAGGACCTGCAGTAATGTGGTCAGCAACGTTTCCACGTTGACGGCCAATTAAATCAGCTAAAATGAATAGTGCAGCAGTGACCAACGTTGAATGAACTAAGTAATAAATAGCTGCAGAGCTGCCTTCAACGGTCTGTACGGCAACTAGCGCAACTAAGGTCCCCACCGACACAATCACCAAGTTTGCGGTTAATTTCCTTAAATCTTTACTTGCTAAAACACCCACTGCGCCCATAGCAATAGTGGCAAGTGCTAACCACCATAACCAACTTTGTGCCATATGACTTAATTCGCCGGCTTCATCGCCAAAAATTAGCGTATAAACACGCATCATTGAGTACACACCGACTTTTGTCATAATCGCAAATAATGCAGCTACGACAGGCATAGCGGTAGCGTAAGTATTGGGCAACCATAAATGTAGCGGTAACAAGGCGCCTTTTAAAGCAAATACCACCAGTAACAACAAGCCACCTATTTTAGCTAAGTAAACATCGTCACCTTGTAAAAGTGCAACTTTCTGAGCCATATCAGCCATATTCAGTGTACCTAATACACCATACAGAATACCCAGAGCAATCAAAAAAATTGCCGAGCCTACCAGGTTCAGAATCACATAATGTAAAGCAGCGCGGGTATTTTTTTTATCTCCACCGTGCATTAATAATGAATACGAGGCGATGAGCAATACTTCGAAAAATACAAATAAATTAAAAGCATCACCCGTTAAAAATGCGCCATTTACTCCTAAAATTAAGAAGTGTATTAGTGGATGAAAGAAGCTACCTTTTTCATCATCTCCTGCACTTGCATATAAAGCGGAGACAAAACCGAGCAATGTGGTTAAACAAACTAACAAGGTAGATAACGGATCGGCAACTAATACAATACCAAAAGGCGCACTCCAATCGCCAATGGCATAAACTTGAATACCGTCGGCTTGAACTTTTAGTAATAAAAACAATGAAGCTAAAAATGTGACTGCACTAAGTACAACAGAAGTAATTCTTCTGCTAGTTTTATTGCTCCCAAAAGGTGGCATCAATAAAATAACAGCTGCCAACATCGGTAATAAAACAGGTAAGAATGTCAAATGCTGGATCATACTTTGACCTTTTTATTTTTGTCTTTATCAGAACCATCTACATGGTCACTGCCTAAATCTGCTCGCCCTCTTATTGCTAAAATAACCACAAAGGCAGTCATTGCAAAACCGATAACAATCGCGGTTAACACTAAAGCTTGCGGCAGTGGATCAGCATATTCTGAACTATACCCAAGTACTGCAGCTTGGTTAAGACTAAGTCGCCCAGAGGAAAACAAGAATAAATTAACCGCATAAGAAAGCATAGTTAACCCTAATACAACGGTGAAAGTTCTAGCACGTAATATTAAAAACACGCCACAAGCCACTAAAAGACCAACGCAAGATGCGTAAAGTAATTCCATTAAACATTTACCTCTTTTTTAGGCGCATTAAGCGTTAATTGACCGAGGCTTGCCAAAATCATTAAGGTCGCACCAACAACTGTAATATAAACACCTACATCAAATACCAAGGCACTGGCGAGTTCAATTTCACCAATCAAAGGAATATCAAAATAATCAAACCAAGTGGTCATGAAAGGCCTGCCAAAGAACCAACTACCAACCCCAGTAAATAACGCAATAGCAATGCCTGATGCAATAATCTTGCGGTAATTTATAGTTAACCGTTCAGCAATCCAGTTTGAGCCATGCGCGATATACTGCAAAATAAAAGCGACTGCGGTCACTAAACCTGCGATAAATCCGCCGCCTGGGAGATTGTGTCCACGTAAGAAAATATAAAATGACACCATTAATGCCAAAGGCAGTAGTGATTGAGAAATACTGGCCAATAATACGGGATAGCGTTCTTTCGCCCATGGTCGCCCTTCACTATCACTCGTTGGCATAAACAAAGGTAGGTTGATTAATAGCTTGTAAATACCTAAGGCAGCAATACCCAGTACACAAATTTCACCTAAGGTATCAAAACCTCGAAAGTCCACCAAAATAACATTAACAACGTTAGTACCACCGCCACCTGTTTTAGCATTAGCTAAGAAAAAGTCTGAGATTGATTCAAGTGGACGGGTAATTAATGCATAACAAATACTCGCAACAACAATACCCAACCCGGCTGAAATCCCTACATCGCGCACCACACGCATAGAGCTAGATTCTCTTGGCGAGTGCTGTGGTAAAAAAAACAATGCCAACATAAGTAAAATAATAGTGACTACTTCAACCGTTAATTGAGTCAATGCTAGATCCGGTGCTGAGAACCGAGTAAACGCGACAGACACCATTAAACCCACAACTGAGAGCATCAACAATGATACCACTCGTTTGCGATACCAAATCACAGTACTAATGGCACCAATCATTAATAACGCTGCACCCATCGCATTATGAACGTCTATGGGTGTGAGTTCTTTTTGCCCGCCTAACTGGTTCATTTCAAATAATGGCCAACCAGCAAAAAGTAATACCACCAGAAATATCAACATTAAATAGCGTTGTAAAGAGCCATTTTCTACAGCGATTATTTTACGCTGACACCATTTAGTCATGGCATAAATTGCGCCATCGAAGGCCTTTTTAGCGTTCAAAGACGGCAGTGATTCTTGAAACTGGTACAGATAACGACGCTGTGTATACACAAATAAACCACCGCTTACGGCAATGGCACTCATCAACAGTGGTAGATTAAAGCCGTGCCATAGCGCAACTTCAAACTCTGGTACATAACCACCAAGTACAGCAAAGGACGCTGCATTTAAAATATCGTCAACAACAAAGCTTGGAAATATCCCCACAACTAAACATAAAGCCACAAGTATCTCAATTGGCACGCGCATATAGCGAGGTGGCTCACTGGGTTGTTTAGGTAAATCAACTGGTTCGCCATTAAAGAAAACATCATGAATAAAGCGAGCTGAATAAGCTACGGCTAAAGCACCTGCAATAGTAGCAAATACAGGAATAAGCCAAGACATAGATCCGAGTAATTGCTGATGTAGCGTCTCAGCAAAAAACATTTCTTTAGACAAGAAACCATTTAAGAGTGGTACACCCGCCATCGCCGCCGCTGCAACCATTGCCAACGTTGCAGTATAAGGCATAAATCGCCACATACCGTTAAGTTTTCGCATATCACGCGTACCGGTTTCATGGTCGATAATACCCGTCGCCATAAATAAGGAAGCTTTAAATGTTGCATGATTAATTATATGGAAAATGGCTGCTACTGCCGCAAGCTTAGTATCCAAACCGAATAATAAGGTGATCAAACCTAAATGACTGATGGTCGAATAGGCTAATAAACCTTTTAAATCATGTTTAAATAACGCTACGTAAGCGCCAAATAATAATGTCGCTAATCCAGTTAAACTGACGATAATAAACCATATATCAGTACCCGCTAAAGCAGGATAAAAACGCGCTAATAAGAAGATACCCGCTTTTACCATGGTGGCGGAATGAAGATAAGCACTTACCGGGGTCGGCGCCGCCATCGCATGAGGTAACCAAAAATGAAAAGGAAATTGTGCTGACTTAGTAAAAGCACCCAGTAATATTAATATTAAGGTTACTTCGTACCAAGCATGCGCTTGAATAATTTCTCTGCTGGCTAAAATAACATCTAAATCATAGCTACCAACGATATCACCCAATAAGAGCAAGCCCGCGAGTAATGCCAAACCACCACCACCGGTTATGGTTAAGGCCATTATTGCGCCTTTACGTGCTTCGGGTTTATGCCACCAATAACTAATTAATAAAAACGAGCTAATACTGGTAAGCTCCCAAAAAAACCACAGTTGGATGACATTGTTTGACATGACAATACCAAGCATCGCAGTCATAAATAACATTAGATATGCATAGAGCTTAGGCATAGAGTCATTACTACTTAGGTAATAGCGGGCATAAAAGATAACTAATATACCAATGCCTAAGATCATAAAAACAAACAATAGCGCTAAGCCATCTAAACGAAAGGCTATATCGATACCGAGCAGTGGGATCCACGAAAAGGTGTCACGAATAACATCGCCAGAGAACACAGCCGGCGCTAAGCTAATCGTCATTAATAATGCGATGATCGGCATTAACATCGTCAACCCTGTCGCTTGATTACGTGTTAATTTACCCGTCATTGAAGAAATAATACTGCCAAGTAAGGATAACAAGGGTATCCAAAGCAAAGTCATAGAGTAAACCTTTTTTATTTTTTAACGAGAAGTAAAGATAACGAGAGATATATACCCAAGCCACCTCAAACTGCATGATTCAGTTGGAATTTGAAGTGGCTTGGGTATAGTCATAATATGTCAAATCACATAGCACTAGCAAACAATATTACTGTGAATATTTGTAACGACTTTATCACGACATAACACAACATTTCTAACAAAAGTCTAAAAATAATTCGGATATTTTAATTAATAACGTCAAAAATACAAATAAACCGTTTATTTCACTAGTCTCAACACCTGCATTAAGTGTAGTATTTACCATAATTAAGCGGTAATAAACTTACAGGTGACAAATGAAGAAACTCGATAGCATCGATTTACAAGTATTGACCATACTATATGATGATGCAGATATTACGAATAAAGAACTTGCAGCCAAAATAGGCATTGCCCCATCAACCTGTTTAGAGCGAGTTAAACGCTTAAAACTAAGTGGTGTAATTAAAGGTGCGTTTATCGATGTTAACCTACAAACTATCGGCGGTAATATAGAAGCAATCGCAGCAATTCGTCTACAGCCCTATTCAGAAGAGATAGTTAATGGACTGCGTGATGATTTATTAATGCACCCTGAGATACTCAATCTATATCACATGGGGGGTAGTTATGATTACTACATTCATATGTCGGTAAAAGATAGTGAGCATTTACGTCAGTTTGTCTTTAAAAATATTACTTCTCGTGATGAAGTGACCACAGTAGAAACATCATTAGTATTTGAACATAGTCGCAGTGGTATTTTACCCAATTTCGACGAGTAACAGTTAATCAACTTGGTATAATATCGAAAGCCCACGGATATTGAGTCATAAAAAAATCCCGTGTTATGTGACATAACGCGGGATTTTTATTTTCAGACGCTTAACGTTAAACTATTAGCTTTTAAGATCATCAAAAAATTTCTTAACACCATCAAAAAAACCACTTTCTTTTGGACTGTGTTTCTTGCTGCTACTCGCCATTTTTTCTTCTAATTGACGTAATAAGTCAGCCTGATCACCTGATAAGTTAACTGGCGTTTCAATAACGACTTTACACATTAGATCACCAGTAGAAGAACTACGTACAGACTTAACGCCTTTACCACGTAAACGGAACATTTTACCCGTTTGCGTTTCTTTAGGTACTTTAAGCTTAACTTTCCCGCCTAACGTAGGAACTTCAATATCACCACCTAAGGCTGCAGTAACAAAGCTAATAGGTACTTCACAATACAAGTGATTTTCATCACGAACAAATATTTCGTGATCTCGTACATTTACTTGTACATATAAGTCGCCTGCTGGTGCGCCATGTTCACCGGCTTCACCTTCACCTGATAAACGAATTCTATCACCCGTATCAACACCTGCTGGGATTTTAACTGATAACGTTTTAGTTTTCTCAACACGTCCTTGACCACGACATGAAGTACACTTATCAGTAATAACTTTACCCTTGCCGCTACAAGTAGGACAAGTTTGTTGAACGGCAAATAACCCTTGACGCATTTGTACTTGGCCGTGACCATGACAAGTGCTACACGTTTTAGCCGAGGTACCTTTTTTAGCGCCAGAGCCGTCACAAGGCTCACAGCTAACATAAGTAGGTACTTTTATTTCTAAGCTTTTACCTTTAACCGCATCTTCAAGTGATAAATCTACGTTATACC